>Ga0209417_1005318_pt1 | contig 14312 bp, 13 predicted proteins | sample RifGroF2_FD_184002 | JGI IMG/M metagenome (GOLD analysis project Ga0209417, IMG submission 184002) | Groundwater microbial communities from Rifle, Colorado, USA - Groundwater F2 (SPAdes) (version 2) | ecosystem: Environmental > Aquatic > Deep subsurface > Groundwater | place: Rifle, Colorado... | reverse complement strand
CACGACAAGGAAAACATTCGAAAAATGCCCGTCGAAGCAACCAAGTATTGCATGTATCCCGATCATCATACGTTCGAAGAAATCTATAAATGGATGGATGAAGTTTAGGGCTCGTAACGACCTGGAAAGCAAAACACCATGTCAACCCCCTTTGAACACCTTTCCAACCACCGATAGACCCCCGATCGACCCCTGATCGTCATTTTCGCTAAAAACCCCATGCTATGGTGGCCATGAAAAGATGGACCACCATGGATGGGGTTTTTGTTTATGCCGCTTTTGTTGACCGCGAGTGAATATTCGGAGTTGCGGGCCGCCTACATCAAGCTGCTCAAGGGCGAGCGGGTGGTGTCTACGACGACCGCCGGCAAAACGATCGAGTATTACCGCACGGCGGCGGACATATCTACGATCGAGAAGCTGCTGGAGCAATACGAGGCGAGCGCCGCGGGCCGTGGCGGTACACTGATGAGGGTGTCTTTTAAAGATGCAACCTGACGAACAAGGCAAGGGCAACTGGCTGGACCGCATGATCGGTTATTTTGCGCCGGAGACCGCGGTGCGGCGGGCTGCGGCGCGTGAGTTGCTCGGCCAGTTCCGGGCGGCGGATGTTACGACGCTGCGGGCGGACTGGCTTTTTTCCGATGGTGCGGGGCAGACGCCGTCAGGATACGAGTTATCGGCCTTGCGTGAGCGGTCGCGGGATGCGGTGCGCAACGATGCGGTGGCCGCCGGGGTGATGGAGACTTACGGCACAAACGTGATCGGCACGGGGCTGCGGCCTCAGAGCCGGATGCGCGCCGATGTGCTGGGGATGGCGCCGGAAGCGGTCAAGGTGTTGCAGCGCCAGGCGGAAGCGGCCTGGGCGGTGTTTTCGAAGATGGCTTCGGCGGACAACCGCCTGACGATGGACGAATTGCAGTTTCTGGCGCTGTGCAAGGTGATCGAGGACGGTGAAGCGATCGCCATCCCCACCTGGGCCGATGAGCCGTGGCGGCCGTTCGGGCGCTGCGTGGAGCTGCGGGTAAAAAAGATATCCAGAACGGCATCCGCTTCGGCCGGCGCGGTCAGCCGTTGGCGTATTTCATCAAACAACCCGGGGCGACGATGGCCAGCAACGAGGTGCCGGCGTTTGACCGCCAGGGGCGCCCGATGGTGCTGCACATCTTTCCGACCAAACGGCCCGGCCAGCAGCGCGGCATTCCGGTGCTGGCACCGGTGCTGGTGAAGTTGCGCGATCTTTCCAAGTTCCAGGAAGCCACGCTGGTGACCGCCCGGGTGGCGGCCTGTCTGGCGGTATTCATTACCCAGCAAAATCAGTTCAGTAATTTTGGCACCGAGACCACGGACAGCAGCGGGACGGCTTTTTCGGAAATCAGCCCGGGCATGGTGGCGCGGCTGAAATCCGGCGAGGGCATCAATGTGGTGCAGCCCAACCAGCCAGGCGACAACTATGTGGGCTACGTGGAGAGCCTGCTGCGTCTGGTGGGCGTTGCGCTGGGCCTACCCTATGAGCTGATCCTAAAAGACTTTTCGAAGACGAACTATTCGTCGGCCCGGGCCGCCTTGCTCGAAGGCCGGCGCGTGTTCATCCGCTGGCGCAAGTGGATGGCGGATAAGTTCTGCCAGCCGATCTGGGAGCTGGTGCTTGAAGAGGCTTTTTTACGCGGCACGTTTGCGGCGCCGGATTTTTACCGCTTCAAGCACGAGTATTGCCGGGCGCTGTGGGTGGGCGGTTCCTGGGGCTGGGTCGATCCGGTCAAAGAGGTCCAGGCGTCGCGGCTGGCCATCGATTACGGCCTGTCGACGCTGGCCGAAGAGAGCGCGGCCCAGGGGCGCGACTGGGAAGAGACGCTGGATCAGATCGAGCGCGAGCAGGTCTACAAGCCCAAAGTGCGTATCGACCGGGCGGCCAAGGCGGACCCCAACGAAGGAAAGCAGGACAATGAACGATCCGAAGAAAAATGAGGCCAAGCAGGATTATCTGAAGCGCTGCACGGATGCGGCCGTGAAGGCCGGCAAGGACAGGCGCGGGGCCTTTGCGGCCTGCAACGCGGTATGGGACAGCAAGCACAACGCCTCGTTGGCGGTTACCGTGCCGGTATCGATCACGGCGCTTTCGGCCGAGCAACTGGCGGCCGGCGGCGATGACGCCCGGCGCGGCTTTTTGATCACGGCCAAGACCGGCAAACCGGTCCAGCGCGGATACTATGTGCTGGCCATCGATATGGCCGGGGTTCGCACGGACCCCAAGATGCCGATCCTGCACGAGCACGAGCGCGACCGCGTGGTGGGTTTCGGCCAGGCCTACAAGGACGGCGACAATCTTTTCATTGAGGGCGAGTTCTCCAAGGTGACCAAAGATGCCCTGGAAGTACTCCAACTGGCCGACGAGGGTTTCCCCTGGCAGGCCTCGGTGGGCATCTGGCCGGATCAGTACAAGATCCTGGAGAGCAAAAAGGAAGTCGAAACGGTCAACGGGTACGAGGTGCGCGGCCCGGCGATCGTCTATCAGAAGTCACATGTGCGCGAGGTGTCGTTCGTTGCCCTGGGCGCTGACCCGGACACGGCGGCGATCGCGCTTTCCGAGGACCTCGACCCCGGGGTCGAAATCACACAAAGGAGTGAACCGATGGACAAAGAGCAGTTGAAGAAGGAGCACCCCGAGCTGTTCGAGGCGATCACCAGCGAGGCCTTTCAGCTTGGGCAGACGACGGAGCGCGGCAGGGTGGTTGAGCTGCTGGAGGCCGGCGCCGACCCGGTGGCCACCCTGACGGCGGTCAAAGAGGGCACCGGCGCGGCCGAGGCCTTCAAGGCCTTTTACGCGGCCGAGAAGCAAAAGCGGGCCGATGGCCTGCAAAACCTGGCGGCGCTGGCACCCGCGTCCCAGGGCTCCGAACCGCCGGCCGAGCCGGCCCCCCAAAGCGGGGATGCGGCTTTGATGGCCGCGGCCCGCAAGTTTGCGGCCGAAAACGGCCTGTCGCTGGAAAAAGCCCTGGATCAGGTCAAGGTCAGCCGGCCGGATCTGGTGCGTTCCTGGAAGCCGGTGGTGTAGGGCTTTAAAACCGAAGAGACCGGCGGGCATCGCCTATGACCGGGCAACGACTCAGGGAAAGGAGTAGGGCAACATGGCACACGATTTTGGAGGGCGGGATGTATCTTTCATCGCCTATGAGGATTTGAGTTCGTACCAGTACCACTTCGTCACGATGCAGGATCAGAACAACGTGCGCCTGATGGATGGGGCCACGGAGTTTCCCATCGGCGTGCTGCAAAACGCGCCGGAGGCGGGCGAAGCGGCCCTGGTGCGCATCGAGGGCACCAGCAAGCTCAAGATGAATGCGGCCCTGGCGGTCACGGCCCTGGTCAAGGCGGAGTACGTGGGCGCCGCGGACACCGGCAAGGGCGATGCAGCCGATACCGAAGGCGACATCGTGCGCGGCGTGGTGATCGTGCCCAGCGGGGCCGAAGACGATGTGGGCACGGTTTTGCTGTGCGTTCATGAGATGAGCGTGCCGGCATAACAGCCGGCGCGATCCTGGATCTTAGCGGCGGCGGGCCGTCAATCAACCAATAATCATCAAGAGGAGATAAGAAAAGATGCAACCCACACCCAAAGACGCCCACAAGGACGCGGCCCTTTCGGCGGTTTCCATCATGCACCGGAACCAGCGATTCATCGCCGATAAGATCTTCCCCATGGTGCGCGTCACCAAGCAAAGCGATTACTACTACAAGTTCCTGCGCGGGGCCTGGTTCCGCAATGAGGCCAAGGTGCGCGCCCCTGGCGGGCGGGCTGCGGTCGGTGGATACCCGCTGACCTCTTCGCTCTACAAGTGCCAGGAGTATGCCTTCCAGCACCCGGTGCCCATCGAGCTGATCAACAATTCGGATGCGGCCCTGAAGCCGTTCGAGTCCGGCACGCGCTTTGCCACCAACAAAGTGATGCTGGCCAAGGAAGTGCTGGCTTCGTCCCTGGTGACCACCACGGCCAACTGGGCCAGCGGCAGCAGCGAGGACGCGGCCGGCGGTTGGGCTTATGATGCCACCACCAACACCTTTATCCCGGACGTGGAAGCGGCCCGGGAGACGGTGCGCAAGCTGATCGGGGTCTACCCCAACAAGATGGTGATCAGCGCCAACACCATGGCCCACCTGAAGCAGAATCCGTCCGTGCTGGACCGCATCAAGTACACCGGCACGTCCGGCAACCCGGCGGCGGTGACGGCATCCGCCCTGGCGGCCCTGTTCGAACTGGATGAAGTGCTGATCGGCTCGGCGATCTATTCGGACGCCGAAGAGGTGGTGGCCGGCACCGATTTTAACGCCGTCAACCTTTGGGAGACCAACGCCACCAAGGGCGGCGCCCTGCTCTATTACTCGCCGCCGGCTGCGGCCCTGGAAGAGCCGGCCACGGGCTATTGCTTCAACTGGGCCGGTTCCGAAAGCGAAGAGATGGATCTGCTGGCGGTGGCCGGCAATGACAACCCCATGCGGGTGGTTGATTACTGGTGGGATAAAGACACCAAGTCTTTCCAGGTGCGCGCCTGCGAGTACTTCGATCTGGAGCTGACCAGCAATATTTCCGGGTACTATTTTTACGACACCATCGTGACCTAAGACGGGATTCAAGCCGTTATGGATCTGTACGATCTTTTCGCAACCATCCGCGACGCCGTGGCCCAGGATGCCAACCTGGGCGCCTGGGCCACGACGAATTACAGCAAGTCGGTGACGGTGTTTGCCGGGCTGCTGGAAGGCGAAATGCCGGATGCGGAAACCCATGCGCCGTTTGTGGTGCTGGGCGATCCGGCGGACGCGCGCGGTATGGAATCCAGGGTCATCGAGTACGCCATCGAGGGCTATGTGTGCGTGGCCACGGGCGTCTTGCGGACCGACAGCCTGGACAATGTGGTCGAACCGGCGGGACTGGAGGCGATCACGGATTTTGTGCGCCTGCTGCGTGCGGCGATTCAGGCGGGCCTGCCGGATAATGTCTTTTTAGTGGATTTCAATTCGGCGTTCGATACCACGGGCGCGGGTGGGGCCGTCAACGGCTTTTTCGATGTGACGCTGGTCGAGCATTTAACCATTGGATCGAACCCGCTGGCGTGATTGCTGCGGGCCTGAAAAATAGGAGTATTTCGCCATGACCCAGCAAAAAGGCGCCAATGCGGCGATTCTGATCGGAGTCCAGTCCGACATTTCGACCAAAGCGACGGCGGCGGTCAAGATGCCGGTCAATACGTGCGAGGTGGTGCCCAACCAGGCGATCAACAAGCCGGGCACCCTGACCGGCGGGCGCAACCCGGTGCAGCCGTTTCGGGGGAATAAGGACGTTGGCGGCGGCCTGGTGATCCCGGTCGACGGCCGGGCCATGTGGTACTGGCTGCAACTCATGTTTGGCGACCCGGTCACGGCCGGCGGAACGGCGGCCACCTGGGTGGCGTCGACAAACTACGCCTCCGGGGCACTGGTGCTTCCCACCGTGCCCAATGGCCGATACTACGAGGCCACCGCCGATGCAGGCTCGGCCGGATCCACCGAACCCACCTGGCCCACGACGGTGGGCGCCACGGTGGTAGATGACGGCATCACCTGGACCTGCCGGGCGTTCGTTCACGAGTTCAAGATCCCTTCCAGCCAGCCGTTCTTCACTCTTGAAAAGCAACTGGCCGACCTGACCACGACGTTCGAGAAGTACGTGGGCTGCAAGATCGGATCGTTCGCCATGGAAGTGGGCGGCGACGGCGAGCTTACGGCCACGCTGAACGTTCTGGGGGCTGATTTTGATTTTAACGACACCAGCTCTATCGATGCTTCGCCCACCGACGCCACGGCCATGCTGGACCGCGTGTCCAACTTCCAGGCGGCGCTGCTTGAGGGCGGCTCTACCCTGGGCAATGCGCGCACCATTTCGATCAATGTGGACATGGACCTGGACGGAGAGCAGTTCGTGATCGGCGGCGGCGGCGTGCGCGGAGACATTCCCGAGGGCGTGGTGGGGGTTTCCGGCCAGTTGGTGGTGCTGTGCGACGATGACGCCTTCACCCTGATCAACAAGGGTTTGAACGTCACCGAAACCAGTTTGAAGCTGACCATCACCGATACGACCACCAACATCTTCGAGGTCGAGCTTCAGGAAGTGGAAGTGGCGGTCACCGGCGTGCCGATCAACACGCCGCGCGGGTTGGTGGTGACGCTGGATTACCAGGGCTTTTACACCAACGGCAGCGAAGCTTCGGCCGTGGTCATGCGGCTGACGAACATCGACCAGCACCCGGCGGCATAAAAGTGGCAGAATGCGCGCCGGCTTAACGAAGGCTGGCCGGTGCGCGGCTTCAAGACCTGTGCCGTATCTGGTGTTGGGGCCGGGTACGGCACAGGCTGAAGCATAACGGGCGGAAAGCAAAGGAGCGGCGGAAAATGCGACAAGTAAAGTTGAGCAATGGCGAGGTGATCGTGGTCAAGCCGATTACGCGCGGCCAGATCCGGGCGCTGGAGCCGCTGGGGATAACGCCGGCGGGGATTATGGGCGGGATTACCTCCGAAAACTACGCAACCGTGTTCGATGCGGTGGTGGCCACCCAGGTATCGGTCGAATCTATGGAAGCGCTGGCCCTGCCGGATTACCGGGCGCTGTTCGATGCTGTTTTCGCCGAGACCTGGGGCAAGAAGGAAGAGGAAAAAAACTTGTTGACGCCTGGGCCTACCGCTCAGGCAGGGAGCAATTAGAGAGATGCGCCGAGTGCCGACGGTGGAGCGACAAGCTGGCGGAGCCGACGCCGTGCGATGCGTGCCGGTGGGCCGACGAGGCGCCAGCGCTATGGCCGGAAAACGCCGAGGCGTGGCAGTTGTGGACGGCGGCCGGTACTCAGTGGCGTTCGGGTGGCTGTGGGCGCTTGGGACTGGATTACGTGGCCGTGCGCCTTTGCGCCCGGTGGCTGGGGATGGATTGGTCGCTGGGGCTGTGGCGCAAGATCCAGGCCCTGGAGCGGTTCGAGCTGGGGCGGTCATCGGGAACGGATGGTGGCGATGCTGCAAGTAACGGCGATCGTTGACGGGGTGGATCGGGCGGTGGTGGGCTTTAAAAAGGCCCAGGCCGATGCGCTCAAGGCGGAGAACACGGCGGTGCGCGTGGAGGGCTTTCGCCTGATGCGCCTTTTACGGGCCGAGATCCGCAAGGGGGCCCCGGGCGGCCATCGCTTTGCGCCGCTGTCGATGATCCGCCGCACCCTGGGGGCGAGCGGAAGACTGCGGGGCAATAACCCGCTTGCGCGGCTGTCGCGGGCCATCGGGTACGAGGTGGCGGGCCAGTCGCCGTTCGCGCTTAAAATCGGTTTCGTTGGTCCTGCCGCTTCTACCACCTGGCGCAAAATTGCGGAGGCCCAGCAGGCCGGGTTCTCAACGTCTGCGGATGCAACGTATTTCAGGCGGCGCAACGAGACTATCCGCGAATTTCTGGCCCAGCAGGGGGCGCGCATCGACAAGTCCATGTTCGGCGGCAAAAAATCACGGCGCCGCAATGTCTTCTTTTTGCGCAAAACCACGCAAAGCCTGCGCACGCCGGCGCGGCCGATCATCGATCCGTTCTGGGATGCTCACGAAAAAACGGCGCGGGCCAATATCCGAAGCAATTTCATCCGGAAGATGCGCGGCGAGCGCATTTAGGCGCCGGCGTCTGAATACTACAAAATTTGCAGGTGCCCATGAGCGATGTGAAGCTATCAATCCTGCTCGATGCCAAGCAAAAGACGGATGCGGCGTTCGCGGCGGTCAACAAGAATTTTTCTGTTTTGACGCAGGGTGCGGGCCTGCTCAAGGGGGCCTTGGCCGGGGCTTTTGCCGGCATCAGCGCCGGGGCCGTGCTGGCCGGCATCAATTCGGTCACCGATGCGGCCAGCAACATGCGCGAGACTGTCAGCAAGGCTAATACCTTGTTCGGAGGCGCCCAGGGTGCTGTGCTTCAAGAGTGGGCCGACGGTGCCGCTGTGTCCATGGGTCTTGCCAAGCAGGCGGCGCTGGATGCCGTGGGATCTATGGGCAACATGTTTTTGCAGCTTGGGGCCGGTGGCACCCAGGCGGCTGATTTGTCCACCAAAATGGTGGACCTATCGGCCGATATCGCTTCGTTCCACAATGTGGCCGGCGGGGCCAATGAGGTATTGGGTACCATGCAGGCGGCCTTCCGCGGCGAGTATGATGCGTTGCAGCGCTACATTCCAACGATCAACGCCGCGGCGGTTGAGCACCAGGCGCTGGCCGATACGGGCAAGAAAAGCAAAGACGAGTTGACCAACCTGGAAAAGGCGATGGCGGCGTATGCCATCATCGTCCAGGACGCCGGCGCGGCGACCGGAGATTTTGAACGCACCAGCGACGGGCTGGCGAACCAGCAGCGCATTCTTTCTGCCAACCTTGCGGACGTAAGCGCCGAGCTGGGCGAAGGGCTGCTTCCGGCGATCACCGAAGTGAATAAGGCTTTTAACGAGCTTTTGTCCGATGAGGGGTTGCGGGCGTCCATGAAGGGCTTCGGCGAGCTGGTCAACGAGTGGCTGGTGTCTCCCGTGGTCGATATGGTCAAAGTCTTTGCCGCCGCCTCCCAGGTGCCCGGTGGGGGCCTGGCTGCGCAGATCGATGAGGTGACGCAGAAGATAAAGGAGCAAAAGGCGTTGATCGACAAGGACCGCGGATATGCCGCGGGCGGCGGCGCCTGGGGTGTGGGCACCGAAGTGTACCAGCGCCAACTCGAAGAGCATTTGGGGACGCTGGAGGTGCTGGAGCAGAAGCTGGCATACCTTAAAGGGCAGCAGGCTGCGGCGGGCGCGACGCGGATCAATCCCTTCGGGTCTTATACGCCGTCTCCGGTGCAGGGCATGCCGGAAGAAACGGCCAAGCAGCTTGACCGGGTAGATAAGGCGCTGGCGTCTTGGTTTGCCGACCTGGACAATAAGTTTGGCTATGACACCGTCGGCGCTTTTTTAGATTACGAGTTTATAGATATCGACCGTCTGGAGGCGAGCCTGCGAAAAGCGGATGCGCTGCTTGCAGATTTTTTTGACGATATCGACAAGGCCCAGCAGGGCGCGCGGACGGTCAACGTGGACAACGCCTTGACCTGGGAGTTCGAGGAGTACGACGCCCAGTGGGCGGCGATGATCGAAAAGACCAAGGCGAGCCAGGAGCAGATGAAGGCCTTGAGCCAGCACACGGCCGAGGCGATGCAGGATGCCTATGCCACGTTTTTCTTCGATGCGATGACCGGCCGGCTAAAGAGCCTTGAAGACTACGCCACGGCGGCGCTGGAGGCCATTGCCAGGGCGTTGTCCAACGTGATGGCCCAGATGGTTCAGGTGGGGGTGCAGTCGGGTATCGGGGCGTTGTTTTCGAGCGGTCCCACGGCTACGTCCACGCCGTTGCCGGAGTCGCAGCTGGGCATCGAGTTTCACGGCGGCGGCGTGGCGGGGGCCGGCGGCGGAAGGGCGCGGTCGTTGCCGGCCGGGGCCTGGGCCGGTGCGCCGCGGCTGCACGGTGGGCTTGCGGCCGATGAGTATGCGGCGATTCTGCGGCGCAACGAGAGCGTGTTCACGCCCGAGCAGACGCGGGCGCTGGGGGCGCGCATGGGCGCTGCGCCGGTGACGCTGGATGTGCAGGTGAAGCTTTACAACGAGGGCGGGGAGCGGTTGGCGCTGGACCGCCAGCAGACGAGCGTGGACGGCGAGCGGGTGGTGGTCGAGGCCTGGATGAGTGCCTACAACGCTAACCGGTTCGGGTTGCGCACGGCGATGGGGAGGTAGCAGACGATGGCCTGGCCGACGCTGACGCCACCCAACCAGATCAAGGTGGAGTTTTACAAGGCGGCCGAGCGCTCCAAGTTCGAGACCGGGCGCCAGGTGTCGGGGGCCAAGGATGCCGCGGTGCGGCGGCGGTTCACGCTGATCTGGGAGCGCTCGCTGCCCCAGGCGGATCTGGACAGCCTGGGCGCGGCCTTCGGCACCGACCAGGGCGGCACGTTTACATGGACGCACCCGATCTCTTCCACGAGCTACACGGTGGCCTATGGCCAGGATTCGATCGAGGGTCACCTGGACGGCAAGGATATCGACCGCTACTCGTGCCAGGTAATTTTAGAGGAGCAATAGGTGAGTCTGGAGCTGGACGCCAACTATATCGCCAAGAAAAACCTTCTGGCCGATGCCGGGGCCTGGGTGTGGCTGATCGCGCTGGAGTACACCAGCGGATCGTTTGTGCGCGTGGCGGCCAACCAGGCGGCGGATATCGTGTGGAACGGTTTTACCTGGCAATGGATGCCGGTAATGGTGGGCGATCTGCGCCAGGAGCGCGGGGCGCTGCCGACGATGGAGCTTTCGGTGTGCAACATCGGGCGCTTCATCCAGGCGTATGCCGAGCAATACAACGGCCTGGCCGACTGCCCGGCGACGCTGGTCGCGGTGCACACGGCGCATCTTACGGTGACCGCCAATCTGCCGACCTATAATTTTGTGGTGGTGAGCAGCATTTTTACTCCGATCTGGGCCAGGCTGAATCTTTCGGTGGCGCCCAATCCGTTCAACGTGGCCGACCCGCGCGACAAGTGGCTGAAGAACTTTTGCGCGTTCAATTTCCCGCATAGCGCCGATGCGCGCTGCCCGTACACGGGCACGACGTACACGACCTGCGACCGCACCCTGTCCGCGTGCATCGTGCGCAACGGCGCGGCCAGCTACCGCTTCGGCGGTGCGCCGGCCATCGGCAACAACCGGGTGTATGTATGAAGCTCGACCATCGCAAATACTTGCGGATTCCTTACACCAAGGCGGACTGCTGGCGCCTGATCCAGCGGGTGTATGCCGATTGCGGCCGGACGCTGCCGGACTTTTCAGCGGTGGCCACCGATGCGGCGGCGATCGCTTTGTGCGTGGCCGGGGCTATGTCGCGCTTCGTGCGCCTGGAGGTGCCGGAAACGCCGTGTGTGGTGGCGATCTGCAACGATGCCGACGACCCCACGCGCATCAATCACTTCGGGGTGTACCTGGGAGACGGCGTGGTGCTGCACACGCTGGCCACCACCGGGCCGAGCGTGTGGCGGCTCAATCACCCGTTCTGGGCCAAGCGGATCGAGGGGTTCTATGCGCCGGTTGAATGATGGCAATGAGATCGACGTGGTCGATGTATTCGCTCCGTATGGCCAGGAAGCGCTTTTGCCGGTGCCTGTGATCGGCCCGGAGGCGTTACCTCCCGGTGTTCCGCCGGGGCATGTGGCGGTGGTGTTCGCGCGCAACCCGCTGGCCACCCCGCTGTTGCCGCAGGTGGTGTTTCTTCCCTGCGACGGGGCGGATGCCCTGACGTATGCCCGGCGGGCGGCTGGAGATGGCGATTACGCCCTGGTGCTGGATGGGGTTGCGGACTGCGCGCACCTGATCCTGCGCCCGGGCGACTGCCTGTTTGCCTGCCCGCTGGCGGGCGGAGGCGATTTCTGGCGCATGCTGGGCATGGTGGCGGTGATGGCTATCGCGCTATACACCCAGCAGCATTGGGCCTATGGCGGTATCTATGGGGCTTTTGCGGCCGGCGCGGCGGTGGCGATCGCCGGCAACTTCGTTGTCAATTCGATTTTCCCGGTGCGCACGGACATCCCGCGGCTGGATACTTCCCTGGACGGTTCGGGCAATTACGGCTGGGGCATGCCCAGCAACGCCTGGCAAGAGGGGTCGAGCCGGGCCCAGTTGATCGGGTGCCGGCGCGTGGCGCCCGCGCGCCTGGCGGCCTATCGCTTCCTGCCGGGCGACGGACAGGCGCGCCAGCGCCTGCGCATGCTGTTCGGCATCTGCGACAACCCGATCGACGCCGTCGCGGCGGCCGATGTGTTCGTCAACGGCAACCCAATTGCCGACTGGCCGGGGGCGCGCTGGACATACACCCGGGGGCTGACGGAAGAGACGCGCGTCATTCCCTGGTTCAACAGCACGCCCACGGAGCAGCAGGTGGGGCTGGATCTTCCCGAGGCCGAGCGGGTGTTCTACCAGGCTACTAGCATCCACGGCTTCCAGCATGGGGTGTACCTGCCACTTTCTTCTTACATCACGGTCGACCAGGATGTGACGCTGATTCAGGCAAAGTTTTTTTTCGACTGGGGCGATGTGGGCAACTCGGTCTTATTTGAAGATTTGTCTATCCACTGCATGGATGTGCAGCGCGAGTGCGATTTTATCATGCAGTACCGGCTGGTGGGGGCCAGCACGTGGAGCACGTACACCTGGGCGGCCGACAGTGGCGCGCCGGACTGGCATTGGGGTTGGGACCAGGATGTCCAGGTATATGCCATGGTGGGCACGGTGAGCGCCCATCTGCCGGAGGGCCAGTACGAGGTGCGCTTTGCCATCGACACCAACGGCATCTCGGGGGCGGACGACGCGATCTCCCTTTTGTACCTGGCCAGCGTGGTGGGCTACAACGCCCTGGGTACGCTGCCGACGGTGGCGACCAACGGCACGGCGGTGACCACGGTGGGCGTGGGTCTGCTTTTGCCCGGCGGTATTTACTACCTGGCCAACAACGGCTCGTTTGCCAGCCACACGGTGCGCGTGGCGGTGGCGGTGCGCCCGTATGGGGCCAGCCAGTGGACGGCGGTGCAGTTTGAGACGATCACCGACGCCACGGCCCAGCCTCTGCGGCGCTTCGTGGAGTTCACGGGCCTTTCCGCCGGCCAGTGGGAGGTGCAGGCCTTCATCGACGATCTGATGCCGGCCGGCAACCGCTACCGGCACGATGTGCAGTTCGAGTTTTTGCAGGAATCGATCGACCAGCGCTTTTCATATCCTGGCACGGCGCTGCTGGCCGTGGATCTGCCGGCCGTGGATACCTATACCAGCGGCTGGCCGGTGGTGGAGGTAAAGGCCCAGCGGAGCAACTACGCCGCGTTGCGGCCGTCGACCAATCCGGCCTGGGCGGCCTATTACCGGCTGATCCAGACGTACAACCAGGATGCTGCCGACGTTAATCTTTCGGCTTTCGAGGAGTGGGCGGCGTTTTGCGACACCAACAGCCTGACGGTGAGCCTGTACCTGGACACCCAGCTCGATATGGACACGGTGCTGGGGCATATCGCCATGGCCGGACGTGCGGTCATCACCCGGTTCGGGGCCAACTGGGACGTGATCATCGAGCGCGCGGCGGCGGCCCAGCAGACCTTCGGCACGGACAACATCATCGCCGATTCGTTCGAGGAGAGTTTTGCGGGCGCGTCGGACCGGGCCAACACCGTGGTGTGCTGGTTTTTCGATAAGGACGGAGACTACCGGCGCACGCCGGTCAAGGTGCGCCATCCCAACAGCGGCGGCGAGCAGGAGAAGATTTACGAACTGACGCTGTACGGGGTGGACAACATAGACCAGGCCACGAGCCATGCCATATTGCTGCTCAACCGCACCTATCTGACGCGCCGCTCGATGAGCTGGCTGTCATGGGTGGATGCCATCGGATGCCGGCCGGGCGATGTGGTCTACCTGCAAAACGATCTTCCGATGTGGGGCCTGGCCCCTGGGCGGGTGGTGAGCGCCAACTCTACGAGCGTGACGTGCGATATCCCCAGGGATTTGAGCGGGGCTGAGTATGCCGGCCGCACGCTGCGCATCCTGGTGCGCCACCAGACGGCGGCCACGGCGGGCGACACGGCCGATGACATCGAGCGCCTGGCGCTGGTAAACCCGCACGGGTCGGCGGGTGATGACGCGGTGACCACCTGGACGCTTAACGGCGTGACCTTCGACCGCATTCCGGCGGCCGATGCCCTGGTGCTGGTGGGTTGGGTGACGGGGGCCGATGCCTCGTCGGGCGATGAGCTTCTCAGCGTGAAGGAAGTGCGCATCACCGAGATCACCCAGCACGAGCCGCGCAAGTTCCGCATCCGGGCCGAGGAGTACTACGATGCGGCCTACGAAGACGATTATGTGATCTCGACGCTTCCGGCCACGGAAAGCGGCCTTTCGGTGGCCGATGCCGCGGGCGGAGCCGGCTGGGTGGTGCGCGGATTAGACCAGGTGGATTACATCTCCCTGACCTGGACGGGCAACTCGAACCGCTTCTATGTGTTCTACCGGGTGGAAACGGGCACCAGCCAGTGGGGCGACTGGCGCTTTTACCGCACGGTGGCCGGGCACAGCCTGCGCATCGAGGACTTGCCTGCGGGGCACACCTATCAGTTTTCCATCAATGTGTACGGGCACCCCAACCTTACGGCCGGGCACCTGGCCACGGTGGCCTTCGCGGCCACCGAGCACACGGATATCTTGACCACCCCGGCCAACCTGCGC
>Ga0209417_1005314_pt1 | contig 14317 bp, 10 predicted proteins | sample RifGroF2_FD_184002 | JGI IMG/M metagenome (GOLD analysis project Ga0209417, IMG submission 184002) | Groundwater microbial communities from Rifle, Colorado, USA - Groundwater F2 (SPAdes) (version 2) | ecosystem: Environmental > Aquatic > Deep subsurface > Groundwater | place: Rifle, Colorado... | reverse complement strand
GCGTGATTATCCTGCGAATGTTGAAAACTCTTTGTGATAGTAGCTGTGACCATGATGAAAATCTCCTTTTTCCCGATAATCTGGCGGAAATATTCCCGCTGAAATATGCTGAAATCCAAACCAGAAAAACAGAAATCAGGTCAAGGAGATTATGTATTGATATTTATTGGTGTATGTTTTCTGCCGGAAACACAAAGGTTTATAAATGAAAATCAAGTGAGTTTACATGAAGGACAGGTTTATGATCTTACTTATTTTTTCTTGTAAAATATTAGTATTTTTTGTTTCGCATTCCCAAAGAACAATTACCTTCCAGCCTAAGTCTTCAAGTTCTTTTTTCTTTTTTTTATCTCGGTTGATATTTTCGTTAAATTTATTTTCCCAGAAGTCCACTCTGGATTTTGGTGAATATGCGTACTGACATCCCGTATGCCTATGCCAGAAACATCCGTGTACAAAAATTATAGTTTTATATTTTGGAATAACAATGTCCGGTTTGCCAGGTAGTTTTTTATAGTGCAATCTGAATCTATAACCGAGTTTAAATAGCAATGATCTAACGATGATTTCCGGCTTAGTATTTTTCCCTTTTATTCTAGACATATTCCAGCTGCGGCGTTCAGGAGTTATTATATCCATTTAAACAACAAATGATTTAATTTTATTAGCTATTTTCTGGGCCATGAGAGGAGGAACCGCATTCCCAATCTGTTTGAACGCTGATGTTCTGCATTTTTCAAAATAATAATCATCAGGAAAAGATTGTATTCTTGCTGCCTCTCTAATGCTAATCGAGCGTAACTGATTAATATCTGGATGAATATAATAATGCCCATCCTTTGAAATGTGTGCTACAACTGTATGAGATAATCCATTACCATCAACAACTTTGAACCTGTCAATGAAAGCACTCACGTTTTTATGTGTTCTGTCTTCTTCTGGAATATCCCCATATTTTAGTCTCTTTTTCTCATTATTCCACATTTCTATGGCACGTTTATAAATTCTTAAATCTCTCGGGATATGGGGTCTTGCTTCATGTTGAGTAACATATTTAAATCCATTTCGTAGATTCGAATCAAGAAGATACTGGTTTGAATCTTTAATATACTCTGTTGTCTGAAGAATATCTCCTGCCTTAATTTTCGGCAAGTCTTCAAAAAGATCATTAATTGTATAGTTGGCTGATGTCTTCTCAAATTCAGGATAAGAATACCCTAGCTCTTTTTTCCAACCTATAATAATAATTCTTTTCCTGCTTTGTAAAACACCAAAATCAGCTGAATTTAATGCTCTGTTATCCAGATCGTAACCCAGTTCTGCGAAATAAGATTTTAGAACTTCAAAGTATTCGCCTTTGCCTGCACTCAACAGTCCTGGTACATTTTCAAAAACAAAAATATCTGGATTGTACTTCTCAAGGAATCTGCCATATAACATGAACAGATAATTTCGCTTGTCATTTTTTATAGAATCTCCTACACGTGCTCTTCCAACTAAAGAATAAGCTTGGCATGGTGGTCCACCAATAATGACTTTTATTTTATCAGTCCCAGAAATCTTCATCAGCTCATCAATTTTTGAAAAAACTTCATATATATTATCTTCTGTAATTTCATAATTGAGTACAGAATTCATTAGTCTTTCAGGAATATAATTATACAGTGTTTCTCTTGATATCTTGCCGAGTTGATAATCATGGTAAACATCAAGTTTATTCGTATCTTTCAGATAATGGTAGGCTATTCGGGTTTTAAGAGTCAAACACGCATCTGCATTCATTTCTGCATGAGCAACAGGTATAAAACCTTCTCTGATAAAACCTTCGGAGAGGCCTCCGGCTCCTGCAAATAAATCTATATAAGTTAATTTTTCCATATAATTTAACTGATTGTCCTCTGCAATTATATCTAATACTATTCGTTAATACAGTATTTTTCAAATATTTTTTTACTGTTTTTTGTTTCCATAAACTCTTTTATTTCAGGGGACTTAATTATCATGTCCCATAATTCTTTTCTTTTAGAATACTCTCCATAATCCTCACTTAAAGAATATTTTTTTATGAGATCGTTTACCAACTTCAGTAAATCTACTAAATAAATTGACAATTCTTCGTCAATTCCTTCTTTCATCCAGATTTTTGACAAATCAAAGAATATTCCATTTCTTTTTCCATCTGTAAAACTATAAATCACTGATATTGCATAAGGTACAGTCGCTGACCTTATCTGTCCCATAGAATTTGCGCCTTGCCCGTATATCTTTTCCATATTTCTAAAAAGAATTATTTTAGATATTGTCTGTTCATAAAAATTTCTATCTATAACTACTGAATTATTATCATTATCTTCTGGGCTTATTTCTTCAATAAAAAGCCTGAAAACTTTTTCTCCACCTTTCTTTACCAGATATGGCTTATTTCCCCACGCAGTATAATATTTTGCTAGTTGTTCTTTTGAAAAACGCCTTTCAGGAGGGTATTCTTTCTTTATCCAATTACCATTACCACCTTTTATTCTGACTTTTGTATTGAATTCTCCTTTGGCTCTTTCAAAAAACCATTTATGTCCTGTTGGTGTTATCACATTTTCACTAAGATTTTTTAATTTTAGCAATTGAGGATTTCGTGATCTAAGGTCAACAGCAGATACTCTGGATTGAGCATTTGAGTAACGACTAATATTTGAAATAAGCTGGTCTAATTCTTGGTCTGAAGAGTATTTCGCTATGTTTATTTTTGCCATAACTTTAACTTTACTTATGTCCAGACCTTCTTTTTTTGCAAAATATATTGTTGCAGTAGTTTGTCCGCCATTTACTATTTGAAAATCTGTTAATGATTCTATAAGCGTAATTCTTTTTTTCTCAGATATTTTTGCTTTTACAGCGGTTATTGTAAGTCCGTTATTATATGCGATAAATTTTTCTGGTTCATCTTTAATAGTTCTTTTTATCTCCCTGTTGATTCCTTTAAATTGTAAAAATGAGCGTATGTTTTTTTCTAACAGCCGACTACTATATTGTCTATACAAATCATATAAAATCTGAGCAGGTAAAACACATAAATATGATTCAAAATTATTCTCATCCGCGGCTTTTATAGCTTCTAAACAATAACCAAAAGTTTTAGGAAAAATAATTGTGAGGGGTTCCCTGTTACCTTGAGAAGCTATTACCCTATATAAATAATTCAAATCAATTAGCTTTGTTATTACAAGAATTTCTTTGCTTAGTTGGCACGTATTGTCTCTATATGATAATTTTAACTTCTCGTCATCAAAAAACATACTTCTTGGTTCTGGTTTGTTTCCTTTAAAAGAAACAGTTACAGTTAATGAAACAAGGAATATTTCTATAACATCAAATTGTTCAAATCCTTCTTTAGATGAAATTTTTTCTAGAAGTACTTTTGCCGGGCTGGAATCTTGTATATTATCATTTAACTGTCGCTTAAATCCTTTGCTGATAAATCGCTGAACCCGTTTAAATTGATTCTCATAATCATTTCTAATTGAAATTAATAATTTTTCACTATTTATACCTTCGTGTATACTATTCTCATCTACAATGAATAACTGCAATCTTTCACCTGATTCATTCACAGCGTATCCATTGATTTTCAGTTTTTCTTTTTCATATATATAATATGCTTCATTATAGTCTTCTGAATCGACAAGTTTTGATTCCAACATAAGCGGTAGAACCTGTGATAAAAGGTTTGATTGAAGAACAAATCCATCTTCATCTTTTGACTCTTCAAGCAACTCGATTCTATAATTTAATAACTCTTCAATTTCCAACGCTTATTTTTTCCTTTGTTATTATAAAATTATTCAAGTCATTAAGGTTTAGCTTATAGCTTATGCTGAACACCGCAGGATTAATATTAGACCTTACCAAACTAGGGAAAAATGGGTCGCAACAATCGTAAGTTATTATTTCGGTAGCAATAAACCTGTAATTGTCATAGATTTTAATATTAGTGGCTGTTAATCCTTTTTGTTTAAGCGCTTTATATAAAATTTCGATATTACCATTTTTTTCATTTATCATATCTTTAATTTCAAAAAGTAAATTACCAATTGACAGTCCGTTTACTGTATCCAGCTTTGTTGATAATACCTTTAACTCAAGATTTTTCTCTTTATCTCGTTCTAGCTGATATTCACTTGATATGCTTATAATTGTTCTGGTTTCTTCCTTTGTTTTTACTTCGATATCAATTTCGTCCATAACAAAATCGTGTCCAGCATCGTATGGCCCTCTCCATGATTCTAATATACTATTAACATTCAGTAGGTCCGAATTTAATAGAAACCTCCGTAATAAAAATAATTCTCCATATAAACCTTTAATGGTATCTATGGATAGTATATCCTCTTTCCCTTCCTGAAAAAAATCACTCCATTTATAATAAACATCTATAAACTGTTTTGAATATAGCCTTGGGTCGGACAGCTTATATACTTTTTGGTAAATAGAAAAAATAAAATCATCAAAAAGCTCGATATAACTACTGTTTAAAAGCGTTATAACCAGATAGTTTCTTTGTTTTAAATACTCGATAGACAGATTTTCCTTTGTATTATTATTAAAATCAAGTTCGACTTCTTTCGGTAAAGATAGTATCAAGCATCTGTTATTTGTTTTTGTTTGACCAATAAAAAGGTCAGGAATACATTCAGGAGATATACGTATCATGTAACCGTTATCCAAAGTATCACTAATTGCATCAATCCAATTAAATTTCAGTAGTTCATAAGGCATTTTAATCCTCTAAATCGTTTAGTAAATCATCTTCTTCTTCAAAATCGTTTTCTTCATCGATGTTTAAATCATAATCTCCTCGAATATATACCCCTCCAGGGTCAGGGCCTATAGGGGGAAAGCCAATAGCATATCCTATCAGAGGGATATTCAGATCATATCCGTTTTCAGAAACCATCTTGCTTAATTCTTCATCTTTATTTCCTTTTTCCTGTCTGAAAACATATGTCGAATCAAAAAGATATATTATTAATAGTCCCTGTTGGTCAGACATTTTTTCTCTAAATACTCTTTCGGGAATTGATTGTGCTTTCGCTTTATTTAGAGCTTCTTCTTCTGACATATCTTTATATTTTCTAAGTATGTTTTTCTTCTTTTCTTCCCAAAACTCTTCTTTCGCCTCTTGAATTTTCAAAGGGTCAAGAAGAATTGAAAAATCATTTCCAGACGAAATGATATTTGCAGACTTTCCAGAGGCTATAAAAGTTTTATTGTTAACAAAAAGACTTCTCGTTACAGAATCAGGCTTTGGACCGCTACGAATTGATAGATTTATATCGCATTGGAGATTTGATTCAGTTGCGCTTAGTATTCCTTTGGCATTTTGTGCATTTGCATCACCGGTAATTTTTATTGCGATAGTCCAATTTTTTAATTTTTTGTTTTTTTTACATAATTCTAAAAACATAATCATGCTTTTTCTTGTATCTTCGTCAAAGTTATTTTCCTGCTCAAGTAATTCAATTATTCCATCTGTATTTGTTTCATTCATAAGAAAACCCTTATTTTTGTTCATTATAAAAGGTTTTTTTGCTATGTTATTGATGAAATTATCCCACACCTTGAGCATTTTTTCCTTTTCTAAAGTAAATTTAGTTGTTTGCTCAAGTTGATCTTGATAAGACCATTTCACCTCTACAGTATTTTTTAATATAGACGGTCTGGTTACCTTTAGTGTATCAGGGTGTTTTCTAACTCTTAAGATAAAATTTTTCGGAGATTTATTCTTAGCCTCCATTTTTCTGAATTCCATTTCTAATTCTTCTATTGCTCTGGTTGTATAATTGAATTTTTCAAATGCATCTTGAGTTGTAAAAAGCTTGCAACAATCAATGTATCCAGGACGGTATCCAAACCATCTACCCATTTGAAGTAATGTATCAGAATAATTTGTCGTTCTTATAAAATAATTGATAGTCAATCCCTCTAGCGTAAACCCCCTGGATAGTCTGTTTCCCCCAACAGCAATTATCTTTTGCGGGTATTTGTCGTTATACTCAAGTATATCTCCATTTGGACTACTATTAATTGCTTTTACCTGTATACTTTGAATTGCATCAGGTAGAAATTGTTTTATAGCTCCAAAAGTAACCGGATAAAGAAACTCATCCCTGTATTCAAGCGGAAGATACCTGTTAATAGATTCAATTATTTCTGCATAATGCTTATACCATATCTTTTCAAAGACCTTATATATCGACATATCCGACTCCGGGTTATCGCAAGCGATGTCCGCTTCCAACTTCTTTACAAAGTCCGCCAGCAATTCTTTTGTACGATTTTGCCACAAAGTATATCTTGAAACATGAACCAGCATGGTATTATGCGGATTAAACAGCGCTGAATTTACCATTCTTTTTTTTCGATTATCTCTGACTGCAATAGCTAATATAAAACAGATAACACTCTCTTTTAATGATTCTGGTAACTGAACTGGAAACAAATCTGTTTTTAGTGCTCCACGTGTATAGGTTCTATATGCGTCGTAGTCTTGAAAAAACAGATAGCTATTATAGCCGAATAGATTATTCCATTCTTCTTTGTTCCTGATATTTAAAACTCCTACAGTCTCTCCATCTTGATTATCGAATACTCTTGTTGGAAAGTTTTGGAGATGGTCATCAACAATTTCTACTAACGGAATTTTTTCTTCGGCCTCATTATTAATTGGTTCGATAGTTTCAAAAATCTGCTTCGCGCCTATATAATTAGATGGAGGATTAAGAAGGACGATAAAATCATCTGGAAAAATATTAGAAACCTGAGCAAAAGATTTCTGTTCCTTTTGACCTTTCAGCTTATATTCAATCAACCAGTCCTTTTCTGGTACAGCATTTCGATCTTGCAGGACATTAGCAAAAGGTGTAGCAGTATACCCTAAATAGGTCCTTTTATTGAATAAGTCTAATAAAGCTCTGATGTGTCCATTTATTTTTGAAGCATAATCACGTCCTTTATGTCCATAATTGTTGAGAGAAGCATTATCAGCTTCATCATCTATTATCAGAAGAGGAATATTATGCTTTTCTTTACTTTCTTCAAGATAATCATGGAGCCATATCAACAAGTTTTTTAAAATACTGACATTTTTTTTGCAAACAAGAATATTTATGTGATTTAATGAAAATTCTGCATCAGCTAAAGGCTTATTAAAATCAGATTTATATGATGTAATGCAGAGAACCTGCTCTACATAATCTTTATCAGAAGAACCTTGAATTCCAAATTGTCTTTCATTTCCTACCCCTTTTTTATCTTTCTTATCTCTTGCGGTGTCAACAATTCCTGTTCCGATTACATCATTTTCAATTCTTTTTTGAGTTTGACTTCTTAGATCCTCCATGATTCCAGACAATACTATTATTAATCCGTAGCCAGCATCAATTGCTCTATTAATTACTGCATTAAAATTAGTTGTTTTGCCCGATTGAACACTTCCTACAACTAATCCTTTTATATAAAAGCCTTTGCCTGATTTAGGATCTCCCATTTTTTTTAATATATCTAAACTGGTTTCTTCTAGCTCTTGAATTACGTTTGCAGATCTAGAAGATTTTGATAAATAATTAAAATAACGTTGGCTGTAATTCCATTTAATTAATTTTATTTTTTCAGCTGTAAGCCAAGTGCGAAATCCTTCCTTAACAAGACTGTTAGCAGGGTCTATTTCTATTGGATTAACGGATAAATATTCTCTTAATGAGCTTTCATAATAATCTTGTAGCGTAACGGAATCTATATCTTGTATGCCATATATTTTTGCTACAGACCTGATTTGCTCAGAAATTGATGGTAACAGATTGTATAAATCGTTGGTAGTTAAAGATTTGTTTGAAGAATCTTTAACTTTTGCATGTATAATATTTTTTATTATGCTTCTATAATTATTTTCCATACAGGGATTCCCTTCAATCTCCAAAATTTATTAACTCTTCAGGAAGAGACTCGTTTTTTATTCCAAGCATTTCAATAATGTCTTTTTGCAATTGTTCTGTGTATAAACCATCTTTTTTCAAGCTTCGCACACAGGAAACCATATCACTTAATGACAAGTCTTCTTCTTTTACTTCAAACAAATCCAAATCTTCATGTACTTGCCTTATTTTGTTAATAGTTGAATTAATCATTCTAATCAACACTTTTAGATTGGATAACTGTTCTCTGTTCAAACCTTTAATCAATTCGCTCAAAACAGGGTACTCCTTGTTTATTTCAAGGAGTACACCTTTGTTAGTTATTTTTTTATTAAGTAAAGTTTTCTTTTCTTTTTTAACACCTTCTGAAAATGCTTTAATTCCTCGATTATAGTATTCACGCTCAGCTTCAACTTTTAATTGTTCTGCATATTTTTCAAATGCGTCTTTAAGGTTATGGGGAATTACAACTTTCGATTTTGCAACATTTAAATGCAGTAAATGGTCAACCTTGTTTCCCACGTCTACTCTAACTCTGGCCAATTGTAGCCTAGAGGTCTTTTTCAATAATCCATACCATCCTCCAAACAGAATGATTCTATCTGCACGGTATATATAAATCCCTTCCATATCCATTAGACTTTTATTTTTTAATGTCCAGCAGTTGATACCTTTTTCGCAGTCATCAATACTTCTTGCTGGAAGAACAAAACCTTCAATTTTAATAAAATCTTCACTGAACTTCCTTTGTTTATATTCAATTGGTCTGAAATCAATCTCCTGAGTAGGAAATGGATTGAAGGGGGGTATTTCTTTATTGTTAATTCTTATTTGTAATGGATTATTCTGCCTTTCTAAAAAACGATGAAAGACTAATGAAAGATAGTTAACAGTAATTTGCATCAGTTCGTTTTTTACCGATTCTTTTTTATTATCTTCCAAATACTTTTCAAATTTATATAAACCCTGCCAGATAATGATAGTAGTAGCTTCAAATTCATCAAAGCTACTTAGATAGTTATCACTTAACCGCTTATAAATATTTATAAGTTCTTCGATTTCTTTTTGTGTATTTACTATCATCTTCCATTCTTTTGTTTTGGTTAAAACTGCAACATCCCAAGTCCTAGCTGAATATTTATTTGTCCCTTTTTCCTTTGATATAACAGTAAATTTTCTTGTTTGAGAGAAAGAGGCAGTTTTCATTCCTAATCCGAATCTTCCAAGATCTGAAATGTTTCTTTGCTTTTCAGGGGAATCGCTTGGAAACTGCATACTCTTTTTTAAAGCTTCCAAATCCATTCCTTTACCGTTATCTGCTAAGAACAAAGTAAAAGGTTCCTGGTCAATGTCTAGCAGGATTTCTATCTTGTTCGCAGATGCAGAAATAGAGTTATCAATAAGATCTGCTAGTGCTGTTTCAAGGCTATAGCCCTGTTCGGCAATAGATTTTATTAAATATTCCGGGTTGGGATTTGCTTCTTCGTATCTTGAAATTTCCATAATTACCGTAGTCAACAAAATTTATAAATATAAAATGTATAAAATTAGCTTAATAAAATTAAATTATATAACAAAATTGCTCAATAATGAACCATCATACATTTTGCAATTTTTTTTTATCATATCACAATAAGACTATCAATTTATGATAGTGTTAATTCGAAAACATACACCAATAAATATCAATACATAATCTCCTTGACCTGATTTCTGTTTTTCTGGTAATGCGCGGGAATATTTCCGCCAGATTATCGGGAAAAAGGAGATTTTCATCATGGTCACAGCTACTATCACAAAGAGTTTTCAACATTCGCAGGATAATCACGCCGATGCAGGCGGGGGCAAGGGGACGCGCTGCATCGGCGTGATTGGTTCTCGGACGCTTCCTGCCTATCTTTGCGGCAGGGTTGGAGAAATTGCCGAGGATTTACTGGACAGAGGATTCCACATTGCTACCGGCGGAGCCGTAGGGACAGACGAGTTTTGTCTGGCGCGGTTGGTTCATATCGGTATGGCAGACCATGCCACTATTCACACTCCATGGAAGAACTATGAAGGATTTCCGGTCAGAACACGTGCTCTTGCACGTCAGTTCCGGGAGTTCAAAGGCTCAATCTTGTGGGGTTCGGTCAGACCTGGACAGGATTACAATGTTATCCGTTCAGCACTGCTTGAACGCAATGTCCGGCTGGTTAATGCCTGCCATGGGATAGTTGCTTTCCTGCATGGAGATTCACGAGGAACACTCTTTGTCCTGTCTCAAGCCATCAAAATACACATGCCCATTGTTGTTGTCCCTTTTGACCGGGAATTGCCGGAGTTTCCTTCTGTTCGCTGGAAGCCGCTTTTATGCGGCGGATGTTGGGAAGGCGGATACAAAGCAGTCTATCTCAAGTAAACACCCTGACGAAAAATGTTTCCCCCAATTAACAAGAATAAAAAAAAAGGGGGGGGGGGAATTAGCTTGACCTTAGTATTTACTTTGATTCGAAAGGATTTACGCTTATGAGGATTACAAAAACCGCCTTACAAAATTATATTCTGGGATTGTTCCCACACTGCTACCAGCGGAGGGAATCAATTATTCCTTGGTTTGTCCGGGTGATTTGTAACCGTACCGGTTACAGTATCAACGGACAATTACAGGACATTATTAATCACGGCTGCGTCAGCGGCTGTGTCGGAGAAGTTGTCTACACGTCTGATTGCCTCAGCCTCTACCGGAAATATGAAAAATCTATCTGGGATATGGTGGAAGAATTCCGGGAAAGCACCGGGCAAACTCTAGGACAGTTCATTGATTCTTTTTGTTCTGCCATCGAGGATAAAGACACGCTCAAAGTATATCTCTGCTGGTTTGCAGTTGAGCAAATGGCCGGACAAATACTATCGCATGGGAGGCATAGCCAATGGAAATGTTCAAAGTTGACCTATATATTCGGGTATCTACAGAACGACAAGCAAAGGAAGGGGATTCACTGGAAGAGCAGGAATCAGAACTTAAAAAGTTCTGTGAATACAGAGGTTTTCAGATTAACAATATTTTCATCGAACGAGGCAAGTCTGGAGGCAATACCAACCGCCCGGAATATCAAAAATTGATTAAAGATATTCAGGCGCAAAAGATCAATGCAGTTGTAGTCAAAAAACTCGACCGGCTTTCCCGGTCACTGCTGGACTTTGAAAACCTCATGAAGATCATGCAGGAAAAAGAGGTGGAGTTTATCTCTCTGAAAGAAAGTTTTGATACTACTACAGCCATGGGGAAAGCCATGCTCCGGGTTGCACTTGTTTTCGCCCAGCTTGAACGGGAGCAGACTTCGGAAAGGCTCAGTGATGTCATGGCATTTAGAGCCAAGCAGGGAATGTTTAACGGTGGTTACAAGCCTTTCGGCTATACCAATGTGAACAAAGAACTTGTTCCCTACAAAAAGGAAAAAGAAGTTGTTGAGATCATCTTCGAAAAATACATCGAGACCAAATCAACCACAGCAACAGCCAAGCTTTTGAATTTGGCAGGATACCGGAACCGACAAGGCAAACAATGGGACAAAAGACGAATGCAGGAAATTATTCAAAATCCACGCTATATCGGGCAAGTTCTCTGGAACGGCGAAACTCATGATGGCATTCACGAGCCAATTATTTCTAAGCAACAATTTTATCAGGCACAGGAAATTTTTGAGTCAAACCGAAGGATTACCGACAGCCCCAAGACCTTGGGAATCTTGCAGAAAATTTTGTTCTGCGGAGCCTGTAACTCTCCATTAACTCCCAGCCATTCCCTAAACAGAAACAAGGTGAAATATTATTATTACCGTTGCACAACTACGCACAGCGCAGAAAAGGGAAAGAGCAAATGCACGGTCAAATATGTTCCATTTGAAAAAGTTGAAGTCCGGGTCAAAGAGATCCTGTTGTCTCTCTCTCAGGAAGAACATTTTCGACCAGTAGAAAACCGGATACTTAAATTTAATCAGGCTATTGAACAGGATACCCAGCAATTACAGAAAGAAATTTTCTTACTCGAAAATCAGCTTCAGACTTTAAAGGACAAAAAAGAGAGGTATCTTGATTCTCTAATATCCAGCAAATTTCTTTCCAAAGAGCGAAACTTTATTAACGACAAAATCAATGATCTTGAGTTGGAAGAAAAACAGATTAAAGGGCAAATGCTGCACAAACAATTTGAGATCAACAAAAAGCAGGAAGAAAAAATTGATGTGGCACAATTCAAGAAAAAACTAATTACCTTTAGAGCGGAACATGAAGAATACGATCTTGAGCAGATGAAAAAATATCTCACCGGAACAATTCAATCAATTCATTACACGCCTGAAAAGTTAGTATTCCAGTTCAATTTGTTGCCCTGGTCAATCGAGTTCGATTCCCGTTAGGTATGCCAAACTGGACATTACACGCAACTTTCTTGGTTAGATAAACCAAGATGCCTAAGCAAATAGATTGCCCGAACCAGAAAACAAAAAAGCCCACTCCGTAGAATGGGCTTTTTGTACTCGAACTGTGTTCGAGGTAAAAACGAAATGGCGAAGCAAGTTATTTGCGATACGAACCGCGATCTTCCCCTTCGGGGACGTTCTAAAAAGCATATAGTCTATTTTTTTTGGTCTCAATTTATATCTGCTCTCCAATTGAAGGCTTCAACCGTGATTCCACCAGGCTTGAGTTTTACCTTTAAACCAAGTAGTGCCACCAATTAAAACTATAACTAATCCTATAAAGACAATTGCCAAACGATTATTAACTACCCCACTGATTAATACAATAAAACCAATAGGTAAAAGGATTAATCCTTTAGCTTGATTACCTTTATGTTTTTTTGCTGTTTTTTCAATTTGTACCGGGTGCATTGGCCTTCCACAAGATGGGCAAGAAACCGCTATATCAGATATTTCCTTTGAACAATCAGGACATGTAACTAACCCCATTCTCCGTTGTCCTCCTTATCATTTTTATTCCCTCAATAAAAACCATTTCTGAGAAGAAAATTTTTTATACTATTTTAATTATCCCAGCCTTAGATATGAATAACATCAGTTCATTCTGCCATTCGAACACGTGATAAACATATTAATCAACATACCTAATCGCCAGCCCCTTGTCCAAAAGCTCCTGATTAAGATATTTCCCGCTCTGGATTAAAGCCGGGAAATCAGACTCTTTTTTGTTATAAAAAACGTCTGCCAGATAACGGGTAAATTTATCCCGCCAGTAAGTTCTAATCGCGATGAACTGACAACCCTTGAGACGAGCTTGCATGTAATCTTTTGAAGTCTGACCATCGGGAGTTTGGATTTCGCTGGAATTAATTCCCCTTAGTCTGATTTTCTGCGTTGTCCACGTACCAAAACCCAGATCGATGTCCACCCAAAGAGTGTCGCCGTCGATAACTTCCAGTAGATATGCTTGATAGGTGTAATGCGGGACAGGATATTTGTCTGTGGGAATAAGTTTGTATTTGTCGTTTTTCTTTTCAGATTCGATGACAATATCGGCCTTGGTATTTTTGACGGGGCTGTCGATATAGAAGTGAAAACCCAAGTCAACTATGACTTTATTCTGAACTTTTTTTGTTTTGTAAACATAGGGCTTTACCCGTTCCAATGGGATAACGGCTTGCGTTTCTTTTGCTTGTATCGCAGGCAATCCCTTTTTTTCTCTGATTAGATTTTTGAGGTCGTTGACGCTAAGGTTTTGGTCTTCAATTTTTGCCTCAAGCTCTTGCCTGATTTCTTTTTCAGGTACTGTTAGCAGAGTTCGAACATGCGTCCATGTCAATTTTCCGCTCAAGCGGAAAATGTCTGGATACTCTTCATAGAACTGCAAACTTTGATACAAAGTGGTTTTATCAATATCAAGATTTCCGGCGAGTTGCACAAGAAGTGCAGCTCCATATTCCGCTCGATCTCCATTTTGAAGCAGATGTTCTTTTATGTGCTTGCCGACATTCCAGTAAGTGACTTTCTTTTCCTGCTCCATGGCAAGTCGGGCACGTTCAATCCCTTGTTCCATTTCAGCTTTGATTGTATCGATGAGACCTTGAACCGCCGGAGTGATAGCGGTTGTTTCATCTGCTACAGCCGGTAAATTTTTCATGTTTCAAATCCCTTCTGCCGATTAATTAAACTGTTCCGGTCACTAAGCCTGTCGAAGTGCCGTTTCTCATCACCGCTCAGACCTCGTGTCTTCTCTGCCGACACCTGACAAAAAGGTTCCGCCGCCGCCAGCCTGTTCCGCAGACCGGTCACGACGACCGGGCTGTCGGGGGATTTGTTTTGTTTAAGTTTTTCTAAACGATATGAGAAATTTTGTTTCTGTGCAATAAACCA
>Ga0209417_1005313_pt1 | contig 14318 bp, 12 predicted proteins | sample RifGroF2_FD_184002 | JGI IMG/M metagenome (GOLD analysis project Ga0209417, IMG submission 184002) | Groundwater microbial communities from Rifle, Colorado, USA - Groundwater F2 (SPAdes) (version 2) | ecosystem: Environmental > Aquatic > Deep subsurface > Groundwater | place: Rifle, Colorado... | reverse complement strand
GGAGCTTTCCTTTTCGGTACATTAGATCCCAAAGCTCGCAGAATTGCGGCGTGGCATAAAAAGCCCCGGATGAACGGTCATGCCAGTAATAACACGGGAATGAGGTAAAGCGGTCATTTATAATTGTGAGGGAATTGTCACTCTTGTCAAAGCGGAAAATCAGAAATTCGCCGTTCAGGGAAGCCAGTGTCGAGACTGGAACGATATCGTTGTTCGCCAGCATTGACATGGTCAGAGTCGGATCAATGCGCCCCGCGATTATCGGGGAACCCAGGAGCACCACATGCGCGCAACTCCCCCTGTATTCAAGGGGGGCCGGGTACATTCCCGAAAAAACAGCCTCAAAACGGATGCCCCCGGATTCGGAATGGAAGCTCTTCCCCCCCGCAGACGAAAGAAGCTGCGCCGGTCGCGGGGCTGTCGCATGGCATGCAGCCATGAAGCCCGGCAGTGAAATTGTTTCAATGTCCGTAGTGGAAGGCATTTGTCTTACCGCCGCTTTTTTTCAAGATTGCGTGAATCCTGATAATCTTGCGCCTCCTTTGAAAAATGCCAGAGGATATTCCAAAGCAATTTGAGCTAAGCTCAAATTAAACTCGAATCAAAAAGAGCCGGCATTCCCGTTTTTTCTGCGGCGGTATTGCAAAATCGGCACACAAGGGGGATATTTTCAGCTATGAACAAGTTCAGGATTGGAGGAGAAACATGAGTCTGATTGAATACGTAAATTCTCACGTGGCCGGAATCATCCCTTATCAGCCCGGAAAACCCATCGAAGAAGTCGGGCGCGAACTCGGACTAAACCCCGATGAGATAATCAAGCTCGCCTCCAATGAATGCCCGCTCGGGCCCTCTCCCCGTGCTCTCAAGGCCATGAGGCAGGCAGCCTCGCAGATGCACCTCTATCCCGATGGCGGCGCTTATTCGCTAAGGCAAAAGCTCGCAAAGCATCTCAAGGTGCAGCAGAACGAACTGATCTTCGGCAACGGCTCCAATGAGATAATCGAGTTCATCGGCCACTGCTTTCTCCGGCCGGGCACTTCCGCCGTGATGAGCACTTACGCTTTTGTGGTTTACAAGCTGATCTCCCACATGTTCGGGGCGGATGCCGTCGAAATACCCAGTGCAGGATTTACCCACGACCTCGGAGCTATGTCCGCCAACATACCCCCAAACACTCGCGTGATCTTTGTCTGCAACCCGAATAACCCCACCAGCACCATGGTCGGGCAGCGGCAGATTGATGCCTTCATGCGCAGGGTTCCCGACGGCATCCTCGTCGTCTTTGACGAAGCCTACGCCGAAATCTGCATGAACAAGATGCCCGATACTCTCAAATACGTCCGGGAGGGCCGCGATGTGATCGTTCTGCGAACCTTCTCCAAGGCCTACGGACTTGCGGGGCTCCGCCTCGGATACGGCATAGCCAAGCCTGAAATCATACAGGCTCTCGAAAAACCGCGGCAGCCTTTCAACGTCAACGCCATGGCTCAAATTGCAGGAATGGCCGCGCTTGACGACCGTGCCTTCGTCAACAAGTGCCGCCGACTCTATAAAAAAGGGGCCGAAGACATCATGGCTTTCTGCAAGGCTTCGAATCTGCTTTTTGAGCCGCCCTCAGCCAACTTCATCCTTATCCGCGTCGGCAATGGGCAGAAGGCCTTCCTCGAACTGCAGAAACGCGGCGTGATCGTCCGCCCGATGAATCCATATCTTCTTCCTGAGTGGATCCGTGTCTCCCTCGGAACGGAGGAGCAAAACTGGAAATTTATTGAGGCTCTCGGAGAAGTTGCAAGATGCCTCTGAGTGATACAGAAATCCCGCCTTTCCGCACAGTCGCCATTGTCGGACTGGGACTTTTGGGGGCGTCGCTGGGTCTCGCGCTCCGGGGGAAAAATGTCACACGCATCGGTTGGACCAGAAAAGAGGAAGCCCTGGACAAGGCCTTGGCTGATGGTGTCATTGACCGGGGTGGCTGCGACCTGGCAAAACTCCTGCCGGAAGCGGATATCACCGTGCTATGCCTTCCCGTATCGCAAATAGTTTCTTATTGCCGCGAATTTGCACGCCACTGGCGTCCGGGATCAATCGTTACGGATATCGCCAGCGTCAAGGAATGCATTGTCGAGGCTGCCGCTCCAGTCCTTGCCGCGCATAATGTCCATTTCATAGGCAGCCACCCGATGGCGGGTTCGGAAAAGTCCGGGATTGCAGCCGCACGTATCGACTTATATAAGGGAGCAAGCGTCTTTATCACCCCGCAGCCGGCTAGCGTATCAGACGCCCTTCTTTCGGTCAAAAAACTTTGGGAGCTGGCGGGCGCCCAGACCATGACCATAAGCGCCGCCGAGCACGATACCCTTGTCGCCCACACCAGCCATTTGCCTCACTTTTTGGCTGCGGTGCTTGCACGCACCGTCCTCTCCGGAGAACAAACCCCGATGCGGCAATTAGGCTGCGCAGGCGGTTTCCGCGACACTACGCGCATCGCTTCCTCAAATCCTGTAATGTGGAGGGAGATCATAGCTGCAAACCGGGCTGCGGTACTCCAGGCTCTCAAGGAATTCGAAGCCAACCTTTCGCAGCTCCGCCAATACCTCGAAAACGGGGACTACGATAAGCTGCAAAACAACTTTGAACAGGCCAAAGAACTTCGTGACTCCTGGTTCCATTCGAAGTATGATAAATACCCCTGAACTTGGTCTCCTTTAGAGACGTCCTGTTCATAAACCGAGTATTTTGAGTATTTCGATGGCGAGATGTTTTTTGTCGGAGAGGGGGAGTTCAATGCTGCGGCCGTCACGGGAGAGCATCGTTACGGCATTGGTGTCGGAGTCGAAACCGCAGGAGGGGCGGCTGACGTCATTGGCAATAATCCAGTCGAGATTTTTCGCTTCAAGTTTGGCTCTTGCATGTGCGACCAGTTCGGAAGTTTCCGCCGCAAATCCCACAAGTATTTGAGAGGGTTTTTTGTTCTTTCCCAAGGAGGCCAGAATGTCTTCGGTGCGCTCAAGTTCAAGGCTTAATTTTGCCTCGGATTTCTTGATCTTTTGATCTGCGGCACTCACAGGGCGGTAGTCGGCGACAGCCGCAGCCATTATGACCAAGTCTGCATCTTTGGCGTGTTCCCGCATGGCAGAAGCCATCTCCGCTGCGCTTTCCACAGGAACAAATTCGGCTCCCGGAGGAGGTTTTAATGCTACTGGGCCGCTGACAATGCACACGCAATGTCCTGCGGTAAGAGCCGCCTCGGCGAGAGCATAGCCCATTTTCCCTGAGGATCGGTTTGAGATGAAACGGACCGGGTCTATTTTTTCGCGGGTGGGGCCGGCGCTGACAAGTATCTTCACTTGAGTTCCTTTTTCAATTTGTACTCGAATTCCCCATGTTTCCCCAGTTCCGTCCTGAATTCTTTCCCGATAAGGTGCTCCTTGGCGCCGGGAGCCCCCTTTAAATAAGCGTCCCAAAAGGTGGTGCTGGCCTCACATATTATCTTCTGCATGAAAGAATCGTCTTTGCCCTCTCTTCCAAAGCGTGGCCCAGAAAAAACCATATGGTCACCTTCCTCAAAGACAAGCAGATACTGTTCGGAGTTTTGCGAATGGTCATAAGGGAAACGGCGTTCTTCGACGCTTGTGTTGTTGATCTTGCACATATCCTTTGTGCCTGTCATGTGCAGGCAGGGTATCGTGATCTTATCATAACAGCGGTCTCCAAGCTGCTTCTGTCTCTCGTTTACCGGGGCGCTCATTATAAGCGCCGCCTTAATGCGAGGGTCTGCGAAAGACAGTTCCTTGCCGAGGGGGCCTATAAAAACCTGCCCGGCAACTGCCAGTGCCGTATAGGCTCCGAAGGAGTGTCCCGCCAGCCCTATTTTTGAAAGCTCGAGCCGTTTTTGGAGCGGCCCTTCTTGCTTGTTAAGCTTTTCGAGTTGGTCTATTGCGAACTTTATGTCGAGCGGACGATTGATGGAATTCGCCGGATTGGCAGCAGCCTCCTTCATGGCCTTCATGGGGGCAAGCTCATTTGCGAGTATTTTTGTGTTGCTGCCCTCGTGCTCGACATGCACGGAGATGTAACCGTGTTCCGCCCAATATTTGCCAAGGTATTGGTAGCCTTCGCGGGAACCCCCGAGCCCGTGCGACAAGACAATCACAGGCAGCGGAGTTTTCAGGTCCGAGGGAAGATATATCTTCACTGGGACATCCCTGGTTCGGGTGGCATCATGCCAGTCAAAGAGCAGGGTTTCGACGCCAGGAACAGTATTATCCACCTTCTCAACGCCAAATAGACAAAAGGCGGAAGCTGTGGCAAAAGCCAGAGTGATCTTCAAAAAATTATTTTTCATTAAAAAATCCCTGCCTTTGCCTCAAACTATTTCAAAAATTGGGTTCCTGGACGAATTGCTTTACTCCGTTTATTCTCTTCCCAAGAGGGGGATAGCTCATATATTGCTTTAGGAGCCAGCCGGTAAAGCCGGAATATATGTAGCTTGCTTCATCTTCAAGATGCTCATCGTCGATTCTGTCTATAAGGTGATTCCCGATGGCAGTCCTCTTAAGGGCGTTAACAGCGGAATTGAGATCGCCGGCAACTGCTGCACCGACATTGTCACAAGTCATTTCCCTGGCGGCCTTGTAAGAAGCGGGCTTGTACATTTCAAAAGAACCTCTCCAGCCATGGTCAAGTACCACGTGGGCAAGTTCATGGCCAAGGAAAAAGCGCAATTCCTGCGGCTTGTCTATCACGCCCTCAAGCGTCTGTGAAAGCAGCACAATGACCTTTTCCCTCGCAAATTTTACTGCAAAGGCGTTTATGCTGCTCTCGTTAAGTATTATGACGCGCGGAACACGCTTGATTCCAAGCTGTTCGCAGATTTCAACTGTGGCGTTATAAATCTCAGGGAACTGCTTGGGAGACGCTGCCGTCCCCACCGAGAGAAGCTTTCGCACATTGTATTCCGAGAGAAGAAAATTAATTACCCATATTACCGCATAAACTCCAAGAACCAAACCATAACTAACGACTACAAAAATAGCGAAAATAAACCAGCCAAAAGCATTTATGAGCAAAACGCCCGTTCTCTTTTTCTTTTCTTCCTCGGAAATACACTGGTTGATTGAGTTTATTCCTTGCATGAAAGCCCCTTTTCTCTTTTTTAGTTATCCAAAGCGAAAAAGCCCCATTCGATACAAATAGAACCTTATTTGACGGAAGTCAATAGATATAAATGTTAGTCTTTTTCATTTGTCTCAAAATCCTTTTATAAGCCGTAATACCAAGTTGCGATCTATGGGTTAGTAAAGTTAGGGAAACGGGGTGCAGGGGGAAACCCAAACAATTTCGGGTTTCCCTTGTAAACAAACATTCTTTTTTTCCCCCGAGGCGAGCGAAGCTGGGCCGAGGCATGAAAAGGGTGCGGGCATCAGTTGATCTTTGTGAGCTTGATCTGAATCTGAATGGGATAGATGGATTCTATGTGGACATCTTGTCTTGTGGTCGAGCAGGAAGCATTGACGCTGTAGAGCCCGGGTTCGTTAAAGCCGGAAATATCCACATAGGCCTTCAGTTCCTCTTTCTTCATCGTGTCCAGGGCTGCCTTGGAGCCGCTGAGGGTAACGTCTATGTGCGGAGTGGATACCAGCTCGACTTTGAAATTCTTCCCCTCCGGCCCCGTCAGTACCTGAAGCGGGACTGCGCGGAAGAGCTGGGAATTGCTTTTCTTGACTATTTCCACTTGCGCAAGGATTTCCTGCGGGGTGATCGTCAGGTAATTTTTGTTGCTGTTGAGGATAGGTATTGTGTAATCAAAGGTCTCGGTGGTGCTCTTGTCGAGAGGGATTGGCGCCGTGGAAACAAATTCAAGCGAACTAACCATGCGGCCAGGCCCGCTGACCGCAACTTCAGGCGGGCTGAAAGTGACCTTTTCAACGATGTAGCCTTCCGGTGGCGTTCCGCCGGGAGCGAAACTGACCTTCACGGGAACATTGCGAGTCATAAGCTTGTCGATGGCGAGCTGGAAGGAACGGGGCTGGATTTCGAGAACCGTCACGCCAAAGGGGGCCTTGACGTCGGAGAGCCTGAGGGTGAGAGTATAGGGCTTGTTCTGGACATAGAGGCTCTCGTCCACCTTGGCCTCAATCTTTATGTCGCCGGCCACTAGTTCGCTGAGGCGCTTTTCACTGCTGCGAATCTTGACATCGACCTTGCAGGAAGCCTCGTCGATCATCACCAGGCTGGGCGGCAGTTTTACTGAGACATGGATATCGGGAATCAGGGACTCCTTGCCTATTTTGTTAGAGACCATCATGTAAACAAGTATTGCAAAGGCAAGCGCGATCAACTTGCGAAAGAAATCCTCGCGGACAAATCCCGGAACAAGCTTTTTGAGGAATTCCATTATTCGGACTCCTTTTTTTCATCAAAGCCAAGGGGATCCTTGTCATTTCCAGGAGCGGAATCAAAGAAACCGAAAGAGGAATCCTTGGAAATAAGCAGCCCATTGAGGTAACGCAGGAGTTTTTCACTTTTGACATCCTGTTTGAGACGCCCCTTGAAGGCGATGCTGATCTTTCCCGTCTCCTCTGAGACGAGCAAGGCCACGGCGTCCGTCTCCTCGGTGATGCCTATGGCTGCGCGATGCCGGGTTCCCAGCGTGTTCGAGAGGGCGGAATCCTCATCCTGGGAAAGGGGGAGGATGGCGTGGGCTGCGATGATCTTGTCGTCCTTGATTATCATGGCGCCGTCATGCAGGGGCGAGTTCGGGTAAAAGATGGACTCGATTATAAGAGAATTGAGTTTGATGTCGAGCTGGATGGCGCTTCCGATAATCGAGGACATCCCGATTTCACGCTCAAAGACCATGAGCGCGCCGATGCGCATGTTCGACATGTTTATCGCGGCGTTTGCAACCTCGTTTATGGCCTCCTGCTTGCGGATGCGGTAATGAAGGAAGGGGTTGCTCCCGAGCTGCGCGAAAGCCCGCCTGAGTTCGGGCTGGAAGATGACTATGAGCGCTGTCCCGAGCATTGCCCAAAGGTTATTGAGGAGCCAGCTTATGACCTCAAAACTTACTGCGTCGGAAGTCGAAGTCAGTATGATAAGGATGATTACAATGCCCGCAAGGATGTTTGAGGCCCGGGTGCCCCGGAGAGAGTAGAGGACGCTGTAAATGAGCAGGGCAAGTATTCCGATCTCAAGGGCGGGTTTCAGATAGTAAAGGGACCCTCTACTCAAGTCAAGAAGATAATTCATGTTCATTGCCTAGACTCCTCCCCTCCAAAACCGCATTTTTCTAGCGCCGCCATAAGTTGCGCTGTCTCGCGCACGTCATGCACCCGCAGGATGCCGACTCCACGCGCAAAAGCCCAGGCGGCGACTCCTAGAGACCCTCCCAGCCTTTTTTCCGGCAAATCCGCCCCGGGCAGCTCTTTCAAAAACGATTTCCGTGAAGCTCCCAGCAGAAGAGAGTAATCCAAACCTGTCAAGTCACCGAGCCTCCTCAAGAGCTCCCATGACTGCGACGCCGTTTTGGCAAATCCTATACCCGGATCCAGAACGATATTTTCCCGCGGCACTCCGGCAGCCTCGGCGCTCTTCGCCGCAGCCTTCAAAAATCTGCAGACCTCTGCAAGCATATCTCCATAACTGGTCTGTTTCGGCTCCTGCATTGTCCGGGGTTCTCCTCGCATGTGCATCAGGATAATCCCGGCATTCTTTTCGGCCGCCAGCTTCGCCATTCCTGGAGAATGCTGCAACCCGCTAATGTCGTTTATGATGTCCGCGCCAGCCTCCAAGGCTGCGCGGGCAACTTTTTCCTTGCGGCTGTCCACGCTTATCACCGCCTCGGGCCTGCAACGCCGAAGCTCCGTGGCCAAAGGGACAATGCGGTTTATTTCCTCTTCGGCTCCGATCTCTGCTGCGCCTGGCCGCGTCGATTCGCCTCCAATGTCAATGATGTCGGCTCCCTCTTCCAGCATCTGAAGAGCCCTTTCCAGCGCCTTCTCCGGGGAGTTGTACCTGCCTCCATCGCTGAAGGAATCAGGCGTCAGATTCAGTATGCCCATCAGCAAGGGGCGTTCTCCGATTGCGAGGCCCCGGCCCCGAAACCTGAACACGCGTCCCGGTTTTTTCCTTTCGGACATCTTATTCCTGTGCCGGCAGCTCCGCGCCGCTAGGGGCAGCTTCCTCTGCCTGGGGAGTATCGGACTCAAGATTTTCTATGGCGGCAGATGCCTCTTCGTCCTCTCCTTCAAGATTGACTTCGACGATCCTTGCAACGCCCGTGATGTGATCCTTGTCGCGGATGTTCATTATCTTGACACCCTTGGAGGCACGGCCTACGGTGCGTATTTCGTCGGAGGAGATGCGCACGAGCTGCCCGTCTTCGGTGGTGACTATGATTTCGTCGCCACGCTCTATCTGGATCGCGGCCACCACCTGCTCCTTGTCGCGGAGTTTGATGCTGGTCACGCCTTTTGCGCCGCGTTTTGTGCGCCTGTAGGTGCTGACGAAGCTGCGCTTGCCCATGCCTCCGTCACTGACTACCAGTATCTGCGGGCCGCCCTTCTGTTCAGCTTCCTCGTCAGTCTCAGCCTCTTCGACCTTCTCGATAACCTGCATTCCAACGATGAAATCCTCGGCGTTCTTGAAACGCATCCCGGTGACTCCCATCGCCTGACGTCCCATCGGGCGGACGTCTGTTTCATTAAAGCGGCAGGCAAGGCCCTTGGCGGTTGAGAGAATTATTTCGTTTCCTCCGTTGGATATATCGGCGCCGATAAGCTCGTCCCCGTCCTCGATCACGAGTGCGCGGATACCGGCATTGCGGAGATTTTTGAATGCGGAGAGAGGTGTCTTTTTGATGGTTCCTCCCCGGGTTGCCATGACCATGTAAAGGTCGTCGCGCTGAATGTCATCCCTCTGAACGGTGAGCATGGCGCATATCTTTTCGCCCGGCTCGGTCTTGATCATGTTGACGATGGCCTTGCCCTTTGCGGTGCGCGTGCCCTCGGGTATCTCGTAGACGTTGAGCCAGTAGAGGAATCCCTTGCCAGTGATGAAGAAGATGAGGTCGTGGCTGTCGGCCGTAAAGAGATGGTCGACGAAATCCTCCTCCTTGGTCTCCATTGCGATAATTCCCTTGCCACCTCGGTGCTGGGTGCGGTAAACATCTACGGGAACCCGCTTGATGTAGCCGGTGTTCGAGACGGTTATCACGCAGGAGTGGCGTGCGATGAGATCGGCTATGTCTATGTCCCCGACTTCGCAAAGCTCGTCCTTGATAATGCCGAGACGCATTTCGCGGCTTGCAAGCAGGCGCCGCAAGTATTCGATCTGCTTCATGATCTCGTTGTATTCGTTCTCAAGGTCTTCTATTGCCAGCCCGGTAAGCTGGTGCAGGCGCATTTCGAGTATGGCGCTGACCTGTATCTTGCTGAGCCCGAAACGGCTCATTAGGGCCTCTCCCGCAGCATCCTTCGTGCGTGATTCGCGGATTATCTTGACAACCTCATCGATATTCCTTACTGCAACGAGTAAGCCTTCAAGAATGTGAGCGCGAGCCTCAGCCTTCTCAAGCTCGAATTTTGTGCGGCGCGTAACCACTTCAAGGCGGTGGTCTATGTAGGCCTGCAAGAGCTGAGGAAGCGTCATTACCCGCGGGCGGTTGTGGTCAACGACCAGCGTTGTGCAGCCAAAAGCCGTCTCAAGCTGCGTGTGCGCAAAAAGCTGGTTCAGCACTATGCTTCCCATTGCGCCGCGCTTTATGTCGATAACGATCCGGATGCCGGCACGGCGGCTCGTCTCATCGCGCAAGCCGGATATGCCCGTAAGCTTCTTTTCATTCACGAGCTCGGCTATGCGCTTGACGAGGTTTTCCTTGTTAACCGCATAGGGGATTTCTGTGACGATAATTTGCTCTTTACCGTTTTCCTCCACGATTTCTGCCTTCGAGCGGATCTTGATCACGCCATGTCCTGTCTCGTAAAGACGGCGTATTTCCGAAATTCCCCTTATCGCCGCGCCGGTCGGGAAGTCGGGACCCGGCATATGCTTCATGAGCTCCACGATGGTGGCCTTGGGATTTTCAAGCAGATGAATCGTCGCGTTGATGACTTCTCCAAGATTGTGGGGAGGGATGTTTGTGGCCATTCCCACTCCAATGCCCGTGGTGCCGTTGACGAGCAGGTTGGGGAAGCGCGCAGGGAGAACCTCCGGCTCAAGCGTGGTCTCGTCAAAGGTCGGCATCATGTTGACGGTGTCTTTGTCGATATCCGCCAGGAGTTCTTCGGCAAGGCGTTCCATGCGGCATTCTGTATAGCGGTATGCGGCGGCCGGGTCGCCGTCGATGCTGCCGAAGTTTCCTTGCCCGTCAACCAGCGGCATCCGCATCGAAAAGTCCTGGGCCATGCGGACCATTGTGTCATAGACGGAAGCATCGCCGTGAGGGTGATAGTTACCGATCACTTCGCCGACCACCTTTGCGCTCTTTGTGTAATGGTGCCCCTTGGTAAGCCCAAGCTGGCGCATGGCGAAAAGGATTCGGCGGTTGCCGGGTTTCATGCCGTCGCGCACATCGGGGATGGCGCGGCCCACGTTGACGCTCAGCGAATACTGCAGATATGCAGTGTGCATTATGTCTTCAATATTTACCGGAAAATCCCGGTGATCCAGATTGCCAGTTTCACTCATGGTTTTATGTCACAGCTCCCTGCTGAATTTTGTCGTTGCGTCCCGGGGACGAGAAGCGCCTGCGGCAGGCACCTGATAAACATACATTAACAAGCTTATTCAGACAAGGATTTTGCTGCGCTTTTTTTAAATATTAACAGACACTGTTTTTCAGTGAAGAGGGCAGCTGGTCAATGAGATAGGTGGGATTCGGGGTTTTCGATGGAACTTTGATCCTTATTATGATCGTCGTGTTTGGGCTTTTGGGCCTTGGAAACGGCATTTTTTTGCGGAGGGGCATCGCTCTCCATTGCTTCAGAAACCAGCCGCTGCCTCATGATCTCATAAAAGGACCGTTTGTCTATGAGAAATGCTGAGCTGCTGGCGGCCATTGCTGCCAGCATCATGGGGAAAATGGCAGAATGGCGGTCTGTCATTTCCAGGACAAGCACAAAGGCGGTAAAAGGCGTCCTCGTTACGCCGGTCAGGAAAGCTATCATTCCAAGAAGCACCATCAGATTGGCATGAGGCGAGTCAACCCAGTTTGCCACAATCGAGCCAAGCGTTGCACCGATGGCCAGCGATGGGGCAAAAATGCCTGCCGCTGCACCAGAAAGATATGAAACAACGGTTGAGGCAAAACGGACTAAAAACAAGCCCGGACTGGCTGTTTGTCCATTGAACAGCAGATCGGCAATGACATCTCGTCCGGTTCCGGCCGCCCGATGATCCAGGAATATCAGCAGCGCCATGAGCAGCCCACTGCCAAGTGCGAACCCAGCCGCCACAGACACCCTCTTTATCGATTTTAGCTTCTGTACGGAATAGACCAGTATCTTTGCAAAAATAGCCCCAAGCAGGCCTCCGGCAACTCCAATGAGCACAGCCAAGGGAAGAAATGACAGGTCCGGCGAAAGCAATTTTGGAAAACCCAGGTACAAATAACTTCCCAAAAGCCATTGCGAAACCAAACCAGCCACAATGATCGCCGCAAACAGGGGGATTTTCAGGCGCTCAAAATTCGCCATCCCCAGCTCTTCGATTGCATAGACAATACCCCCCAACGGGGTATTGAAGGCCGAGGCAAGCCCTGCCGCCGCCCCGGTAACAATCCAGGGGCGGAGATTTTGCGATGTGTTGAAACGCCGGGTCAATCTTCCAAAAAAGTGAAAGATAGCCGCACTTATTTGCAGCGTCGGCCCCTCTCTTCCAATCGCGCCTCCCCCTAAAAGGCAAATCAAGGAACTCGCTATCTTGACCAGTCCCGTTTTCAATGATAATAGCCTGTGAACGGCAACATTGTGATGTTTTTGCGTCAAGTCATTTGCCGCAAGCACCTTTCTTATGCCGCTGCCCCCCGCCTCTGGAGATACTTTTCTTATCAAGAACCAGCTTGCAAAAAAACAGACGGGCGGAAAAATCCAAATAAGAAAATGATTCTTTTCAATCACACTATAGAAATAAGTTTCCCCCCAGCGGAAAGCAGACGCATATCCAACGGATACCAAACCCGTTACAAATGCAGCAAGCCAAAACATCGCCGTCCTCAGGTTGTTTGGGCTGAAGGCATAGGTTTCCACCCAGGATGCCATGCGATTAAACAAAAGCTTGATCGTATTAATGAGAAGCTCGAATAGCCTGCTGGCACGATATTTATTAGAAGACATCAAACCTGTTCCTTATTCCAGTGGCGAACCGTCTTGCCAGCTGGAGCGTCAATAAGCAAAAACAAAGATTATACCCCTAATTGCAGGTCTTGACAAGAAAAATCCCTCATAAAAAAAACAGTCTGTTGCCAAATTACAGAGGTGGATATGGTTCTAATGGGATTGCCGGATCCATTGTTTTCTTGCGAGATCAATAAATTGAGCTTTTGGAACAGTCCAGCGCGGCGCAAGTATCTTTTTCTCGGGCGCTTCTGAAATGAGACGCAAGACGGGCCAAGCCCGGGGTATGCGTTGCAGAAAATCCACGAGGGCTTCCACATATTCGTGCTCGTCCATCGTTTGCAGTTCGCCACGCCTCCACATATCAGCAAGGGGAGTCCCTTCAAGCACCAGAAGATTATGGAGTTTGATCCCTGAAAAAGGCAGCCCGGAAAGCCTTGCCGCAGTTTCCCGGAACTCAGCCAATCCCTCGCCGGGAAGGCCGAGAATCACATGTGCCGCGCATTTTATTCCGCGTCCAGAGAGAGACCTCACAGCTTTTTCCACGCACGCAAAATCGTGTCCGCGATTAATCCTTTTGAGCGTGGCATCGTGTGCGCTCTGGACTCCGAGTTCAAGCCACACCTCGCGTTTCAGGGCGAGGTCCGAGAGAAAATCGAGGATGTTTTCAGGAAGGCAATCCGGGCGCGTCGAGAAGATCAGCATGGAAAAATCCGCCGCATCAAGTGTCTCGGAAACCCAGCCGCGCAGCCTCTCAAGCGGCGCATTTGTGCTTGTGAACGCGTGAAAATAGGCGATGTAGGGAGGCTTCGCTCCGTAACGGTTCGCCGCATTGCGCACCCCGATCCTTACCTGTTCGGAAATGGGTGCAAATGGAGGCAGGTGTCCAGCCCTTGCGCCCGCCTCGTCGCAGTAAATGCAGCCGCCCGAAGCATCTGCCGCACGGTTCGGACAAGTAACCGGGAATGCCACCGGGATCTTGTGCAGGGTCCTTCCGAAGCGCCCTCTCAAATAATCACTGAAAAGATATAATTTTGAGCTCATAACAAAAAAAGAATTCAGCTTCTATGAAGCGAGTTGCATTTCCCCGGCTCTGGCGCAAGCCTATTGAGCTCCAGTATTGAAAGAGCCGGTTGGCTTGCTTAGGCGTTGAGGTATCGCTGGGCGTCGTGGAGTTCGCGGATGGCGTGTTCCGCCCCGGCGGGATTGCGGAAGACGGAAGTTCCCGCGACCATCATGTTCGCTCCGGCGGTGGAGGCGACCTTCACGGTTTCCCTGTCGATGCCGCCATCTATTTCGAGATGTGTCTTGCTCCCGATCTTTTTGATGGCGGTACGGATTTCGGCAACCTTGCCCATCATGTCGGACATGAAGCTTTGCCCGCCGAAGCCAGGCTCTACGCTCATCACGAGGATCAGGTCAAGCTGGTCGAGGTAAGGGATTACGGTCGAGGCCGGAGTGCGCGGCTTGAGACAGAGTCCCACCGAGCAGCCGGCCTTTCGAATTGCGGCAATCACGTCGGCGGGATTGTTGCGGCATTCGATGTGAAATGTGATGTGGTCTGCCCCCGCCTCTGCGAAAGGCTCGACAAAGTTTATCGGCTCGCTGAGCATCAGATGGACATCGAAGCAGAGTTGTGAAATTTTACGTATGCTTTTGACAAGCGGCGGCCCCATCGTGAGGTTTGGAACGAAATGTCCGTCCATGATGTCGAGGTGCAAAAGGTCGCAGCCGCCCTGCTCAACCCTGCGGATATCGTCGCCAAGCGAGGCGAAATCCGCCGCCAGTATAGAGGGAGCCACAAGGAGTTTTTTGGGATCAAGCGTCGTTACAGTTTTTTTTGGCATATCATTGTTTCTCCTCATTTGCTGTTTCGGCCGGGGCGGAGGATTTGCGGTTGATGTCGAGCCAGCGGCGGTGCGCCCACATCCACTGCTCAGGGCACTTGCGGATCATGTCCTCAAGCACGGAAGTGTATAT
>Ga0209417_1005311_pt1 | contig 14326 bp, 8 predicted proteins | sample RifGroF2_FD_184002 | JGI IMG/M metagenome (GOLD analysis project Ga0209417, IMG submission 184002) | Groundwater microbial communities from Rifle, Colorado, USA - Groundwater F2 (SPAdes) (version 2) | ecosystem: Environmental > Aquatic > Deep subsurface > Groundwater | place: Rifle, Colorado... | reverse complement strand
TTCACAAAACACGTCAATATTTAACTTTAATGCTTCTACTGCCATTTCCGAATGAAGCGCTTCCGGGGTGCATATCCATACACAGTCAGGCTTTTCACATAGAGCGTCTTTGTAATTGACAAACGTTTTCTCGACTTTTATTTCTTTGCATATAGAATCCATATTATCGGCAACCGGGTCGCAGAGCCGGATGTTTATATCAGTTCGCGCATTTAAAAGAAGAGCATGCCGTTTTCCTATTGAACCGCAACCAGCGACTAAAACATTTTTTTTCATTTTCCCTGAGTTCTCTGTCTTTGATTACTTTTGCTTATCGAAAATCAGATATACGGAGAGATGAGCGTGCATCACCCGCCTGAATTCTTCGACAGTTCCATTTTTCAGGACTTTGCAAATATCCTTATGAGACGGGGGAGTTATTTTTTTTGACAATCCGCTAATTTTAGCCTTGAAGAAAGGCCTTAATATTCCCTGGAGACGCTTCAGCACATTATTTCCGGACATTTCATATAATTTCGAATGGAATGCTATTTCCAACTCTTCAAGTCGCAGCCTGCCTGTTTTCTTTGAATTTTCCTTTGCCGCAATATCTTCAAGTTCCCTGATATCGTTTTCCTTTTTATTATGAAAAATATAATCAGTCATTCCCAATTCCAGTATAATACGCATCTCAAAGATGTCTTTCCGGCAGTCTTCACTCATCACCCCGGTAGTTACCATACGTTCAAGGCCGATAAAGGCATCAGGCTGGGCCAGGGTCATGCCTTTCTTTTTTCTTGTCTCGACAAGTCCCAGCACTCTCAGCCTGCTCAGGGCTTCCCTTACAATATTTCTGCTGACCTTCAGGGTCTTGGCCAAGTCTTCCTCTTTTGGCAGAGCATCTCCCTCGTTCATTTTATTGCCGACTATATATGCATAGATCTGCCTTTCCACGGCATCGGCCAGCGTAACGGGAAAAACAGGATTTAAAGTTTCCATAAGATATTCCGTCTGTTTCTCAAAAAACTATTGACATTTTATTATGTAGTACATATAATACTATATATACTTTTCAGCAAAAAGTCAATAATCAATGAAGGAAAGAACGTGATTATTATGAAAAACAATACAGTTCCGGGAAGGTTTTCACTGGAGAAAAAAGTTGCGATAGTCACGGGCGGCGCCGGTTTATACGGGCGGCAGATTGTAAGAGCTTTGGCGGAAGCCGGCGCAAAGGTATATGTCGCATCAAGAAATATGGATACTCTCGAAGAATTTACGGCATCTGAACGTAAAAACGGAAATGAAGTTCATTCCGCATTCCTTGACCTCGCTGATGAAAAGTCCATTCTTAATATGACAGCATTATTTATCAGAAAGGAAGGGCATATAGATATTCTGATAAATAATGCTGTTTCGCGGACAATGAAAAACGGATTTAAAAGTTCATCATCCGAATTTGATGAAAGCATGCACATTAACGGGACGGGACTTTTCGTTATAACCCGTTCGACAGGGGATCATATGGCTGAACAGAAAAAGGGTTCTATAATAAACATCGGTTCTATCAGAGGCAGCACTGCGCCTCAGGCATCATTATACAGGGATACCGACATGAATTGCTGGCAACCGGACTACAACTATAACAAAGGCGGCATGATAAGTTTCACACAGTTTACCGCCAGTTATTATGGCAGATATGGTGTAAGATGTAATTGCATCAGCCCGGGCGGTTTTTATACAGAAAACACTCCCCGGCAATTTCTTGAGCGGTATAATGAAAGAACATGCCTGGGAAGAATGGGAAATGATTCTGATATCCAGGGAGCCGTAATATTCCTGGCCTCTGAAGCATCGTCATATATAACGGGAATAAACATGAATGTCGACGGCGGCTACACAGCATTCTGAAAAAAACATGAGCAGCATTCGATTTTCTGTCTGAAATAAATGAATGATAATGTTTCATCATTTATGAGTTTAACGAATAGTTTTTCCGAGTTGGAATATTTTTTTCATAATACGAATTCGAAGATTAAACGCTCTCTGTTCTTGAGAAATTTGGCGCTCCAAGTACAAACAGTTATGGATGCTTAAAAATGTTTTCCGCACTATGAAATAGGGGCTTGACACCAGTTCCGTTTTTCATCGCCTTGACCGTACAATACGCGGACACGTCTTCTGTTCGTTTCTGGCAATACTTCTGCGCCGAGAACTGGCGAGGCGGCTGGCTGAGAAAGGATATGATTTGATTGGTGTCAGTTGAAGACGTAAACGCTGAAATATCCGCTAAGCATGTCATTTTCCGAAGCAAAATGAAAGGTTGCGCGGGAAAAGTTTTCCAAGCCGCAGGAGTGGCAATTCCTCCGGGCATCAGATTTGACTGAAATCTCGAATCTTCCGTCAACTGTCCGCCAAAACCCAGGATCGAATATTCGGATAGGTCGGGTGATAAATTAACTCTGCTGAATCATGGTGCGTCAAGAAGCGTATTCTTAATTACTGTTCCATTTTTTGAGCGAAGAATAAGTGAGAGTTTAATGTTGGGATTTTCCGGAATTCTGAGAGTGAATTTTTCGCCAGGCGACCATTTTTTGCTGATATTTCCGATATCGCAAAGCTGTATCTCGTCCGATAACGCGCGCAGTGTATCAGGATCATAGCATTTTGCATACAGTATTGCGTTTTCCATTGGCTTGCAGGGAATTATTTCCAGAGAGAGACTGATTTTTGAAAAAACTCCTTCCGGCGCTACTTCTTCTTTCTTGACGATTTCCATGATATTAATGGAAGTGCCTTCTTTTCCTGAAAGCCATTTTATTCCGTTTACTATATTTTCGCCTTCCGGAGTATCAAGGGGTTTTTCCAGTTCTACGTCATGAGTATCGTATGTCAGCAACCCGGAAAACATTACTTTTCCTTTGCCTTTCTCTCCGCATATCACGACTGGCCTCTTATAGTAATTTCTTACTGGAATTATGCCTTCATCTCCCTTTTTTAACTGTAGGTGCGAATAATAAATTTGCTTGAATTTCAACCCTCGTACATTTCCCGCGGTGATCGGGTGCGGTTGGGACATGAAAAATTCGCGGTCTTCTTCCTTGTATTTTACATCCCGTGGATGGACTCCGACAGGAATATCGACTTCCGCGATTTCAGGAAACATGCTGGCCTGAACGGGAAAACGCATGAAACCGCACGAATTATGTTCAAAATATATTCCTCCTCCATGTTCTATAACATATTTTCTGAGGTCAGTGATGGAAATCCTTATTCTTCCAAAGCTTCTGCAGTCAGGGAAAACGAGGCAGTCATATTTTTTCAGGTTTTCAAGTCCCAGGTCCGTGATTACCGTGACGTCCATGTCTTGATTCTGTTTAAGTGTTTTAAGGAGCCCGTCAACGCCATAGGCGGAACCCTTGTTTTTATTCGGATTGAACAATGCGACTTTTATGGTGGTGTTTATTTTTTCAGGGCCCGTGATGTTTTCATGCTTTGCGTTTTTGCCATGACTGTATATTTCAATCCGGCTTTCAAGTTTTACTCTTGTTATTTCCAACATGTTTTTTATGATATTGAAATTGTTTGCCAGGAGATTTACATGAGGAAGCGCATGAAAAGATACTTTTGACGCCAGCGAGGGCCATAGGTTCCTGAGATTTTCGAAATCATCGCTGTATGAGGTGAATGCTTCATCTAAAAGCTTTTTAGCTTCATCATATTTCTTTTCTTTTGCGGCGAGCTCTGAGAGTGCAGCCAGATGTAAGGCATGTGCTCCCGTCTTGATTTGATTGAGCCTGGCCAGATAGTATACAATGGCTTCCGTCGTATAGGGAGTGGATTTATTTTTATACAGTAAAATCTCCAGTTCTTTTGTGGCAGTTTCGGTAGCTTCATATATTCGTCTCATCCAGGCGGCTGTTTCTCTGTCCGCGCATTTAAAATTAGCCTCTTTAAGCATGGCGATGACGGTTTTAGTTTCAAACACGAAATTCCAGTCTATGAACGCGATAAATACATTATAGAAAAATGGCGCGTCCTCAGTTCCGTAGAGGTCCCTGCAAGCCCTTTTTATGAAATCCTGAAGTTCGCTGTTTTTTGATTTATCCTCTCCGAATGTGTCCCATAAATCCAGGGCGACTTTTGAACGGGTTTTGTTTTCCGTGTACGATTCAGCCGCGTCATAGACGGCACTGCCGGGGGCTTTCAGGTTCCAGGAATATTCTGCCGCTCCGATACTTGACAGATCTTCAGGGCGGCCTCCGCCGTTGTAAAAGAAGATATCATGGGAAAACGGAGTAAAATATGTCAGAGGATAACGGAATGCTGATGAGAAATATCTGCCGTTCAGGGGAACTTCAGTTTCTTTTCCTTCCTGATAAAGAAGAACCGGCTGTCTCATTGCTTTTTTCCACCCGAGGTATTCCTGTCTGTTGCATTCGCGTCTTGTCAGATATGCGCCTGCCGGGATGATTTGTGAAAATCGTTGCATGTCATCGCTGTTTTTCAATTTGCCTTTTTTCATCAAGGGGGCGGGTGCTGACGGGTTTCCCCGATCAGGCCTGCATGTGAATGCTATGATTTTGTCCGGATATACATCCTTTATTCCGTGATAAAGGCGGTTTATCACGTTTGCATCGGCTTTTGTTCTGTCATCCCCGAAGCGTTTTTTGCATGAATCGCAACGGTCTTCCCACAGGCAGTTTCTGGCGTCTATGGAACGGAATACAATTCCTGAATAATCGCTGTCCTTCAGAAACTGGTTTAGCGCCGCTATTTTTTTGTCTATCAGTTTGTCTCTGCTCCAGCAGAAAAGTCCCTCCTTGTAATTAAGGCATCCCTTATAGTCCGGCTTATCAATGTCATAAATTGATATTCCTATCGCAAAAGTCTGCGGAAGCATTACATAGATGTTTCTTTCTTTTGCGTATGAGTTGACTGCTTTAAGCCATTTTCTCATTTCTGCTGTTTTGTATGCCGGACTACCAGTGCTCCAGATGTGATCGTCTCCGCTTATTCCCCATATCATATTTATCTTGTGTTCGAGGGCCCAGTCAATGTATTTTTTGCCACTCTCCGCGTCATTTGTGCTGTTTTCCCAGAACCTTTTTCGGAATTCCCATTCCAATGAACTCGCGCATCTGTAAAGCACATCCGGCCAGTCCGAGACATTCACATCTGGAAATACCACGTTGTCATTGTCCCTGGTAATTAATTTGCATAATGTGACTGCCGCATAGAGAAGCCCCTCCTTGTCATGTCCGGCAAGAGCATAAATCCTTGCTTTTCCGTTGTTGATAGTACTTATGGTGTAACCTTGCGGGGTTCCGGGAAGGCTTGCGGGCAGATATTTTGTAAGGTTTCCGTTTCTGCTGCAGAGGACTATATAAATTTCTTCTTTTTCCGAGGATATTTCGGAAGGGGTTGTTTTGGACAGTTCTCTTAATGCACCGATGCTTTTCAGGAAGTTTTCCAGGTATTCCCCGGGGATGGACCCTGATCTGTTTGTGACAATCTTTACTTTTTCAGGCAAAGATGCCAGAGGCACTTTGATGTCTGCGTCGTTAAAGGTGATATTTTTAGGGGTAGGGATTATCACTATGCCGCGCTTATCAAGTTCAGCCAGAGATTCTTTCAGTTGTATGTTTTCATTTTCGAGATAGGCATCCCGAGTTTCATCCAAATTCAGATTGTCCTTGCTTATATCGGGTGGCGGGAGTGCAGTGCCGGCGTTCGCGTAATACGGAAAGGCCGTGAACAAAACGATACAGATTACAAAAAGATCAAAACAAACCCTTTTCATCCTTCATTCCTTATGGTATATCAGATTTTGGAAAGACTGTTTAACTCAAACGGTATCAGGGGACTTTAAAGTGTAAAATCTCCCCTTCCTGTCAGAGGCTGTTTCCGGGAATAATATACAGCATAAGATTGAAAAATAAAGGGATACTGAAACCCGTAGTATGTTTAACTGATTATGGAAGCGATGTTTTGAGCTCCATTCCTGCATTCCATGACATTCCCGGCTTGAGGGTGATTATCTTATAGAGCGGCTCAAATGTCGCGGCGGCCTGCTTGCCGGAATCCCAGAATATGAAACAGTGCAGGTCTTTTTTATTAAGAATATCCACTGAAAGCTTCAGCGCTGTCCAGGGGGCTCCGAATTCTACGGCACCGTTTGATATCTGAATTATGTTATCCATCCTGAAAGCCTTTTCAAGATCCTTGTCCGCATCCTTTGAGAGGCGGTAAAGCCTTATGGTAAATATTCTGTCAAAACGCTGGGTTTCGTTTCCATTTTTCATTATACCGTAACCGCTTTTCCCATCTTTCAGTTCGAGAAAACTGAGCATGTTATGATAGCGGAAGGAGAATCTGATATCTTTTTCAGTTGTATTTTTTATTTCAGTGGAGATTGTAATGCCTTTGGCGTTTTCAGAAACTTTGTATGTTTTCATTAAGAGAGCGCCGTCAAAATACTTTCCTCCGCTGACTTTGAGTTTATGTGACATGGAGAGAGTAAGCTGTCCGCCTTTTATTTCCACGTTATCAATTTCATAGGGTGCAGTTTGCATTGCAGCCGCTTCTGCCGGCCACCAGAAGGCATCCACGGCAAGCCCCAGATGCGCGTCCTGAAGCACAATCTCTGTGCCTTTACATTTCCAACTTTTGACGCGCCCTCCGCCTGCGGGATCTATTATAAACTCTTCATCACCGTTTTCGATAATCGCACGGAGTACTTCTGAGTTATCGATTTTTTCCGCTCTGCATGAGAGTTTGCCTGATTTTATACTTTTAAGTTTCAATGCATAATCAGGGATTTTGTTTTCCTCTGCCGCTTTCTGAGCGAGTTTTGTTCTGTATTCATTTTCAAATGCCATGATTTTTTTTATTTCAGGGAGTCGTTCGTTTTTGAAACGCTCCATGTCTGAAGGCGTTACTTTAGTTCCGTAAACGGGGCCATTTTTATATTCTTCCACTACGAAGAAAGAGAATCTCAGGGCCCCGATATGCACAAGCATTCCATCCTGAAGTTCCTGCGGGGAAAGCGCCGTTTCGCCTTTTGCGTTCGAGAAACAGCAGTTAATCTGCGGCTGAGTCAGAACATATTTTTTGTTTTTCGGCAGATTTGAAACGGAAAGTTTTACAAAGACATCAGCCTTCTGCCAGAAATTTCCTACGGCGATCATGCGCTTGCCGTTAAGTTCATATTCTATCCCCTGGACAATGGACGGATTATTTTTCAGTGAGGGGAGTTTCTCGCTGAAGTTTCCTCCTTCACTCCAGAACTTCGGGAGGTTTACAGGAGGCGCGGGTGTTTCGATTTTGAATGAAAAATCGTTGATTTTTTTGCCTTTGAAAACGAAATCTTCATAATCTGCTATGAGCGTATTTGCCTGAGCGAGCGCCGTCCAGTATCTGGCATCATATCCGCGCGGAAAAATATATGCTATGGCGCCTTCCCATCCGTTCAGAAAAAATGAAAGGAACTCAAAACTTATCGCTTCCGGTTCAGTTACCCAATCGCTTCCCTGATAACCGTGAGGGAATGCTATCAGCTTAGGTCTTTTAGCGGGGTTGTTAACATGCCTTGCGACAAAATCCTTTATTTCTTTTGCCGCTGTCCATACTATCAGATGCACTCCTGTGTTATATATATAAGGCTTAGTGAAACTATGGAAGACATAGGGTCCCCACGGTTCCAGTACCGGGAGTTTTTCCAGATAGTCCAGCGGATTGTACTGGGCAAAATCACAGTTCGAATTTTCAATCAACTGACTCCATGCTATTTCCGGGATGAAGTGCGAATCAAGCCCGGCTTCCTTTCCTATGCTGTTTATATTTTCCTCAAGGGTTTTCAGCATTTGGGCGTGCTGCCAGCTTCTGAATTTTGTCCACTTTTCACGTTCAGCTTTTACAATGTCTTTAGGCCAGAGCTTATTTACTTCATTTTCAGGAAGGCCGCTGTGTTTTATAAAATCCTTTTTGCAGTTATCGCAGAAGCATCCCTTGAAATCAAACATGTAAGGTTCCCAGTTGGGCATGATGCTGTCGGTAGACCTGTCTTCGACGAGAATTTTTCTCAGAGGCTTAACGATATGCTCCTTGAAATATTTCCCCTCTGTATAGACTTCGACCGGGCATATGGCGTCAAAGGCCCCTTCCTTGTAATATGAGCCGTCCGGCATCTTAAATTTAGCGCTATCAGTTTTTGGCGCCTGTCCGAGACGGTATCCGTTGCATAGCCAGTACGGCTGCACATAGCGTTTGATACCTTTATCTGAAAAGCCTTTCAATACATTTGCGGGACTGCCGCCTATATGGACGACATTAAAGCCTGCGCCCTTATAGAATGACGTAAGCATTTCCGCGCCTTTTTCTGTGTCGAAATCAGCGTCTCTGTTGAACATCACGCCGCTCTCAAATATTTTCGGCGTCTTTCCTTTTACTGAAGGCAGTACTTTCAGGTCGAAAGACCTCGGCGGTGTTTTGTAATCGCCGTCTTCGTACCAGTATTTTCCCGAAGAAACGATGCCGGGAGGAAGTTCCGTATGGAGCAGAAATGCCAATCCCTGATATGTTCCGTAATTATCTTTCTGGAAAGTGTTTTTAAGTTTATTTACATCAATTTTATATTGGATATACTTTTTTCCGTTTTCGGTAATTTCTTTTTTCTCTTTTAGTTCAAGTGGAGTACGGGGTTGGACAAGTTCCACTTTCTCCGGCAGTTCGAGATATATGAAGGGCTTGTTGATTTTTTCACCTTTTTCATTGCGGCAGGAGAGCGTAAGGATGCCTGGATTGCTGGAGGATAGGCAGAAAAGATTGTCGAGAAAAGAGAATGGTATCATGCGGACAGTAACGCCGTTTTCTATATTGACCTTATGCAATTGTATGTCGTCAAAAGCCGCTTCACCGCATCCGTAAAGGCGCGCATAGAGAGTGATATATCCGGTTTCTTTCGGCACCAGGAAATTTATCTCCCCTTCTTTCCATGTCTCAGTGACAGGGAAATGCTGCAACAGCATTTTGCGGGTTTCTTTTCGCTGATTTGCTTTTTCCGCCCCGTCATAACATGTTACTGCCATCGTTATGCTGTTCAGTCCGGGGACATCTGATGAAAGCTTGCCTTTGTACTTGAAGCTCAGTAGGTATTTTGTTGATTCCTGAAGCTGCGGAAGCTTTACCGTTGTGGAGTAATAATTGGACATGAGCGGATTTTTATCTCCGCGTATTTTGTGGGCTTCCGGCGGTGTCGATATTAGGATATAATTTTTTCCTTCCGGCGGATTATCTTTCAGAATTTTTCTTCCCGTTATCGGCTTTATGCTTTCCTCAAGTCTTTTTTCCTGCTCTTTATCTGTTGTATGAATATGAAAGTCTGAATACCATCCTTTCGGGTTTCCGCTCTTCTCATCGATTTCTTCAAAGGCCCCGTTTATCATGATATTTTCACCGGATGGAACGGCTTTTTCCTGAGTGCTTTTAGACAAGTCGATACTTACCCCGCCTGGATCAAATTGGGCTGATGACTTAGCGGTGCTTTTTGTTTCCTGAGATTTTTTTTCCGGCGCGTTGCATGCATGGAAAATCAGGGATGAAGAGATAATTCCGGTTAGAAGCAAAATCTTTTTGAAGCCCTCATTGCGCGAAGAATTCCTTGTCATATTATATTCCTTTCTTTTGTGATTCTGATTAGTTACTGTTCAGGTCTCCAGAAGTCAGACTTATTTGCACTGCTGTCATAAGCCTGGTCCGGTATTGTGGAACCTTTCTTCCAGTCTACATGGAAATCAGAGAAGACTACATTCGCTCCTGACGAGTGTCTGAATTCCATGGGGTTAGTTCCGGTGGTTACATAGTAGCCTATGAGCGCTATGGTTCCTTCAGAAAGAAGGCATGCCGCCGATGGTTTGGTGAAGCGCGTTATTTTTCTGCTGGAATAAAGATAGACACCTGAACTGTATGCGTATCCGTAGACGGTGGAACTGATGTCTGGTATTCTGGTTAGTGATGGGCAAAGGAATTTTGATTTATAAATAGTGCCGGAGCTTCCTTTCCATATCGCGCCTATGGATGTCATTGTGTTGGTCGAACTCAGGTATTCAGCAACAAGGCTTGTGAGCGGATTTTCACGATACCAGAATTTTTCGTTGGCAGCAGCGTAATCTCTGTATGGCGGGAAATAATCGTTATGGTCCTGGACGTACATACAGAAAGCCTTGCCGACTTGTCCCAGCGTGTTGGCGCAGCTTATTCTGCGGGAGAATTCTTTTGCCCTGTTGAGGGATGGCAGAAGAAGGCTTGCCAGAATGGCTATTATCGCTATCACAACGAGGAGCTCGACAAGCGTAAATTTGACAGTTTTATTTATATGTATCAAAGAGACCTCCTGACTGTACGGTCCCTGATGACGGCGACATGACATCCTTGAAAACAACACGTCCAATGTGTCCGTCAAAAAAGAGTACGTTTCCTGATTGGATGTGACGGAACGAGAAGGTATTTAGCGCATCTCCTGCTATTATATGTCCTTCATTCATGATTGTCGGAGGACTATTCGGGTAATCTTCTGCCTGTACCCATTCACTGGTCCAAGCTTTTTCAGAGGGTTTTTTAATCATGGTTACTTTTGGGGATTTTAAGTTATCGTTTAAAGGGGAGCCCGAAGTTATTCTCAATCCCGGACAATATGAAACGGGAAAATCATTAGGATAAGTGTATGCGTGGGAGGGGCATGTCATGGCTATCGGTTTTCTGATTTTTTCGGCATTTGTAGGGCCGAGCCTGTAAAAGTCATTCGGACGCGCTTCTATGTTCAGATAGGGAGCGAGCCTGTAATACCATGCCGGGGCGGCGACAGTTGCGTACCCGCTCCAACTTGTATTTACCGTATCGTAAGCCACGGGTACCCAGTCCTGAAAGTCATTGATGTAGGAAACAGTTGCCGAAGCCATTTGTTTGAGATTGTTCGCGCAGCTTATCTGCTTGACTCTTTCCTTGGCTTTTGAGAGCGAGGGCAGGAGCAGACTAGCCAGTATTGCTATCACAGCGATCACTATGAGGAGCTCGACAAGCGTAAATCTAATTGTTTTACCTATATGTATCAAAGATGCCTCCAGTCTGAACTGTACCCGATGAGGGGGACATTACATCTCTAAAAACAACACGTCCGGCATGTCCATCGAAAAAGAGTATATTGCCCGACTGTAGATGGCGAACGGAAAAGGTATTATAGGTATCTCCTAGTATTATATGGCCTTCATTCATTACTATCGGCGGATTAACGGAGCCCGGCGCAAAATCCCATTCATTCAGCCATGCTTTTTCAGATGGCTTTTTAATCATAGTTATTTTAGGGGAATTTAAGTTGTTGTTCAGGGGCGCCCCGGTAGCTATTCTCAGTCCCGGACAATATGAAACAGGGTAATCACTGGGATATGTATATTTTTGAGAGGGGCATGTCATGGCTATCGGTTTTCTGATTTTTTCGGCACTTGTAGGACCGAGCCTGTAAAAGTCATTCAGGCGCGGTTCGATGTTCAAGTAGGGCGCAAGCCTGTAATACCATGCCGCCGCCGCCGGTGTCGCGTATCCGCTGAAATTTGTGTTCACTGTATCATATGCGAACGGTACCCAGTCCTGAAAGTCATTGATGTAGGAAACAGTTGCCGAAGCCATTTGTTTGAGATTGTTCGCGCAGCTTATCTGTTTGACTCTTTCTCTGGCCTTTGAGAGTGAGGGCAGGAGCAGGCTCGCGAGTATAGCTATTATCGAGATTACAATGAGGAGCTCGACAAGAGTAAAAACTCTTGATACCAACCGGTTATGTATTACCTTAGCCATTGCTGTCCTTTCACCCCCACCCCTGATTTATTATATCATATTTCAGTCTAAAAGGCAAACGGGGCCTCCATTACGGAGAAGTTTTCTTTTTCACTCGCAATAAGCTTGCCATCGGACATCAAATTGACAGTCAATTCATAATCTCCTGATTTTAATCCCTCCGTTATTATTTCGAAACAGAGAGCGTTGCCCTGAACTTTATCAAAAGCAGTGTCTTTACTGAAGTTTTTACCTGTTATGGAAATTTTCAGTTTAACCTTTGCCAGTTCCGCCTCTCCAAGGAAAAGGCGCAGGCTGCCTTTCATTTCCTTGTCGGAACTGTAGATTTCCTTCAGCGGGATAGCGAGTACCGCGGGTTTTGTGAGTATTATATTTTTCAGAAAATATCCGCAGGTATTTTCTCCTTCCTGAAGTATTGAGGTGATTGAGAACTTTCCTTTTTCATCAAAGGGTATTTTGAATTTCAGTTCTGTTGTTATACTGCCCTTGGCGAGATGCAGCATCTTGTCGTTTTTCTCAAGCGTTTTTCCTGAAGTATCCTTAACTGATGTTTTTGACGAACATTTTATGGCGTTTTCAGTTGTTGTCGAGAGATGTATTATGTTTTCACCGTATCCGGCCAGAGGAAGGGAGAAGGAAGCTGTTATGCTTTTTTTCTTTTCGCCGAATCTCAGTGTCCCAAAATTTCTGGGATTGAGGAAATTGCCGGGGGTAACTTTCCACTGTGAAAGTTCCTTGTTTTCCCTGTTGCTGTGGCAGAAGTTAAAGCCCCATGCCTCGCCGGCCGGCGCCGCTTCCAGTCCGAAACCGGAGAATGGGATTTCCACTATTGCCGTCCATGATTTATTCTCTTTTAAGACCTTTACTTTTATTCCGGACGAATAGTTCATATCCGCGGATATTCTGGGTATCAGTTCTGACGGATTTGCGGCTTTCGGGTCTGCTATCATTTCCTCTATGCATTTGGAATCGTATGTCGCTCCGAGGGGATTTATTATCATCTGATAGAATTCATTTCTGGAGAGGAAGGGATCTATGAATATCTCGAAATTGTCATCAGACCATATTTTAGGCGTTTCGCTTTCGGGCATGTATTCCTGAAGTTTGTATTTTTCGGATTTTTCGCCTTTGATTGCCATATACAGGTTCTTTTTATCAAATCCTATATACGCGTTTGTCGCCATCTGCGGTTTCATGACGTTGGGATATGTCTGATATTCAAAATGCAGGCCTTTTTGCTCCAGTATTTTCATCCGCTCTTCGGGAGATGAAGGCATGGATGATATTTCAGGAATGCTCTGAATATCTTTGGGAATCTGTATTTCCTGTTCTGTTACTTTTTTCCATTCGATACTAGAAAAGAACTTCTGGTTGTCAGCGGCAAAAGCGCCGCTGATTAAAAACACGGTTCCGGCAATTGTGAAAATGATTTTATTCAGCATCATTCATCTCCTTTATTGAGCTTGCTATTTTCCAGCGGAGGCGCTGGCATGTTGTTTCATTCCAGATGCCAAGGCTTGTCCTTTTGTCTATGGTTTCAAGGTCAATGCCTTCAAACATTTTTGCCATGAGTTTTTCCGCTCTTGCTACGGCTTCCTTCATTTTGGGGCTGGATGATTTTTTATTTTTATCGACGAGTTTTTTCATGGTCAGGAAATACTTATAGTCTATAATTCCCTGGCGCATGTTTTCGACGTCCCAGCGCTTGGATATGTTCAGATTGCCGTCAAAAACCGTGGTGTATACGATAGAACCCAGCGAGGGCAGGGTGGGTATCTGGTCAAGATAACGCGATGCCGCCGAAAAAGACCACTGCAGACGGCCTTTGGCCTGTGCTTTGGTCAGATAATATCCGAATGTATAACGGTTTGCCCCTATGTTGTAAATCCAGAACTCGGAGCCGTTGTCTTTCATATATTTTATATTTTTTTCGCTTAACGGCAATGCGCCGTTCGGGATTGATATGTTCAGATACGGTATTTCAGGAAGCTCCACCGCTCCGTTCATGGAGGCGCATGTACGGAAACCTATTTTCTTGCCGAGTTTCTGAAAGAGTTCGGCCCTGGCTTTAGCCATTTTTCCGCCCCGTGTTCCGTAGTTGGCCATTTCATCCTGTACGTAGAAAATTATTTCCGGCCACTTGAGTTCTTTTCCTTTTTTATAGAAATAACTTACTATTTTTTCTATATCGGAGACTGTTTTTTCGGACCAGCCTTCTTTTTCCCATTTATCATATTCATGGATGCCCCAGTACCCCGGAACGCTGGAAGTGCCCAGAAGAGACCAGCCAGTGCCATAGGAGGGAAGCGGAGTGGAACCATAATATTTCTTATAGATATTCATGAAATCACACCATAAATCCCATGCTTCCGTTTCAACAATATTTCCATTCTTATCAAGGGTCAGACCGCTGGGGCCCTGAGCTACAGTGTTATAACCGTTGTCGCTCATTTCCCTGTGGAGTTTTTCCTCAAATTCGGCAACCATGGCCCTGGCTTGA
>Ga0209417_1005309_pt1 | contig 14327 bp, 9 predicted proteins | sample RifGroF2_FD_184002 | JGI IMG/M metagenome (GOLD analysis project Ga0209417, IMG submission 184002) | Groundwater microbial communities from Rifle, Colorado, USA - Groundwater F2 (SPAdes) (version 2) | ecosystem: Environmental > Aquatic > Deep subsurface > Groundwater | place: Rifle, Colorado... | reverse complement strand
GCCCAGGTTAACGAGCCGGCCTTCAGCAAGCAGAATGATTGAATGACCGTCGGGGAAAATGTACTGATCAACCTGTGGCTTGATATTGATTCGATGCATTCCTTTGGAAGTATCCAGTTTTGATACCTGGATCTCATTATCGAAATGTCCGATATTGCAAACGATAGCCTTATCCTTCATTTTTTCCATGTGATCGAAACGGATGACATCCTTGTTACCGGTTGTGGTTACATAGATGTCACCTTCTGCAAGGCTCTCTTCAACCGTTTTAATCTCAAAGCCTTCCATGGCAGCCTGAAGGGCGCAGATCGGATCTATTTCAGTTACAATCACCCTGGCTCCGTAGCTCTTCATGGATCGGGCGCAGCCTTTGCCTACGTCACCATATCCGCATACAACAACCACTTTCCCCGCAATCATGATATCGGTGGCACGCTTAATGCCATCGGCCAGTGATTCGCGGCATCCGTAGAGGTTGTCAAATTTTGATTTTGTTACGGAATCATTCACATTGATAGCCGGGAAAAGCAAACCTCCCTCCTCAAGCATCTGATATAAGCGGTGTACACCAGTGGTAGTCTCCTCAGAAACGCCCCGGATCTCAGGAACCATCCGGTTCCACATCCCCGGTTCGGATTTCAGCGTTTCCTTAAGGCAATTCATCATCGCCCTGAAGTCCTCGCCTTCCTCAGCCTCTTCAACCATTTCAACCATTTCAACCTTTTCAACCTTTTCATCGTGCGCACGCCGTGACGCCCTTACAGGAACTATATTTTCGTCCTCCATCTTCTTCCCCAGATGCACCATCAGTGTTGCATCGCCCCCATCATCAACGATCAGGTTCGGCCCCAGTCCCCCGGGGAAAGAGAGAGCTTTCAATGTGCACCACCAGTATTCATTCAGGGTTTCACCTTTCCAGGCGAAAACAGGGATGCCAGCGACAGCGATGGCTGAGGCCGCATGATCCTGGGTGGAAAAAATGTTGCACGAAGCCCATCTGACCTGAGCGCCGAGCTCCGTCAGTGTTTCGATCAGAACGGCTGTCTGAATGGTCATGTGCAGCGACCCGGTTATTCTTGCCCCAGCAAGTGGCTTGGACTTGCCGTACTTTCTGCGAAGCGACATTAGTCCGGGCATCTCAGCCTCGGCAAGCTGAATTTCCTTCCGGCCCCATTCGGCGAGGCTCAAATCTTTGACTTTGAAATCGTTAGTGGTGGTTTCTTGCTTTAACATCTTATCTGAATTAATGATTGTCAAATTTAATAATATTCATTGTGGTCTTCCTGTCTTCCTCCAATTGTATCCTCAATTCCTCCAGGCTTCCGAATTTCATTTCATCGCGGATACGCTGGACAAACCTTACAGTCAAATTCTCATTGTAAAAATCACCCTCAGCACCAATCATGTGAACCTCAATTGTTTTATGATCGTGATCCTGGAGAGTAGGACGGATTCCGATATTTAACATGCCGGCAAATCTCTTCCCTTTGACCTCGGTGTAAACTGCATAAACCCCGTCAGATGGAATTTGTTTAAAATGTTCTGAAACATTGATGTTCGCAGTTGGAAACCCGATACTTGTTCCGATCCGGTTCCCGGTGGTCACCGTCCCACTGAGGGAATACTGTTTCCCCAACAGTCTGTTCGCTGATGCCAGGTCCCCGGCCCGAAGGCAGGCACGAATAAAAGTAGAGCTGATCCGGGTTTCATTATGGAGGTGAGTATCCAGATGTTTTACACAAAATCCCGATTCCCCAGAAAATTCCTGAAGCATCTGCGCAGTCCCGGTGCCACCCGCGCCAAACCTCACATCATCGCCCACAACCACACAGGATACCTGAAGCTTGTCAACCAGGAATTCCGATATAAACTGTTCCCCGGTTATGGCTGCAAATTCAGGTGTAAACGGGACCACTATAAGGTGATCGATACCAGCGGCGCGGATCCCTTCCGTTTTTTCCTCCATTGTGTTAAGCAGCCTGAAATCATCATCCGCCTTGCTCAGAACAAACCGTGGGTGCGGCCAAAAGGTGATTGCCGCCGATTCCCTTCCAAGTTGCCCTGCTACCTTGATAACCTCGGATAGTAAAAGCTGATGGCCGCAGTGAACTCCGTCGAAAATCCCCAATGTCACTACCGGTGATTTTGCACTAAAAGATTGAATACCTGTATGGGTGATCACGAAGGTCAAATTTCGTCAAAAGTAAAAAAAAACCATACATTTGGGCTTTTAATCCGATCAAAACAAATGAAAAGATCAATCATTCAGATATTTGCAGTGCTTCTGGCGATTTCATCCGGTTGCGGCCGTGATAAAGAATTTACCATTTCAGGGCATCTTGAAGGGGCACAGGGGGACACCCTGACCGTGGAGGAAATGACAGCCAATGCAGTGGAAATGAGGACTTCCATCAGAATTGATGAACAAGGCAATTTTACTTTCAAGGACACAGCTGCCAATCCGAGATTTTTGTTTCTCCGCACCCGTGCCAATGAGTACATGACCCTGATGGTAATAAATGGCGATAACGCCGTGATCAGCGCAGAGGTGGGAAATATCAGCAAAACCTATAAAATCTCAGGATCCCGTCAGTCTGAACTCGTTTTCGAATTGAACTCGGAATTATTGCTGGCCACAAAAATCCTGGATTCGTTGGAGAATCAATACCAACAGTTGAAAGGACAAGGTAATGATCCCCAGGTGGATGCATGGATGAAAGGAGAGTTTGACAAGCTGATGGAAAACCAGAGATCCTTTATCCGGACTTTCATTGAGCGAAACGCGAATGAACCCGCATCCCTTCTGGCACTCTCTCATCAGGTTGCCCGGCAGCCGGTCCTTAATCCCCGGTTTGATTTTAAACTGTTCGAAAAGGTTGATGCCGGTCTGATGAAACAATACCCGACCTCCACACTGGCCCTTAATCTACATAAGTATATCGTGGCCATGAAGCCCCAGCTCGAATCAAATGTTAACCTTGAAAAAACAACCGGGTCAGGGAAGCTGGCGGCTGATTTTACTCTCCCGGATCCGAATGGGAAAGAAATCAGTCTCTCATCACTCAGAGGCCAGTATGTTCTGCTGGATTTCTGGGCTGCATGGTGCTCACCGTGCCGCCGGGAAAATCCGGCTCTGGTTGAGGCTTATAAGAAATATCATTCAAAAGGATTCGAAATCATGCAGGTTTCTCTGGACAAGACGCGTGAAGACTGGGTAAATGCCATCAGGCAGGACGGATTGAACTGGATTCATGTGAGCGACCTTAAATACTGGGGGTCGGCCGCAGCAAAACTATACGGTATAGAATCCATTCCAGCAAACCTCTTGCTGGATAAGGAGGGTAAAATCATTGCCAGAAATCTCAGGGGGGCTGCACTGGAATCGGCATTAAGCCAGTTGTTCAAATAATGTATGCCTGATCCGGGGAGCCTGATATATTTTCTGTCGGATGCCCACCTGGGCACTCCGGATCACCTCAGTAGCCTGGTCCGCGAAAAAAAACTGGTTGCCTTCCTGGATGAAGTCAAGAATTCTGCAAGTGACATCTATTTCCTTGGTGACCTGTTTGACTTCTGGTTTGAATATAAACATGTGGTTCCACGAGGATTCGCACGCATCCTCGGGAAGATGGCTGAGTTATCGGACAGCGGTATCCGGCTGCACTATTTTACGGGTAATCATGATATCTGGCTCTTTGATTATTTGCAGAAAGAGATCGGATTGAAACTTTACAGGAAGCCAACCGGACTTACAATCAACGGAAAGCACTTTCTCCTTGCGCATGGCGATGGGATGGACGAATCAGACCGTACCTTCCGATTTTTGAAACAGATTTTTACCAACCGATTTCTCCAGTGGGCTTTTGCCCGGTTGCATCCCAATTTCGCTTTCCGGATTGCCAGGGGATGGTCGAAACACAGCCGGATGATTCACGGGGTTGACCCTTTCCTCGGAAAGGACGAACCGCTTGTGAAATTCGCGCTGAAGCACTTTTCAGATCAGGGCTTTGACTTCATCATCCTGGGACACCGCCATGTGCCTGTGGATTATCAGCTAACCGAAGACACAAGGCTGATCATCCTCGGCGATTGGATGACGCATTTTACGTATGCGGTGTTTGACGGAACGGAACTTAAATTAAAGGCGAAAGAATAAAGGGGGCGTGGGACAAAACGGGAGTGGTACAAAATCCATGCAATACTAGAAAAACATCTTCGACAGACATCAGTAACCCCGGGGTTCAGCCCGGGGTCTTCTGTCCCACTCCCCTTTCGCCTTTATACTTTAACGATTCTCATCGAATAGAACGACCGGTACACAAACACCAGTGCCACAGCCAGGAAAGCCAGGCCGATATAGGGCGCAAAGTTTGTGGATTCAGCATCCTTAGCGTGGAGCGACATTTCAATGGAGATTTCAGCAGCAAGAAGTCCGAACAAGGTTGAGAATTTGATGATCGGGTTCAGGGCAACCGAAGAGGTATCCTTGTAGGGATCACCAACGGTGTCTCCAACAACCGTTGCTTCATGCAACGGTGTTCCTTTCTCTTTAAGATCAACCTCCACCACCTTTTTTGCATTGTCCCAGGCACCGCCTGCGTTTGCCATATACAAAGCTTGGAATAATCCAAAGACTGCGATTGATATCAGGTAGGCCACGAAAAAGTTTGGGTCGAAGAAAGCAAAGGCCAGGGTTATGGTAAACAGGACGATGAAGATATTCCACATCCCTTTCTGTGCATAGACCGTACAGATCTTGACCACTGCGATGGAATCATTGATATCGGCTTTCTCCTTATCGAGGTTAATGGATTTCTTGATGAACTCAACCGCCCGGTAGGCACCGGTAGTAACAGCCTGAATGGAAGCCCCTGTAAACCAATAAATAACGGCACCTCCGGCAATAAAACCAAGGATGACCGGGGCATCGGTAAGATTGATGCTGAGGAGGCCCACTTTCTTAAGAATCAAGATGATGCTGAAGATCATCGTGGTGGCCCCGATTACGGCTGTCCCGATTAAAACAGGTTTTGCTGTTGCCTTAAAAGTATTACCGGCAGAGTCGTTGGCTTCAAGGTAATGCTTGCCTCCCTCAAAATCAGGGTCAAATCCGAAATCCTTTTTCACCTCTTCATGAATGCCTGGGATGGACTCAATCTTTGAGAGTTCGAAAACAGACTGCGCATTGTCGGTTACCGGCCCATAACTGTCGACCGCGATGGTAACCGGGCCCATGCCCAGAAATCCGAAGGCGACTAGCCCGAAAGCAAAAATGCTGGGATAGGTCATGATAGTATCGAGCTCCAGGGATGAGATCCGGAATGCCGTGAACATCAGGCCAATGATTACGAGTCCCGACCAGAAGGCGGCGAAATTACCTGCCACGAGGCCGGAAAGAATATTCAGGGAAGCACCGCCTTCGCGTGAGGCATTGACGATTTCGCGGACATGCCGTGACTTTGAGCTTGTGAAAGCCTTGGTTAGTTCCGGTATGATTGCGGCTGCTGCCGTTCCGCAGGAGATGATGGTTGCGAGTTTCCACCAGAGACCGGCCCCGAGCGTGTCACCGAGCAAGAGCCAGCTGGCCAGGTAGGTCATGATCACGGAAATAACTGATGTAATCCATATCAGGGATGACAATGGATTTTCGAAATTGAATTCTTTCGACCGGCCATATTTTTTTCGGTTGTACACCTGATTGATTCCATAGGAGAGCATGGATGTAACCACCATGAGGAGGCGCATGGCAAAAATCCAGACGATCAGGGAAGCCTGAAAATCAATTTTCAAAACCGCCAGCACGATGAAAGAAATCAGTGCAACACCTGTAACACCATAGGTTTCAAAGCCGTCAGCTGTCGGACCTACGCTGTCGCCGGCGTTGTCGCCGGTACAGTCTGCAATTACTCCGGGGTTTCTCGGGTCATCCTCGGGAAGCTTGAAGACAATCTTCATCAGGTCTGCCCCGATATCGGCGATTTTTGTGAAGATACCGCCGGCGATACGCAGGGCGCTGGCGCCGAGGGATTCGCCGATGGCAAATCCGAGGAAGCAGGCACCGGCAGATTCACCGGGGACAAAAAGAAGAATGGCGATCATCATGACCAGTTCAACGCAGATCAGCAGAAGACCGATGCTCATCCCGGATTGAAGCGGGATCGATACCACTTCGAATGGTTTTCCGCGGAGGGACGCGAAGGAGGTGCGGCTGTTGGCCAGGGTATTGATCCGGATTCCGAACCAGGCAACGCCGTAGGAGCCGAGTATACCCAGAACCGACCAGAGCAGGATCATCAGAACCTTTGGTATTTTCATACCGCTGAGGCCCAGAAAATAATAGGCCATAATCACAGCGATCAGTCCGAAAAGAATTATCAGGAACTTACCCTGCTGAAGTAAGTAAGTTTTGCAAGTCTGATAAATCGTTTCGGATACCTCCAGCATCGAGGAGTGGGAGGGCAGGTTCCGGATTCTGCGGAACTGCATATATCCAAAATATAATCCGATAAGAACGATCACCAGCCCATAGAATAGCAGGTCCCAGCCCGTCAGTGCACCGTTAAAGAAGGTGGTATTTTTAAGGTCAGGAATCTGCAGGTCGGCCTCGCCGGCAAACAGAGCGGCAGGAACCATGGCTAATAGTCCCATCATTAGAAGGAATTGCTTTTTCATCCGTAAATAGTTTAGCTTATTCGTCCGAAATATACTCAAGGAGTTTGAATAACAAAAGGTCTATTTTTTAAATCTGGCGGGATCGACAGGGGTTTTGATGTCAATACTGTCGACACGTGTATCAATAACCTGTCCGGCTACCGACTGTTTCATTGCAAAGGGAAAGCTGATTCCGTCCACCTTTCGGTAATCATTCAGGTCGGTAACCGTTTCAGCGGTCTGCCCCTGCATTTCATCCACCGTGCTTACCCGGATCTTAAGGCCTGAGGCAATCTCATAATACTCCGTTTGTACCGTTCCGGCCGGAGTTTTCACTTCAACGCGATAGCAGCTTTTCCCTTCAACCGGCTCAATGCCGTTAAGTTTCACCTCGTATCCCGAATTCAAATAGTGGAGTTCGGGAAAAATAATGGCACCCTCCCGTGTTTTAGCGATCTCGGCATCGGGGATTTTCTTAGAACCGCCCATTCCTTCAATCCAGCCGGCTGTTCCGTCAAAGGTCTGTTTGGTTAGCAGCATTTCACCCATCCTCATTTCCTGGCACATTTTGTCGCCTTCTGCCTGCCACTGGCTGATGCCGATCTCCATCGTTCGGCCCATCGCCTCAATCTTACCGGTCGCTTTCATGGTAAAATTCTGAACACCCTTCAGATTACCCTTTCCCCCGATAGCTTCCAGGTATTTATTGATAACGGTTTGGGCGGTCATTCCTCCGGGGATTGCCACCGAAGTGGTTTCGAGCGGATTTCCGTAACGATCGAAATAGGTTACGGTTCCGCTACCTGCAAAACGCGCCAGCTTGTCAGCAGCCATTGCCTTGTTACCCACAACAAGTATGATGCAGTTATCAGGCCTGAGGTATTTTTTTGCCATGGCCTGAATATCATCAATGGTTATCTTCTCCAGGCGCTCGAGATAGGTTGCGTAATAATCTTTTGGAAGATTATAGCGGATGGTGTTGAGTGCGAAAGTTGCCAGTGTTGAGGGACTTTCCAGAGCGCGGGCAAATTCACCTGCCATCACGTCCTTGTTCATCCTCAGGTCTTCGGCTGTAACCAATTCATTCTGAAGCCTCTTCATTTCATAGAGAAATTCATTGACAGCGCTGTCGGTAACGGCAGTTCCCACCTGAGACCCTGCCGTAAAACTTCCGATGTACTTATCAGACCTGAGACTGGAGCTTGCGCCGTACGTATAGGCTTTATCCTCGCGCAGGTTCATCATCAGGCGCCCTGAAAACACACCGCCTCCCAGAATGCTGTTCATCAGGGAAGCAGGCAGGATATCGGGTTCCCCGGGTTTAAGTTTAACGGTATTCGTGATAGTCACCACGGATTGAACTGCGCCCGGCTTATCAACGAATGCAACCAGATTGACCGGAATCGGTTTCGGATCCGCGTAATTACTGAATTCAACCTTTCCGGGTTTCCAGGAAGAAAAATACTTTTCGGCCAATGCCTTCCCCTCAGCCAGTGTGAGGTCTCCGACCATGATGAAGTATCCGATATCAGGCTTGAACCATGAGTTATAATATTGCCTGACTCCCTCCAGGGTTATTGCATTTACGGTCTCTTCGGTGACGGGTTCACCATAGGGATGGTTTTTTCCAAACCTTAGTACCTCGGCCACCACGCCGGAAATGGAGTTGGGATCAGAGGCGCTCATGGCCAATCCTGACAGGGTTTGTTTCTTCAACTTATCAAACTCTTCGGCTGGGAAAGTCGGGTTGTACAGAATGTCGGCCATCAGTTCAAGAATTTTATCCTGATGTTTTTTCAAGCCTGAACCATATATTCCGGCCTGGCTTGTATTGAGGGAAGCCCCGATAAAATCGATTTCCTTGTCGATCATGCTTTTTGACCGGGTTGTAGTGCCCGTTCGCAAAAGCTGTCCGGCCATGGAAGCTGTTCCGGCCACTTTTCCTTCAACAACCGGTTCGAGCGCGATCTGGATGCTGAAGGAAATGGTGGGGAGTTCATGGTTTTCCACCAGGATTGCAGTGAGTCCATTACTGAGCTTGAAAGTCTGCGACTCGCCCAACTGGATTTTTTTTGCCTTGGCGGGCTTCGGAGCCTTTGACCGGTCTGTTTGGGCAGTCGCAGCCGATATGGACAGGAAGGCTATCAGTATATATAGTATGTTTTTCATGATGGTTGCGAATTGTGGTTAGTTGGTTTTGGGCAGGTAGTAAAGGACTACACGGTTATCCTTGCGGAAATACTTCCGGGCGGCTTCACGGATGTCTTCCCGGGTAACGCTCAGGTATTTATCAATTTCGGTATTTACCGAGGAGGTCGATTTATAATATGTATAAGCGGTGGCAAGAAGCTCGGCTCGTCCCTCGATGCCTGCAAGGCGGCCAATCATACCGGCCTCGATCGAATTTTTCAGCTTTTGGAATTCTTCCTCGGGAATCAATTCCTGCTGAAGCCGGGCAATCTCCTGATCGGCAGCTGCTTCGAGGGTTGAGAGGTCGGTACCCATATTCGGGAGCAAGAGGGCCAGGGTGATTCCGGGGTGCTCCAGTGGCAAGGGCACAGACATGGCCTGGAGGGCGAGTTGCTTTTCATCGACGAGGGTTTTGTTAAACCGGGAGCTCTGTCCATCGGAGAGGATGGTATTCAGCAGGCTCACGGCATAGTATTCCGGTGTGCCCATCGCGGGAACGTGGTAAGCCTGAATGATTGCCGGAAGCTGGATATTGTCCCAAACCGTATCGCGGATTTCCGCGGTCTTGACGGGTTCATTCGCGATCGGTCGGATGATGGTTGACTTTCCCGATGGTATATCTCCGAAGTATTTCTTAATCAGACTTTTTGCACTTTTTGGGTCAAAATCACCAGCCAGTGTAACAACAGCATTGCCAGGAACATAAAACTTCCGGTAAAAGCTTTTTACATCCTCATCTGAAGAAGCCCGGAGATGATCGGGTGAGCCGAGGACGGTTGTTTTATAGGGATGGACGGTGAAGGCCCTTATAAAGGTTTCGCGGAGAATGGTTCCGTATGGCTGATTCTCTTCCCGCTCCTTGATTTCCTCGATGACCACACCTTTTTGGGTGGAGATGCCGAGGGAATCCATTTTGAGCTGCAGCATTCGCTCCGATTCGAGCCAAAGTCCGAGTGCCAGCTGGTGGCTGGGCAGCACCTCATAATAGTAGGTCCGGTCCCAGCTTGTATTTGCATTAAGAGTTCCTCCTGCTTTTTCAACAAATCGGGTATACTCACCCCGCGGGATATTCTCACTTCCTTCGAACATCAGGTGCTCAAACAAATGCGCAAAGCCCGTGCGTGATGGGTCCTCATTCTTGGCACCGACATGGTACATTACGGAAACCGTCACGATAGGGGTGGAATGATCCTCGTGCAGGATGACATGCAGTCCATTGGGCAGATCGTACTCCTGAAAATCCACCTTGACGGTTTGCGTCCAGGCCGGAGCGATGCCGGCAAAAAAGAAAAACAGGGCCGGATAACAAAGTTTAACAGTTCTCATACTATTGAATTTGATTGAATATCGTTATAGAAAAAAACTTTTTGGCACGAAATATGTTATAGCTACATCTATTTACAAACAATGAAGGCTGAAACCCGCACAAATATTAACAAATCATTAACTAAAAAGGGATCAATCTTTACATTAATTAACAATAACCGGTGTAACAAATTGTTGTTTTAGCCGTCTTATGTGTAGAAAACAAAAGTAAATGAATTTAGGATTCAGAAAAATGAAAAAAATATATCTTATAAAATTAGTTCCGATAGTTTTGATGGGATTTGTCCTTACGGTTCAGGCCCAGGGTAATATCGCAACCAAAAGGGTGAGTTGGACGCCATCAGTTTCGGTAGCCCATACCATTGATTACCCTGTTATCCGGGTGGCCGGCAAGATGGTTATTGAGCCGGTTGTTTCCGAGATTGCCAATGAGGTGATGGGTACACTGGAGTGCTGGATGTTCCAGTCTGAATATCTTGACGTTGTTTATCCTTCTGATATCGAGGGCTGGATGTTGGATGACCAGCATCTGTCGAATGAAAACTATCTCATTGAAAGCTGGATGAAAGATCCGGGTTATCTTTCACACTAGATAAAGATTTTTTACTGCAAGGAGTAAGTGTTTGTTTTTCGAACGATGATCGGGCGGCCTTTGGGCCGCCCTTTCTGTTTATGCACCCCAGATATCGCGGTCGAGGGTGCGGTAGTTCACGGCTTCTGCGATATGGTGAGGGCGTATTTCCTGGCTTTCTTCAAGATCAGCGATGGTTCTTGAGACTTTCAGAATGCGGTCATACGCCCTGGCGGAGAGGCCGAGCCTTTCCATCGCCTGTTTAAGGATGAGCCTTCCGGGTTCATCGATCCTGACAAACCGTCTCATCAGCCGTGCGGTCATCTGTGCATTGCTGTAAATCCCCTGAATTTCCCTGAATCTTTCCGTTTGCATCTGGCGGGCGATAAGAATCCTGTTCCGGATGTCGCTGCTGGGCTCAGCCGGCGGCAGGTCGGCGAGTTTTTCGAAGCTGACCGGCACCACTTCAATATGAATATCGATCCGATCGAGCAGGGGGCCGGAAATCCGGCTCAGGTATTTGTGTACGGCACCCGCCTGACAAGAGCATTTCTTATCGGGATGATTGAAAAACCCGCACAGGCATGGATTCATGGATGCCACCAGCATAAAACTGGCCGGATACTGGACGGCAAATTTCGCCCGTGAAATGTTGATGACCCGGTCTTCCAGCGGCTGGCGCATGACTTCCAGTACCGACCGCTTAAACTCCGGCAGCTCATCGAGGAAAAGGACTCCGTGATGTGCGAGGGAGATTTCACCGGGCTTGGGAGTTGAACCGCCGCCAACGAGTGCGATATCTGAGATGGTATGATGCGGCGACCTGAAGGGTCTTCGGGTGATCAGGGTGGCGTTGGTGCCCAGTTTTCCGGCAACGGAGTGAATCCGGGTAGTTTCCAGGGCTTCAAGGAGCGTAAGCGGGGGCATGATCCCGGGGAGGCGCTGGGCCAGCATGGTTTTTCCGGCACCCGGCGAGCCGACCATCAGGACGTTATGCATCCCGGCAACGGCCACTTCGAGGGCTCTCTTTACGTTCTCCTGGCCGCGCACATCGGAAAAATCGGGTTCAAAATGTTTCGACTGGTTCCTGAACTCGGCTTCCAGATCTACCCGGACCGGCTGGGGACGGGCTTCTCCGGTAAAGAAAGCTATTACATCTTTCAGGGTTTCCATGCCGTAGACCTCCAGACCTTCAACAACGGCAGCCTCCCGGGCATTGACCCTGGGAACCATAACTCCGCGAAACCCTTCCTTCTGCGCTTTCATAGCCATTGGGAGCACGCCTGTGACCGGCTGCAATCCGCCATCCAGAGACAACTCGCCCATCAGCATATATTTTCCGAGATCAGAAGGATCCAGCTGTTCGTTGGCCCCCAGGATTCCGATAGCCAGCGGCAGATCATACGCCGAACCTTCCTTACGGATATCCGCCGGGGCCAGGTTGATCACAATACGTCGTCCCGGCCACCTGTAACCCAACGACATAAGAGCTGCAACGATCCGCTGCTGGCTCTCCTTAACGGCATTGTCAGGCAAGCCGCTAATAAAATATCCTATCCCTTCAGTCACCTGCACCTCAACACAAATCGTTGTCGACAGGATCCCGAATACTGCACCAGTATAAGTTTTTACCAGCATATCTATTTGTTTATAGATATATAGATGCAGAAAACCCGGCAGGATGGAGAATCATTTTCGTATTTTTGTAACATATTTACATCCAAACAGACCCATATGGCCTTCTTGAAATTTGAAAAGCCCAAACCGTTCACCTACATACCCCGGTTTTACGATGAGCGCAAGGAAGCACTCAAAAACCGGATCGAAAGTATTAAACAGGAAACGGAAGCCGAAAAGGAGGGCACCTATGTTCCGAATACACGCGGCAGGATGCGAAGTCGTCATGATGCACTTTACGGAACCGCTGTCAAACCAGGTAAAAAGGCCATCAGCCGGCGCTTCTTTACGATTGTCTATGTTGGGTTTGTGCTGGCCATCATTTATTATATTATCCGGATTCTTTCCTCTGCCGGATAAACCTACAATCGGTTAATGGCAGATATCATCAAGGTTTTACCCGATTCGGTTGCCAACCAGATTGCAGCCGGAGAAGTGGTTCAGCGTCCGGCGTCGCTGGTAAAAGAGCTTTTGGAAAATGCCGTTGATGCAGGTGCCGACAGGATCCAGGTTATCATCAGGGATGCAGGAAGAACACTGGTTCAGATTGCCGATAACGGTTGCGGCATGTCGGAATCCGATGCCCGGCTCTGTTTCGAACGGCATGCAACCTCAAAAATCAATCGCGCCGAAGATCTTTTTGCGATACGGACAATGGGATTCAGGGGTGAGGCATTGGCCTCGATAGCAGCAGTGGCCCAGGTTGAGCTTAAAACAAAAACCCACGATGCCGAAGCCGGAACGCGGATCGTTATTAACGGATCGAGGTTTGAACTTCAGGAGCCGGTTGCCTGCTCCAATGGTACCAGTATTTCAGTCAGGAATCTTTTCTTCAACATCCCTGCACGTCGCAAATTTTTGAAAGCCCAGTCGACCGAGCTAAAATACATCATAACCGAATTCCAGCGGATAGCCCTTGCCAGCCCTGAAATTGCATTCACCCTGCATCATAATGATTCAGAAGTATATAACCTGCCGCCGGTAAAAATCCACGAACGGATCCAGCATCTTTTTGGCAAAGCGATGGCCCAGATCCTGGTAACACTTAAAACCGAAACTACCATTGTTTCTGTATCAGGGTATGTAGGAAGACCGGAGCTTGCCCGGAAAAAATCCGGTGAGCAGTTTTTCTTTGTCAACAACCGGTTCATGAAGCATCCGTACCTTCACAGGGCGGTAACGTCCTGCTATGAAGCCCTCATTTCCCCCGATTCCTTTCCAGCCTATTTCATATATCTGGAAATAGACCCCGCCCGGATCGACGTAAATATCCATCCGACTAAAACGGAGATCAAATTTGAAGACGAACGCGCTATTTATCAAATACTTCAGGCCAGTGTAAGGGAAGCGCTCGGCAAATTCAACCTGACCCCGTCACTGGATTTTGACCGGAGGGGAGCCATTGAGATGCCAATCTTCCGGCCGGGCCAGACGGCAACCCTGCCGGAAGTCAGGATAAATCCGGATTATAACCCATTTCTGGCCTCCGCAGGAACTCCGCCCCATCCCTCTGCCGGCGGCGAGTGGCCGAAGCAGCAGCCGGTGGCAGGATGGGAGAACCTCTATTCCGGGCTGGAGAAGAAAACCGAATCCGAAGCTCCTTCCCTGCAACCCGAGTCCCGGTCGGCCATGCAGATCAAGGGGAAATACATCCTGATACCGGTAAAATCAGGAATCATGGTGATCAATCAGGTGCGGGCTTACGAAAGGATTCTTTACGAGGAGTTCCTGGAAAACGCGCAGGGGCAGGCCGGAACAGGCCAGCATGTCCTTTTCCCTGTCACCTTTGAACTTACCCCGGCGGACCTGAGCCTGCTTAGTGCGATTTCTGACGATCTGGCAGCCATCGGATTCGACCTGCAACCTTTTGGCGGAAACAGTGTAATACTACGTGCAACACCAGCGTCAGCCG
>Ga0209417_1005308_pt1 | contig 14329 bp, 11 predicted proteins | sample RifGroF2_FD_184002 | JGI IMG/M metagenome (GOLD analysis project Ga0209417, IMG submission 184002) | Groundwater microbial communities from Rifle, Colorado, USA - Groundwater F2 (SPAdes) (version 2) | ecosystem: Environmental > Aquatic > Deep subsurface > Groundwater | place: Rifle, Colorado... | reverse complement strand
ACGATGTTCCCGAAAGCCAGGTTCCGGATGTACAATCCTATTTTGTGGCTCTGGGAGTCAGGTTGAACAGCCTCCTCGATGAAATCGGTTACCAGCGCTGCAAGGGAGACGTCATGGCCGGAAACCCGCGCTGGTGCCTGCCACTCCGACAGTGGAAATCCTGTTTCAGTAACTGGACGCGGAATCCGGGACCGGATGAACTGCTTGAAATGAGCATTTTCTTCGACTTCGCCTATACGGCAGGCAACGCTCAATTAGTTGAAAATCTGCGTGATTACGTTAAGAATGAACTGAAAACCAACGATATTTATTTTCACCATATGGCTTCGGCCTGGAAGCCCTTTACCCCGGAAAAGCATCTCCCGGCTAAAATCCCCGTCAACCTGAAAAAACTTCAAATGCCTCTTACCGGAGTGATCAGGCTGTATGCGCTGCGGCATTCCCTTGATGAGACGGGTACCATGGAGCAATGCATCAGCTTGTACAAAAGCGGAGTCCTGAGCAAGGAAATTCTTCAGGCTACCATTCAGGCCTGGAAAACCCTCGTGCGGCTTCGTCTGGCCGGGCAGCATCAGGCTTTGTTATCAGGAGAAATACCGGGTAATCAGCTCGATCCTGCCCTAATCAGCCCCGAGATGAGGTTTTTGTTAGAGAATGCCATCCAGGGGATAGAGATCCTGATGCTGAAGGCGGGAGTTGATTTTCATACGAACGAGGCGTAGGATACGGGTTTGGGGAATCGGGTATCGGGTTTCAGGTTTCGGGTATCGGTTGTTGGGAATAGGGCCCTCCGATTGTGTCATCCCGGCGAAGGCCGGGATCCCCAGCCTCGGAGCAACTGGCGGGAGATCCTGACTTTCGTCAGGATGACATCAGAGAGCCCCTTACCCGGCACCCGATACCCGATACCTTATACCCCGAACCCCATACCTCACATCCTATCCCTTTTCGCCCCCCTGCTTCAAAACTTATATATCGCTGCGATCAGGATCCGATAGTTGGTCACGGGATTTATACCGATGACTTTTCCGAACGAGTCATTGGTGCCATATCCTGCAATTGTAGTTTCGAATTCTGCGGCCAGGGTGAATTTTTCCTGAATGATCATGAGCCTTGGTGAAATCCGGGCAAGGTATCCGATGTTGGTACCCCTTCCATAGAGCGGACCTGCCAGTTCCACGGCCGAACCGAGGTTTTTGCTATATCCCGCAAAAAGGCCCGCCTGAACCTTTTTACCGTTTGTGTAAACATCAAGCCACCCGTTGGCGGTGGTCAGGTTGGTAAACGTACGCACCCCCGTGGCCGGGTCAGTAATTTCGGCAACTCCATAACCCCCAATCATTACCAGATCCGTGGCATTCTGGACATACGCCCCCATCAGTGTTACCGAAACCGGTTTCGTTTTCAGATGCAGGGTGGCAAATCCGGCCAGGCTGCCTAAGGTGTTCGGGTTTTCAAAGTTTGAGGCTGTTTTCAGCTCCGGCCTGATCGTTTTATAATCCGCCCCGAAGATGGCAAATCCATTTGCCGTAACCGGAAGTTTTACCTGGGCGTTGACACCGGGCAGGGTGCTGTTTCGCATGTATTTGTTCCCGGAGCCTTCGGGTCCTGTGCTGGTAAAATCGCGCTGGGAGTAAGCAGTAAGGTTGATGGCGAGTTTACCGGGCTTGTAAGTGAGTTTAATCTGGGGATTGCGGCTGAAAGGAGTAAATGGGGCCCCTGTATTGAAGTTGATGGTTCCCGGGAAACAATCGGTGGGAAAAATAGGGTGCCAGGTCTGACCTACCAGCAAGGAGGCATTTTTCCAGTCGAGCCTGGTAAAAGCATGGCGCAAACGAAACCCGTTAAGGTCTGCTTCACTGGTTCCGAAGAATTCTGCTTCAATTACTCCGGATGTTTTAGCACCGAATGCATCAGGCCCTGTGATGTCCCCCCTGAGGCGGGTTTGGATGCTCAGGATATGAAAGGACGGATTATCGTTAATATCGATGGAGTCTGCATCGTAGGACGCATTATCCGGGAAAAGGTAAAAATGACCCTCGCGCAGGCCGTTAGCGGCAGAGGACTGGCGGGAGTCATAGATGAGATCGGTCCGGACGTATCCGGTAAATTTGATGCCAAACGACGGAGCTGTTTGGGCGGACAGGCTGGGGAGCACCACAAAGGCGAAAGCGAGGGATACGAATATTTTTTTCATGATGACAGGTTTATTTCTTTTTATCGGGAGGGAAGAGGGTCTTAAGGATTGAGGGTTTTACGGGTTCACCGCCTTGCAATACATTCAGATTGCTTTTTGCGGTAGCATTTTCAGGCCAGATTCCGAGGGCTTCGGTAAAGCAGATAAAGGCTGAGTCGGACTGGCTCAGGTGCCTGTAGATGGTGCCTTTGTTAGTCAGGCTGACGGAAAGCCGCCTTGGCGTTTCTTTCTGTGCCTCCTGAATATTCCGGATCCGGCGATCCAGTATCCGGCCGGCCTTCAAACCCGCAAAATCAGGATTTTCCTTTTTGAAAAATGGCGAAGTTTTTTGCCGAATCCGGGTTTCTGTCAGTGCGCCCCATTCTGCGATCCAGGACCGGTAAATAATCAGGCTGCTGTCGGCAAAATTGCGGGCGAGCTGCAGCATTTTATCCTTTTCCGGCTGTGTGAGTGTGCTGTCATACAATGCCGCCATCAGCCAGGCGGAACTTGTGTTGTTAAAGATTACGCCCGTCTCATAGGAGTCCTGATAGCCGGGAATTCCCCTGAGAATCCGGAGCGCCGAGTCGAGAGTCAGATGTGCTTCGGTGGTTCTCCTTTCCACCGAGAGCTGTTCACTTCGGCTGATCATTTCCCTCACGGGTAGTACACGAGGGTCCTCGGCCCGGTTCACCGACCGGTAATAAAGGGCTGCCACAAGGATGCCGGTGCCACAAATACCGAGGGTGATGCTGATCACCACCCTCGTGCCTTTTGTCATAATGAACAGGTCAGGTATCTTCATCAGGTGTGAACCTGCTCGGCCAGAAATTTGCGTATTTCCAGCGGAGTCGGGTTCTTCGAAAGTTTGGAAACAATTATGTTAACAATAATTGAAAGCGGAGCACCAATCCAGGCAAAATACCAGACGTTCAGCCAGTAGGAGATAAATTCCTGACCGGGCAATTCGCCGCCACTCAATCCGACAATGAAGTAGGTTAAGGAAATCGCGGTAACCAGAATACCGGCAAGCAGACCCGCTTTGGCGCCGGCGCGGTTCGATCCGGTCCACCAGATTCCAAGGAGGAACAGGGGGAATATCGTGCAGGCGGCCATTGAGAAGGCTACCGAAACCAATTGTGCGATAAGGCCCAGTTTCATCAGGGCAACGATCGTAACTACTACCCCCATGATAATGGTACCAATCCGCGCGACCTGAAGTTGTTTCCTGGGTGTACACGTGGGATTGATCACTTTCACGTAGAGGTCATGCGAAAAAGCCGAAGCTCCGGCCACCAGTAACCCGGAAACAGTTGAGAAGGCTGCTGAAATGGCTCCTGCAGCCAGCAAGCCAACGATCAGCGGATGTATATTGCCAAGCTGGGCAGTATAAACCACTATGGCATCTTTGGCGAGGCTCCCTACATCGGGATGTGAAGAAAGAATTTTTCCGAAAGCGGAATAGATGGGTGCGGTCCAATAAACCAGGCAAATAAAGAAGAGACCCCAAACCACCGACCAGCGTGCATCACTTACCTTCGGGACAACATAAAAGCGCTGGATTACATGCGGGAGACCGGCAGTACCAACCATCAGGGAGAAACAAATAGCCATCCACTGGAAAAAGGTGGTCCCGGAACCGGGATCCCAGGGCATGGCAAATTCCGGACTCGGCACAGTTGCAAAATTCTGGCCATATGCATTGACAAGTGCTGCTCCATCCACCAGGTTTGGGGCCGGAAGTCCCTGAACAATGTCGGTAACCGCTGCACCATATCCGATTTGCGGGAGAAGCCAGAAGTAATCGAATTTGAAGGTCAGGATAAAAGTGGGGATCAAAAAGGAAACTACGATAATCACATATTGTATCTGCATATTCTTGGTTGCCCCGATCATCCCGGATATCAATGTGTACAACAGGACTACCGATGACCCGATGATGACCGCCAGAGTGTAGTTCATGCCCAGAATCCACTTGAACATCAGGCCAATGCCACCAAACTGTCCGACGCAATAGGCAAAGGAAATGAGGATGGTAAAGATTGCGGTTATGATCCGAAGATTCCGGGAGTAGTATCGGTCTCCAATAAAATCGGGTGCCGTGAACTTGCCATATTTACGGATCTGACCGGCCATGAGGATCAGCAGAAGCACATAACCCCCTGTCCAGCCAACCACATAGGCAAGGCCATTGTATCCGAATCCGTACATCATACCGGCCATGCCCAAAACCGAAGCTGCGCTCATCCAGTTGGAGGCGATGGCCATCCCGGAACCGACGCGTGAGATTTTTCGTCCCGCTGCATAATAGTCTGATGGATCTTTAGCCCTGAAAAATATCCCAACGAGGACAAAAGTCAGGAGGGTCGCAATCAGGATAATTGCCGGTCCAACCTTGAAACTTCCTTCGAGTTGTGTTAAGCTGCCGGCGAGGAATATTGCTGTTGTTGTCATAATTCAATGGTATTATTCTGCTATGTTTTCGATTTTCATTCTGCGGTCGAGCCTGAGGTTGTAAAGGAGGCACATACCAACAAAGAGGATCAGCAGGAAAACTGCAGAATAGAAATAGTGGAACGGGAAGCCAAGGAATTTGGTGTCAGTCAGAAAAGACTGGTTGTGTGTAAGATAGAGTTTCATTACTTCAGGCAGGGTTAACAATTCCTTTGCGCTCAAGTCCGGGGGGGAATCAGGTTTCAGGGCTGATACCAGAATCTCCGCTTCCAATCCACCGGGAGTGAATCCGGTAAATGGGGCAGTAAGAGTCATAAACTCCATCTGAATTCCCGATATTTCTTTTTTGAGGTCAAGGTATTGATGATCCTGGGCTTTAAGGAGCTTTTCTTTCATAACAGAGATCTCCGGGAGTTTAGCAAGGACAGGAGCCAGCAGGGAGTCGGGAATGAGCATCCGGATGCCCAGGTTGATCCCACCGGATAACACTTCCCGGTCAGCCTGCCGGATCCCTGTTTTTCCAGCAGTCAGGATCTGGCTATGCAGGAAATTCTGTAAGGTTGCCTGATCCCTGTTGCCATTGGTAAGGTTTGAGTAGGCAGCCTCAAATCGGGTCAGGGTTACTTCCGGGGTGGATTTCTCAACCACCTTCAGGAGAATCTGAAATCCAAATACACATACCGCCCAGATGGCCAGCATGGTAAGGATCAAATTCCGGATTTTCCGGCCGGTTTCATTGATGGGCTGGAAAAGGTTAAAGTGATAATCCTTATTTGGGTCCATATAAGTTAGTGTTAGGTTTCGTACGCTGTTGTTAAAATTATAAATATCCCCAGTTGGAGGGGGGTGCAAGAAGTTGCACCCTGTCATTGATCTGAAACAACGATAAAAATCATATATATTTGTGAAAACCTTAACACAATGAAAGTTTCAAAGAAGGTGTGTTGTGACGATTGTCCGGTTCATTGCCATATTTATGAAGCGATCCGGAAATCGGGGCACTCATTTTCGGAGATTCAGCCGATCCACGCAAACTTCCGGAAGCATGAAAAAATCTGCAAGCAGGGGAGCCCGGTGAGCCATGCCATGTACCTGGTGAGCGGAACCGCGAAACTATTCATCGAGGGGATCAATGAACACAATATAATCTTGTACCTGATGAAGCCTCCGGCCTATATCGGACTGTTATCTTTTTTTGAAAGTGCATACTATTCCTATTCAGTTACTGCCCTGGAGGATGCGAAGGTTTGCATGGTGGATCTGGCCTTCCTGAAGCAACTCTACCTGGAGGACCATGATTTTCTCCTCCGGCTCAATCAGGCATTCGGTAAGTCTGTTAGCCTGATCATGAAAAAGATCATTACACTGAATCAGAAAAATATAAGGGGCCGGGTGGCTGAAAGCCTGATTTATCTGACCGAATTTTATGGGAATACCCGGTTCACCCTTCCGGTCACCCGCAAGGAACTTGGCATGCTCTCAGCGATATCCGAAGAGAACACGGTACGGCTTCTTACGGAATTCCGGAATGAGCAGATTATTAAAGTCGATGGAAGGGAAGTAGAGATATTGGATATGAGGATGTTGTCAAAAATTTCAGATCTGGGGTAAAAGAGACGCATAATTATAGAGACGCATAATGATGCGTCTCTACAACGATCCTTGAATCTAATTTTCAACATTCAACACTCTGCGTTCGAATCTCTTCATTCCCCCTTCCTACTTCTGATCAACTACTTGTATCCTGCTGATGTTGTATCCCCGTTTTTTTGCATTCTCCAGGAGCATTTGGTACACGGCGGGGTCCATTTTCGGGGTGCGGCTAAGGATCCAGAAGAAATTATCGGTGGAGCTGCCGATCATGGCCCACTTGTAATCGGGGTCGAGTTCCAATACAAAGTAGTCTCCGTAAAACCAAAGGAAAAAGGATACTTTCAGCTTTGATGGCTGGGAAGGATCCGGAATTTTGGCTTTTCCCACTGCGGTGCTCAGCTTCCCCTCAAGCGAACCTTTGAATCCCTGGTTCAGGACCTTGATTTTCCCGTCCCTGCGGAGGGAATAGGTTGCAGTGACTCCTTGAAGATTTTTCTCAAAGGAGTGCGGGAAACGGGCAATCTCATACCAGGTGCCCAGGTACCGGTTCAGATCCAGTTCTCTTACAACCGTTCGGTCGGAGGTGCTTTGTGCGGATGTTTGGCTGGACATCGTGAGGGAGATTAAAGCTGTGAAAATGATCGGGATTATTGTTTTCATTGTTATTCATCATTTTGTTTCCGTGCCCTTGATGCGGCCTCTTTCAGGTCAACGATTGCAAAGGAGGCGGTGACCCGGGTTTCGTGGAGCTCAGGCCCGCCGCCGGGGGTGAAGAAGGGTGCCAGAGAGTAGGTGCAGGAGATCCCCCGCTTCAGCTTTTTAAAGAAAAGGCCGGCTGTAACCCCATATTTAAATGTGTTGATATTAAAATCGCGGAAATCTTCTGAACGGATCAGTTCCTTAATCCGGTCTTCGCCCACAAGGTATTTCATTTTGTACCGTGCCGAGAGATTCAGATCGGCATAGGCTCCGGCTGAGAATATCATGGATTTTCCTATTGCGATATTCACATCCAGTGGAAAATAAGCCCCTACCGTAACGATTTTGCTTTTTCCCCATCCGAAAAATGTATCCTGAAAATCATGACTGGCATCCGGATCGGTAAAGTACTGAACAGGCATTCCATTACCGGGATTAACGAATACCAGGTGGTCCGACAGTCGGTATTTCATTACAGACAATCCTGCACCAAGGCTCAGATAGATCTTTTCATTTCCGAAGTTAACCATATCAATGGAGACGCGGGCGCCGAAATAATCGATCAGTCCGGAACCGAAGCCTTTTATTGAAGTCTGAAAATCAGCGGCATCGGGACCGGTGAAGAAGTTGTAAGCCAGCATACCGTCGCCGCGGTAGTTTTTCAAAAAGTGAAAGCTGGCTGAATTCTGATTTTGTGCCGAAGCCAGGGTGAAAACCAGCCCGGACAGGATAACAAGTAAAATTCTCTTTCGCATTAGGAGGATTGGTTGTTGAGGAGGTGAAATTAGCGAATCTTTTTAAAGCGTGAAATGGCTATCTTTCGGATGAAAACCAGACTTATGAATTCAAAGGAGCGTGTGATGGTCACCTTTGACCATCGGGAACCGGATAAAGTACCGCGCTGGTGTGGCGCGTCTCCCGGATTCAGGGAGAAAGCCTGTCAGGCATTACAGGTTGATGACGAAGGGCTCAGCATCCGGTTCGGCGACGATTTCCGCCGGATTACCGCACCCTACATCGGAATAAACAGACTTGAGGAAGCGCCTTTCGGGATTGCGCGCGGCGGGGTGGGTTACGGCATGGCCCTGGCACATCCGCTGGCCGATGCAACGATCGGACAGATCAGGGAATTCCCGTGGCCGGATCCAAACCGGGTTGATATATCGGGGTTGAGGGTTCAGGGTTCGGGGTTCAGGGGAAAATATGCAATCCTGGGCGGGGATTGGTCGCCGTTCTGGCATGATGTGATCGACATGGCGGGGATGGAAAACCTGTTTATCCGGATGTATACCGAGCCGGAGTGGGCCCACGAATTGTATGATAAGGTGTTCGATTACTATTATGCCGTTAATGAGAGGATCTTCGCCGAGGTGGGGGATCTGATCGATATCTTCTTTATTGGCAATGATTTAGGGAGCAATAACGGTTCCCTTATCGGAACCGACCTTTTTGGCGAGTATCTGTTCGCTAAATTCAGGAAAATGGCCAACCTCGGACATGCATACGGCAGCAAGGTGCTGCTGCATTGTTGCGGGGGTTTCCGGGAACTGATGCCGCAGATCATTGAAACAGGCATCGACGGGGTGCATGCTATACAGCCTTCCTGTTACGGGATGGAACTGAATGGGTTAAAAAAGGATTTCGGAGAGAAGCTGCTGTTCAACGGCTGCATCGATTCGCAATTTGTCGTGATCGAGGGAACCCCTGACTATGTATTAAAAGAGACCCGCAGAACCCTGGATATCATGAAACCCGGCGGAGGATTTATTGCCGGCGCCAGTCATGATTTTCTCCTGCCGGAAACGCCGCTGGAGAATGTAATCGCCATGTTTGATGCGATTGAGGAATTTGGAAAATATTGACCGATGACCGACGACGGATGACCGACGTTCGTTGTTCGTCGTCGGTCGTCGGTCGTCCGTCGGATTTGAATTTTGCAAATGAGTTTTCACCCAGACTACTATCAAATCCTTGCAGTGCTGCATAACCGCCGGCCGGAGCGGCTGCCGTTGTATGAGCACAATATCGATCCGCCGTTCATTTCGAAGGTGATCGGTAGGGAGATTTGTGCTGACGGGATGTCGGGAGCCGACCTGGAGGAGTATTATCGCACGGTTACCGGGTTCTGGCGGGAGATGACTTTCGATGCCTTTTCCTATGAGGCAGCCATTTGTGAGATCTACCCCGGCCATGGAGCCATTCTCGGTGGCATGCCCGGGCCGATCCAGACCCGCGGGGATTTTGAGAAATATCCGTGGAAAGAGGTTGTGGAGATTTTCTGGCGGGCCTACACCCCGCATCTGGAAGCGATCCGGAATACCATGCCGGAGGGCATGAAGGCATACGGCGGATGCGGCTACGGGATCTTTGAATCGAGCGAGGATCTGGTTGGGTTCGAGAGCCTGGCCGTGATGCAATACCTGGATCCGGATCTTTTTGCCGACCTGTTTGTCAGGATCGGTGACCTGTATGTGGAGCTTTGGTCCGAAATGCTGCGGCGCTACGGCGATCTTTTTGTTTTCTGCCGGATGGGCGACGACCTGGGGTTCAAATCCTCGACCCTGCTGGAGCCCGATACGATCCGGAACCATATCCTGCCCCAGTACAAACGGGTGATCGATACGGTTCACGGGGCCGGCAAAAAGTTTCTGCTGCACAGCTGCGGATGCATTTTTGAAGTGATGGAGGACATAATTAAACTTGGAATCGACGCAAAGCACTCGAACGAGGATGCCATTGCCCCCTTTGAGCGCTGGATCGAGCTGTATGGCGACCGCATCGGACTGTTCGGCGGGATCGATGTGAATATTCTCTGCCTGAACTCCTATGATGAAGTGAAGCGGAAGGTATTTGAAAAGGGGATGATATACCGGTCCATGGCCCGGGGTTTCGGGCTGGGTTCCGGGAATTCAATTGCCGGGTATATTCCGGTTGAAGGTTTTATGGGTATGGTGGATGCTGCGAAACAAATCAGAATACAATGAAAAAAGGTGCATTACTGTTGACTTTTTGGCTGACTGCAACGCTGGTTATGGCCGGCCCGCTGGGATTTGAGAAATCGGAATATGCCGCGAGAAGGCAGAAGCTGATGGACAAAATACCCGATGGATTTGCGATTATCCGGAACTCGGCCGGGGAGAAGCCCAACCTTGATTTTCTGTACCTCTGCGGGGTGAAGGTGCCCAATGCAATACTCATCATCGACGGGCAGAAAAAGGCAACCCACCTGTTTTACACCACCAGCGAGGGCTACCTCAAGGGGGAAGGGCTTAGCCCGGAGCTGGCCACCCGGCCAAAGGAGGTCACAGGAGTTGAATTCTGGTATAAAGCCGATCAGTTTGCACCGGTATTGACCGGGCGCATCGCTCAGGGGGGAATCCTCTACACCCCTTTTACCGCCGAGGAGTTTAATTCCGATGTTTCCACGCGCAGCGAATGGGACGGGCGGCTTAACCGGGAGCAGCAGTTTGCGAAAGTCCTCAAGGAAAAATACGCAGGAACCGAGGTGAAAGACTGTTCCCAGATGATATGGGATCTCCGGATGATCAAGAGCCCGGCCGAGATTGAAAAAATGCGGATAGCCGGAAGAATCGGGGCGGAGGCAATGAATGCCGTGATGAAGGCAGCAAAACCCGGCATGTATGAATATGAGCTGAGCTCTTTGTTTGAATATGAATGCAAACGAAAGGGCTGCAAGGAGATGGCCTTCGACGTGATCATCAGTTCGGCCGAAAATCATGAATACCTCCATTATGCGCAGCACAACCGGCTTCTCACAGACGGTGACTTCCTGGTGGTGGATGCCGGTCCGGCCTGGGAGGATTATGACACGGATATTTCAATCTCCTTTCCGGTGAACGGGAAATTCACGCCCAGGCAGAAAGAGATCTATGAAGCCTGCAAGGCGGTGAGCCTCGCATGCCTGGAGTTTTACAAACCGGGCATTACCGGGTATGAGGTGGGGGCAAAAGTGAAAGAGTTGCTCATCAGTAAAGGATATAAGGTGGAAACTGACGCGTTCAGCCGGCTCCGTTTTTTCAAGGAAGGAGGGATCACCCATTCGGTCGGACTGGCCACGCACGACTGTGGCGGCCGGGATGTTCCCAAGAATATTCCGCTGAAAGCCGGGATGGTTTTTGCTTGCGATGTGTTTGCCACCTTTCCGGATGAAAATCTCGGGGTGAGGGTCGAGAATACGGTGGTGATAACAGAGACGGGGTGCGAGAACCTGACGATTGGAATAATGAGGTAAGAGTGAGGAGATTCGAACGCAGAGTGTTGAATGATGAAAATTAGATTCAATGGAACCCAGAAAAATCAAGCCTTTTAAGGCTGTTTCGATGCGCCCGTTTTGGCGGTACCAGTCGTCCCGTAGGGGCGCACGGTGTGCGCCCGTGTTGTCATAAGCACCTCGTTAACCTAACCCATTAAAAAATGAAAATATCAAAGTGGATTTTAGTTTTTGCAGCAGGTTTACTGGTGCCTCCGGGGTTTAGCCAGGAACCGGTGAAGCCCGAAAGGCAGTGGCCCCAATACCGCGGATATCAAGCCAGCGGTATCCTGGATGACGCCAACCTTCCGGAGAGCTGGAGTGTGCCGGATGGCAGGAACGTGAGGTGGAAAGTGGAGGTTCCGGGATTGGCTTTATCCTGTCCGGTGATCTGGGGGGACTACCTGTTTCTGACCACCGCGATCGGTGAACAGGATAAAACCGGATTAAAGACGGGGATTTATGGGGATGTGATACCGGTGAATGATTCAACGGAGCATGAATGGAAGGTATATTGCTATGATAAAAATTCGGGTAAGCTGGTTTGGGAACAGTCCGCCTGCAAAGGGGTGCCGATGGTCAAGCGGCATCCGAAATCCACACATGCCAACACTTCGGTGGCCACCGACGGCAAGCACGTTGTGGCGTTTTTCGGATCGGAAGGACTCTATTGTTACGACATGGAGGGCAACCTCCGGTGGAAGACGGGTTTCGGTAAGCTCAAGTCGTGCTTCTTTTATATGGAGCAGGCGGAGTGGGAATTTGCCAGTTCCCCCATCCTGCATCAGGGAGTGGTGATCATTCAGTGTGATGTTTTGGAGAACTCCTTCGTGGCAGCGATTGATGCCGAAACGGGCCGGGAGCTTTGGCGGACCGCCCGCAATGAGTACCCGGGCTGGTGCACCCCGAATATCTATCAGGATAAGGGCTCCGACAGGGTGGTACTGAACGGCTACAAGGAGCGTGCCGCCTATGATTTCAGGACCGGGGAGAAAATCTGGAGCATGTCGGGCGGCGGGGATATCCCGATCCCGACTCCGCTGGTTGGGAGTGACCTGATTTTTTTTAACAGCGCCCACGGGGTCTCCTCGCCGGTTATGGCCGTGAAGAAGGAAGCTACCGGTGATCTGACGTTGAAAAACAACGAGACCTCGAATGAGTTTGTAGCCTGGACCGTTCCGAAAGGGGGTTCCTATTTGGCAACTATGTTGTTGTATGATAAGTATTTATATAATTTCGGATGGAACGGGACAGTGGTCTGCTATGAAGCGGCAAGCGGCAGAGAAGTTTATAAAAACAAGCTGGGGCAAATGAAGAGCTTCACCGGATCACCGGTTGCCTCTGATGGAAAGATCTATATTTCTGATGATGAGGGGACGGTTTATGCGGTTAAAGCAGGCCCGGAGTTTGGTCTGATTTCGGCCAATCCGCTCGGGGATATCTGCATGACTACCGCCGGGATTACCAATAACCTGATCTTTTTCAGGACGATGAAGTACCTGATAGCTGTCGGGAAATAGGAAAACGGATAAATGCGATAGGATGAGGAAAACTGGAATGGTCCTGATGGTTCTGCTGGTTGCAGGATATGAGGTTGTTACGGGGCAGCAGGCTCCGGATAAAATGAAATGGTGGAACCCGGTATCAAGCACGTTTGGTGTGATTGAAGGTCAGGGCTGGCCGGGAGAGCTGGCTGCTCCTTATGATCGGTTGCCCGCCCGGGCCGAAAAATCGGTTCGGTCAGCCGTCTGGAACCTGTCGAGGAACTCATCGGGCCTGATGATCCGCTTCCGGAGCAATGCAGAGCGCATTGTTGTCAGGTATCAGGTTGCGGGCCCTATGAACATGCCCCACATGCCTTCGACCGGCGTGAGCGGGATGGACCTGTACGCGAAAAATGCCGACGGGGAGTGGCTTTGGACCAATAGCCGCTACTCATTCAAGGATACCGTTGTTTATCAGTTCAACGGGCTGCGGCCGAATGACGGGTATCACAAAATGGGCCGGGAATACAGGCTCTACCTGCCCCTGTACAATACGGTCAAATGGATGGAAATCGGTATGGCCGATAGTTCCCTTTTTAACCCGATGCCGGTGCGGCAGGAGAAGCCGATGGTTACGTATGGCACCAGCATCATGCACGGAGCTTGCGCCAGCCGTCCCGGTTTGGCCTGGGTGAATATCCTGGGCCGTAAGCTTGACCGGCCACTGATCAACCTGGGTTTTTCGGGCAATGGCCGGCTGGAGCCGGAAGTTTTAACCTTGATCACAGAGATTGATGCAAAGATATATGTGCTGGATTGTCTGCCGAATCTGTGGAATCCGAAAGATTTTACCCGTGGGGAGGTGATCCGGAGAACGGTTGCAGCCGTTAACCAGATCCGGAAAGTCAGACCCGCCACGCCAATCCTGATCGTGGATCATTCAGGATATACCGATGGGTCGCTGAACCCCGTCAGGTTGCAGGATTATACCGAAACCAACCTGGCCAACCATCAGGCATTTGCGCAATTGAAGGGTGCCGGCGTGAAGAATATTTATCTGCTGACGAAAGATGAAATCGGGTTAACGCTGGATGCCATGACCGACGGGACGCACCCATCAGATCTGGGCATGCAGCAGTATGCCGATGCGTATGAAAAGTGCATCCGGGAGATCCTTAACCAGCCAACAGGCAAGGCCTCAACCACCCGTCCCTGCACCCAGTACCGGGAGCCGGGCATGTACGATTGGGAGGCGCGTCATGAGACCCTGCTCTTGATGAATGCTGCCAGGCCGCCACGGACCGTGTTCATCGGCAACTCGATAACCCACTACTGGGGAGGCGAGCCGGTGCATCCCTTACATCGCGGCGAGGATTCCTGGAAAAAGGTTCTCGAGCCGCTGGGAACGCGGAACTTTGGATTCGGCTGGGATCGCATCGAGAATGTATTGTGGAGGATTTATCATGACGAGCTCGAGGTCTATCAGGCCGAAAGGGTGATCATCAATATCGGGACCAATAACCTGCACCTGAATACCGATGAGGAGATTCTCGAAGGTATGGAACTGGTGCTCCGCGCAATACAGGTGCGGCAGCCAAAAGCCGACATCCTGCTGCTGGGCCTCTACCCGCGGAGGCAGGGCGAGGAGCGGGG
>Ga0209417_1005306_pt1 | contig 14329 bp, 16 predicted proteins | sample RifGroF2_FD_184002 | JGI IMG/M metagenome (GOLD analysis project Ga0209417, IMG submission 184002) | Groundwater microbial communities from Rifle, Colorado, USA - Groundwater F2 (SPAdes) (version 2) | ecosystem: Environmental > Aquatic > Deep subsurface > Groundwater | place: Rifle, Colorado... | reverse complement strand
TTCACAAGCTGCGGAAATATATCAAGTTCCTTGAATTAAAGCTCGGGTTCAAACTGTCTGCCAAGATTACTCTTTGCTGACTGTGATAACCGTCTAAGCCCCAATATGGGTTATGCTTGACGCTTACGTTTATTGAAGAATTCAAAGGTGAAACATGGCTTGAGGTGTTTCTGTTAAAAGGAGCCTCATCTGAAGAGAAGCACATAAGGGAACTTTCATCTATTGTCCGGTGGCTTAATCCTTCTAAAACCCAACTCAATACAATTGCCCGCCCTCCATGCGAAAAGTATGCCGAAGGCCTTTCTTCTCAGGAGTTAAAATATTTATGTAAATGTTTTTCTGGAAAAGTTGAGGCTATTGCCGATTTCAAAGGAGGAAAAGAGGAGAAGAGTTTTTTTGTTGATGAAAGTTCTATTATAAATCTTCTTAAAAGGCGTCCATGCACAGGCAAAGAAATATCAGACAGCCTTGACCTAAACTTCAGTGAAGTTCTTAAATTGCTTGAACACCTTTGTTCAGAAGGAACGGCTATCTGTGAGGAAAATAACGGAAAATTATATTACAAGATTAACAGCGGAATGCTCAGATGAAAGAGATAGTTATTATTAGCGGTAAGGGTGGAACAGGCAAAACCAGCATTGCAGCTTCATTCGCGACTCTTGCAACGAATGCAGTATTTGCCGATTGTGATGTGGATGCTGCAGACTTGCATTTGATTCTCTCTCCCCAAAGTCAAAAAGTAAATGAATTTTACAGCGGATATGAAGCCATAATAGATGTTCACAAATGCATGAAATGCGGGGAATGTTACAAAGTTTGCCGTTTTGAAGCTGTTAAAAAGAAAAACGCTTGTTATCAAATTGACCCTTTAGACTGTGAGGGATGCTGTATATGTCACGATTTCTGTCGTTACAATGCAATTGAACTAAAAGAGCGTTTATGCGGTGAATGGTATTTGTCAGATACTCGTTTTGGACCGATGGTTCATGCTAAACTTGATATAGGTGCAGAAAATTCCGGTAAGCTTGTTACTATGGTAAGGAATGAAGCAAAAAAAGCGGCATCAGAAAAAAACGCAGAAATGATTCTTATTGACGGCCCTCCAGGAATAGGGTGTCCCGTAATTGCCTCGATAACAGGAGCTGATGCTATTGTTGCAGTGACCGAACCGACACTTTCCGGAAAGCATGATCTTGGAAGAGTAATTGAGCTCGCAGCACATTTCAAAATTCCGCTTTATCTATGCGTAAATAAGTACGACATAAATGTCCAGATGACAGAAATTATTGAAGAAAATGCCAAAAAACTTGGAGCCATTCTACTGGGAAGAATCTCTTATGACAGGGAAGTCACAGAGGCTCAGATTAACGGGAAGAGCGTGGTTGAATGGAACCAAGGTCAAGCTTCAAAAGAAATTAAAAATATATGGGAAAAATTATGTTCACAAATTTAAAAGAGCAATATCGAAAATTACCGCTGAACTTTGGCCCTCTAAAAGGTGCTAATGGCAGCGCTCGCATTACAGGGCCTTGCGGGGATACAATGGAATTCTGGGTATATATAGACGATGATAAAATCTGTGCTGCTTCATATACCACAGATGGGTGTGAACACTCCATCCAATGTGGATTTATTGCAGCATACATGGCTGAAGGCGTCACAGTTGACAATGTATATAGATTCGAACAGAATGATATTTTGTGTATGGCAAAAGATATTCCTGAAGAATCAAAGCATTGCGCGCTTCTTGCTGTAAATACTCTTAAAGCTGCAGTGGGAGACTACCAGGAACGCAATAAAAAACAAAACGAATGCAATAGCCCGGACGAGGACTGCAGCAAATGCGATAAAGAAGAGTGCGCCTCAAGGAAAACTGAAAGCTCATTCATTGAAAAAGATGAAAACTTGCAGCTGCGCAGAAGATTAGAGAAAATAAAAAATAAGATACTTGTCCTGTCTGGAAAAGGTGGAGTTGGCAAAAGCACTATGGCTGTAAATATAGCTTCTGTGCTAGCTTCAGAAGGCAAAAAAGTCGGAATACTGGATGTGGATATTCACGGACCTAGCATACCGATGATGCTGGGAGTAGATAAACTTACTCCCATGACTGATGGAGAAGATATTCTTCCTGTGACAGACGGCGTATTGAAAATAATGTCCATAGGCTTTTTCCTGAGGTCAAACGACGATCCTGTTATCTGGAGAGGCCCTATGAAAATGAATATGATCAAGCAGTTTCTGAAAGATGTAAGATGGGGAGATATCGATTACCTTGTGATTGATTGTCCTCCAGGAACTGGTGACGAACCATTAAGTGTATGCCAGCTTATAGAAGCTCCCAGCGGAGCAATAATTGTCACTACCCCTCAGAATGTAGCTATTAACGATGTAAGAAAATCAATAAATTTCTGTCATAGTTTGCAATTAAAGATTTTGGGAGTCATCGAAAACATGAGCGGGTTCAAATGCCCAAACTGTGGAGAAGTATCAAATATTTTTAAAGAAGGCGGTGCAGAGAAAATGGCCTCTGATTTTAAAGTTCCTTTTTTGGGAAGAATACCTATAGAAGGAGAAATTGTTATTTCAGGTGATTCAGGTAAATCTTTAATGAATAAGGTTTCAGCATCTACAGCAGAAGAATTAAAAAAAATAGTTTCGCAAATAATTTCAAAAACCAACTAAAAAAAGGAAGTTTAAAATGAAAATTGCAATTCCTACCGCAAATGGAAAACTCTGTATGCATTTTGGACATTGTGAGATATTTACCATTTATGATGTCTGTGACAAGGATAAAGTTATAAAGTCTGTTCAGACAAATGTCCCTCCCGCCCATGAACCGGGAGTCCTTCCTAAATGGCTTGGAGAACTCGGTGCTAATGTTATTATTGCAGGAGGAATGGGCAGCAGGGCTCAACAGCTTTTCGCCGAAAATGGGGTCAAAGTAGTCACAGGAGCTCCGGCTGAGAATCCTGAATCTGTAATCAAGGCTTATCTGGATGGATCGCTTGTTCCAGGCGCAAATGTCTGTGATCATTAAAGTTGCTCTGAAAAGGAAGCCTCAATTATGGTTAGAATACTTGACAGCGTAATAAAATATGTACTCGCTCGGCTTGAAAAGGAAAACCTCCTAAAAGAGGATGTCGCCATAAAAGCCAAGGTATTGTCAACCCAGGAAGCTATTGGCAATCCTGAAGAGTATGACTTCCCGATACTCAAAGGGAAAGAAAAAATTATGGAGGCTGAATTCAGGGGGTTTAAAGGGCAGGCTTTTACTGATATGTTCGGAGGCTATAAAGGCTCACTAGAAAGTATATTTAAAATGAAGTCATCAAATAATTTCAGAAGAGCTCTTCAGGTAGCCGTGGTAAACGCTCTTGCACAGTACTGGAACCTTGCTGACAAAACTCAACACTGCAAAGACGAAACGCCCAAGATATGTGCCTCAAAAATTAAAGATTATGTACACAAAAATTATCCACAAATAAGAAATATTGTTATAGTGGGATACCAGCCTGCTATTATAGATGTACTGTCAAAAGAGTACGACTTGAGGGTTCTTGATCTCGATGCGGATAATATCGGCAAGGAAAAATTCGGCGTCAAAATTGAAAACGGAGACGGCGGTATAGGAGAGATACTATCTTCGGCGGAACTAGTCCTTGCCACAGGTTCGACTCTTGTTAACGGAACGATTGATAGAATAATCTTTCATGCAGGAAATAAAGTCATATTCTACGGGATAACAATCGCAGGAGCTTCCGCTATGACAAATTTAAGAAGGCTCTGCTTTGCTTAATTTTGGCTATTATACTTAATTTTAAAGGAACAAAACGGATTTTAAATGAAGACTTATTATGAGTGTATTCCCTGCTTTGTAAATCAGACTCTGAGAATGATCAGTAGCAAGGAATCGCCTCATCATGAAAAAGTATTGAGGGAAGTGCTTTTTACCCTTTCTGAAGCTGATTTCAGCAACTCTCCTCCGGAGCTGACAAAAAAGGTATTTGATGTTTTCGAAAAGCATCACGGTTTTTACGATCATTATAGTGATATAAAAAAGCACTCCAATTCTTATGTAATGAGCATGTATGATGAACTTATAAGCACAGTAAATTCATCACCAAACCCATTTGATGTTGCCGCGCGTCTTGCCATAGCAGGTAATGTGATAGACTTTGGAGCAAATCATGTATTTAAAAATGAATATATCCATCAGAATATAAAGGATGCTCTAGCTGCAGAAAATATAGATTTAACTGAGCTTAAAGATGAAGTTTTCAAGGCTAAAAAGATACTTTATCTCGGAGACAACGCAGGAGAAATAGTTTTTGATAAACTTTTTATAAATCAGCTGCCTAGAGAGAAAGTAAAGTTTGTTGTCCGCGGAGGCGCAATTCTTAATGATGCGCTTATGGAAGATGCAATAGACATCGGCCTGACTCAGATAGTTGAAGTAATCAGCAATGGAGCCTCTCTCCCAGGAACAGTTCTAAAATACTGCTCGAAAGAATTTTTAGAAGTTTTTGATAAAGCGGACTTAATAATATCGAAAGGACAGGGGAATTATGAAACTCTCAGCGAACAAAAGGATAAAAACATATTTTTCCTTCTTAAAGCCAAATGTCCTGTAATAGCTCGAGACCTCAACTGCAATATTAATGATTATGTCATACTAAAAAATCAAGATAAGTCACCGCTCAAGGACTAATTATGCAGGATAATAAAGACAATTCTTTAATAAGTAATAAGTACGACCATTGCAATTGTCTTCTTTGCGGAGAAGGCAATCCTATAGGACTTGGCCTGAAATTTGTATTATTAGGCGATGGAAGAGTTCATACCATGTTAAGAGGAAGTCGGCTTCTTCAGGGGTACAAAGGAATTATTCATGGCGGAGTGATGTGCGCTCTTCTTGACGCGGCGATGGTTCACTGCCTCTTCCATCATAATGTAAAGTCAGTAACGGCTGATATGAATATAAGATTCAAAAAAACCATTCCGATAAATAATATGCTTGATCTTTATGGCGAACTTGTTTCACAAAAAAAGAATCTCTACTACATGAAATCTTATATTATTTGCAATGACGAAATCATGGTTGAAGGCAGCGCTCGGTTTATGAAAATCAAAGTATAAAAATTAATCTAAAGGAAAAAGATGAGATGAAAATATTAGGTATTTGCTGTAGCCCAAGAAAACATCAAAGTTCGTATACAGCTTTGAAGGCATCTCTTGAGGCATGTGCTGAATATTCCGAACGGATAAGAACTGAAATTGTTGACCTCTCTGGAAAAACTATTATGCCTTGCAAGGCATGCGGAGCTTGTGCTAAAGAATTAAAGTGCAGTATCAATGATGATTTTAATAGTCTTATCCCTGCTCTGGATGACTCTGAAGTTGTAGGAATGATTATTGCGACTCCTGTGTATTTTGGGTCTATGGCAGCTCTTTGTAAAGCTTTTCTGGAACGCAGTGTAATGTTTCGCAGGAATGGCTGGAAGTTTAAAGACAGAATAGGAGCAGTTATTGCAGTAGGGGGAGTCAGAAATGGAGGTCAGGAGCTAACCATTCAATGTGTACAATCAGCGTTATTCTGTCAGGATATGGTTTGTGTCAGTGATGGTAAACCTACAGCTCATTTCGGTGCTACACTTTTTAATGATGCAAAACTTGGAATAAATGCCGATACATTTGGGCTGGAAACAGCAAAAAACACAGGAAGAAGAGTAGCGGAACTAGCACTTAAATTATTCCCATAATAAGTTAATAATCTGCACATAGCAAACAATCGGTCTTAAAATAATAATTTTAATTCACTTGTAATATAAATAATGAAAGGCTTGGTTCAATTATACACAGGCAACGGCAAAGGTAAGACCACTTCAGCCTTCGGACTTGCCCTGCGTGCGTCAGGCCATGGCAAAAAAAATTTGATAGCCCAGTTTATGAAAGGAACTGATTATGGAGAAAACATTTCTCTTAAAGGTTATAAAAATATAGATATATTACAGTTCGGATGGAAGGAGTGCATCAGAAAAGATGAAGTCAGAGAATTTTACAAAAGTATTATTGAAGATGGCCTAGGCAAATGCCTTGTTGTCATGCTGGAAGGGAAATATGATATAGTAATACTTGACGAAATAATCGTTTCTGTATGGTTCGGACTTGTCGATGAGAAAAAGCTCATCGAGTTTATAGATTCCAAACCTTTTACAGTGGAACTTATCCTTACTGGCAGATATGCGTCAGAAGCCCTTATAGAAAAAGCCGATCTTGTTACTGAAATGAGAGAAGTAAAACATCCTTACGGCAAAGGAACTCAGGCAAGAAAAGGAATAGAATTTTGACATGATAAAACACATTGGGAAAATTTTCTCTGTTAATACCTCGAAAGAGCGCGGAACAATTAAATATGCTCTTCCTGAAATATTGATTAAATCCCAGGGGATAGAAGGCGACGCTCATTATGGCCATTCTGATAGACATTTGAGCATAATATCGATTGAGCGCATAGAGGAATTTTCAAAAGAAATAAATACAAAAATAAACCCAGGTGAGTTTGCTGAAAACATAACTACATCCGGATTGGATTTAACAAAAGTTAAACTTCATGACTGTTTCAGGATAGGAACTGCCGAACTTGAAGTTATCCAGATAGGAAAACCGGAAGTTTACAGAGGAGACGGCTCTGGAGTTTTTCGAATTATAGGTAAATCAGTAATGCTCCATGAAGGACTTTTCTGCAAAGTAATTACTGAAGGAAAAGTTCGAACTGGAGATAAAATTGAACACTATGAATTTAGCAATAAACCAAACTGAGTTTCAGAAATTTAAGAATTGGTTCTCTGGGTACGCTTTTTCTTTTAAAGGTTATGATTCTGCGCTTACTGAAAATACCAATTTAAAGGAGAAGCATACCTATAAAGTTTGCGAAGCGATTTTGGATATCGGAAAATCTATTTTTTTAAATGAAGAAGAGCTCATTTTGGCAGAAACTGTTGCGCTTTTCCATGATGTAGGTCGTTTTGAGCAATACAAAAGATTTGGCACATTTATGGACAGCAAATCTGTCAATCATTCGGAACTGGGGATAGAAGTTTTAGTTAGAGAAAAAGTTCTTGATATCATTGCTTCTGAAACCAAAGACCTGATTATTAAGGCAATAAGATACCACAATCAGGCAAGGCTGCCTGAAAGTGAAAACGAAGAATGTCTTTTATTTTCCAGACTTGTGCGAGATGCTGACAAGCTTGACATATACAGAGTTGTTTCGGAATATTATGCAGAACAGAAGCAGGGAAGGAAAAATAAAGCAATAGAACTTGATCTTCCTGACACTCAAAGCGTTTCTGATGAAGTAGTCATGGCTGTAATTAATAGAAAAATTGTCAGCTTTAAGGATGTAAAAAGCCTCAATGATTTTAAAATTCTGCAGCTTGCATGGATATACGATATAAATTTCTCGTTTACATCCAGGCGCATAAAAAATGAGAAGTACCTAGATAAAATATGGGATTCAATGAAAGAGGCATCTATTGATCCATATATATTTTTATTGGTTTCTGAACACATTAACAAAAATATAAGTTGAAAATTATGACTAATGAATTTGACTCTAAAGCGAAGACCTGGGATATGGATGCTGATAAAATATTGCGTTCTCAAAAAGTAGGAGATGCGATATTGAACGAAATCAGAGACATTACTCCATGCAAGGCCTTTGAGTACGGCTGCGGCACAGGTCTGCTTGGCTTATATATGCATTTGTCTTTTTCTAGATTGATTTGTGCAGATACATCTTCAGGAATGCTTGATGTGTTGAAAAGCAAAATATCTCAGGAAAATATCAAGAATGTTTTTCCTGTTGAACTAGATTTGACAGAAGATGAAGTTCCCGATGAAAACTATAAAGTAATTTTTTCCATGCTTACTCTTCATCATGTTATGAACATAGATAAAATTCTTGCATCATTTCATCAATTACTTGAATCGGGAGGAATGTTTTTTATAGCTGATTTAGATAAAGAAGACGGTTCTTTTCATGGAGAAGGGTTTATAGGACATAATGGATTTGACAGAGAAGATCTGAAAGCCAAAGTATTCAAAGCTGGATTTAAAAATATCAGATTTCAGACTATTACTGAAATTGTAAAAGAAGTATCAAAAGGAGAGAAAAAAGCGTTCCCTCTATTTCTGATGACTGCGGAAAAATAACATTAATATATAGATAATTAGTAGAACTAAAATTAAAAATAATAACCAATTAGGAGCGAAAATGAAGATTGCCGTTACTACAAGAGAAAATCAGATAGATGAACATTTCGGGCACTGCGAAGCATTTACTATCTTTACAGTAGATGAAAATAATAAGATCACTGCCTCAGAACTTATCGCTTCTCCTGCAGGATGCGGCTGCAGAAGCAATATCATTCCTGAATTACAAGAAAAAGGCGTAAATATAATTCTCACCGGCAATATTGGTCAGGGAGCAGTAAATATGCTGTTAGACAGCGGTATAGAAGTATGCAGGGGATGCTGCGGAAATGTAAGAGATGCGGCAGAAGCTTTTCTAAATGGCAGTCTCATCGATGCAAAAGGTGTTTGTCAGGGACACGGGAATGAAGGCGGCTGCGGCGGGCATCATCACGGGCAGTAATCAACAAATATTTAATAACTAAAAGTGTATAATTGTGAAGCCAAAACTCTTCATTTTTATTTTTTCACTTTTAACTTAAGTTTCGATGAATATTTCTTATAAACAAATTGGAATAATCAGAACTTCTTTCAAAGAAGCAAAAGGGACGCCGATTCAACCTGTCGCTTCAGCTGAATCAGAAGGAACTGTAGAGCTTTTTGAAGAATATTCTGATGGCTTACAGGATATTGAAGGTTTTTCACATATAATTTTGATATTTCATATGCATCTTGTAAAAGAGCCCAAACTCAAAGTAATTCCTTTTCTTGATACTCAGGAAAGAGGAATATTTGCGACACGCTCCCCCGCAAGGCCCAATCCTATCGGTTTTTCTGTTGTCAAACTGCTTAAAATATGCGATAATAAGTTGATAGTGCGGAATATTGATATAATTGACAATACACCGTTGCTGGATATAAAGCCTTTTGTTCCTGCTTTCGATGTTAGAGAAGCTGAAAGAACAGGATGGTTTGAAAAGAAACAATTGAAAATCCAAACTGCAAGAGATGACGGCAGATTTACAGAATAAACAAAAAAATATATAGGGATTATGAAAAATTTATTTCCTAAAATCAGAAATATGTTCGACATGTTTAAATCAAAAAAAGTATTAATACCGGTAACTGCTTTTCTGGTGGTTGTTTTTCTGCTGCTCTGGCTTGCCGGAACCTTTTCTTCAAAAATTGACTATAAGAATATTGAAGCTTCGACAGTTCAGCCTTATTCAGGAAAAACCGCGAAAGTTTCCCTGATTACTGTCCCTCTCACTGAAACAGCTTCAGGAACGGTACAGGCAATCCGTGAAACTACTATTACATCAAAGCTTACTGCGAGGGTGATAGAAGTTTGTGTCAAAGCAGGGGAAATAGTTAAAAAAGGTCAGCTGATTATAAAACTTGATGATACTGAATTGCAGGGCAAGCTTCAACAGGGCAAAGCAGATATTGCCTTATCTGAGGCCAATATAAAACAAGCAGAGAGTGATTATACCAGATATTCTGGGCTCTATGAAACCAGAGCTGTAAGCAGACAGGAGTTTGAAAATGTAGCGACTAGGCTTAAGAATACGAAATCCGAGCTCCTCAAGGCAAACGGCATGGTAAATGAAGTTGAGTCTCTTATCAGATATGCCAATATTGTTTCTCCTATCGATGGGTTAGTAGTAGACAAAGAAGTCGATGTAGGCGATACGGTTTTACCTGGGCAAGTCCTTATGAAACTTTATGATAATACAGCCATGCAGCTCGTAGCCAATGTGAGAGAATCTCTTGCCAATAAACTTACTCCAGGACAGGATATTGGAGTCAAAATCGATTCGTTGGACAAAATCTGTACAGGAAAGGTCTATGAGATAGTACCTGAAGCAAATTCTACAGATAGAACATTTCAGGTAAAAGTAACCGGTCCATGCCCGAAAGGAATTTACAGCGGAATGTTTGGAAGAATTTATATTCCTCTTGGAAAAGAAGAAGTTCTTGTGATCCCCAAAACGGCTGTTATAAATGCTGGTCAGCTCGAACTTGTAAATGTTATTGAAAATGGAACCCTTGCAAAATGTTATATCCGTACAGGAAGAACATTCGATAATAATGTAGAAGTCCTTTCCGGACTTAAAGACGGCGAAACAGTAGCCTTAAATCAAATTAACTAATTCAGCCCGGATAAGAAAATGAATCAGTCTAAGCATTCTTTTACTGACAAAATAGTCAGAGTTTTTCTGGAATCCAACCTCTCGATAGTACTTATTATACTTGCAATAGTAGTCGGCCTGGCTGCTGTATTTATGACACCAAGAGAAGAAGACCCTCAAATTGTTGTTCCCCTGGCTGATATTTATGTAAACTTTCCGGGACATTCAGCAAAAGAAGTTGAACAACTTGTTTCAACTCCGCTTGAAAGAATTCTTTATCAGATTGACGGAGTGGAATATGTTTATTCCATGAGCAGGGAAAATCAGGCAATAATAACTGTAAGGTACTATGTGGGTCAGGACAGAGAACGCAGCCTTGTAAAACTATACAAAAAAATTGATGAAAACCTCGATATAGTTCCTCCTGGAGTAAAAGGATGGGTTATAAAACCTGTTGAAATAGATGATGTTCCGATAGTGACGCTGAGTTTGGTTTCCGCGAAAGCTGACGATACGCAGCTTCGCAGAGTTGCTGAAGAACTGACTTATGAGCTTTCCGGAATTAGTGATGTATCAAGAGCCTATGTCGTAGGCGGCAGACCGAGAGTCATTCATGTCTATATCAATCCTGATAAAATGACAGCTTATAATGTTTCTGTGCAGGACATCATATCTTCCATAAAAGCTTCCAATATACAGGAAACAGCCGGGGATTTTCGCAATAAGGATATGCTGATAGATGTAGCAATCGGTAACGGCTTCAAGAATGCAGAACAGCTTGAAAATCTAGTCGTTGCCATTAGGGGAAATGGCGCTTTTCCGAAAGATGTAGCTGCTATGGCTAATTATATGTACTCTACAAAACCTTCAGAAGAGGGAGTTATTTTTCTGAAAGATGTGGCAAGGGTAGTCGATGGCCCTGCAGAACCTGTAAATTATGTCAACCACGGCTGGGGAGCCGCAAGAAACATTCATCTTCATGAAGGCGCTCCTGGAACCATTATCGGAGAAAAAGCAGAAGGTAAAGATTTGTCTTTGGAAAACGCAGTAACTATAGCCATAGCAAAAAAGAAAGGGACTAATGCCGTAAGTGCGGCTAATGAAGTTTTAAGCAAAATTGAAACATTAAAGAAACAGATTGTTCCTGCTGATATGCAGCTGATAGTCAGCCGTAATTACGGGCTTACTGCAAATGAAAAAGTCAACGAACTTATGTGGGGACTAATCGCCGCTGTAGTAATAATGTTCGCTCTTCTTTTGATTGGGCTTGGACTGCGTGAGTCAATTGTGGTTGCTCTTGCTATTCCTGTTGTTTTCGGCCTTACTCTGGCAGTAAATATGATGTTTGGTCTTACGATAAACAGAGTAACTCTTTTCGCCTTGATTCTTGCTTTGGGTTTGCTTGTTGACGATCCGATTGTCGATGTTGAGAATATTTCAAGGCATTTCGGTAACGCAAGAAAAGCTACGCGCGACATTGTTTTGGGAGCAGTTGCTGAGATAAGGCCGCCGCTCATTATCGCTACTTTGGCAGTTATCGCCAGTTTTCTTCCTATGTTTTTTATTACCGGAATGATGGGGCCTTACATGCGCCCTATGGCATTGAATGTACCTGTAACTATGATTATGTCCATGATTGTCTCATTTACGATAACTCCATATTTTGCTTACCATATGCTAAAGAAAAGGTACAATGAGGGTAACTTCGCTTCTTCACATAATGAAGAGTTCAATGTTAAGAACACTAAACTCTATAAATTCTTCTATCCATTGATGGAACCGCTTTTAAGATCAAAGAGGAATTCATGGATTTTCATTGGAGTAATAGCGTTTCTAGCGATGATTGCTATGAGCCTTGCGCTTTTTAGAGCAGTGCCGCTAAAAATGCTTCCATATGATAATAAAAATGAACTTCAGCTAGTCCTTAAAATGCCGGAAGGAACTACGCTGGAAAAAACAGATTCCGTAGTAAGAGATTTTGAAGTATATTTGGCTTCTATCCCGGAAGTAGTTGATTATATCGGATATGCCGGAGTTGCTTCTCCAATGGATTTTAATGGGCTTGTCAGGCACTATTATCTGAGGAACGCTGAGAACTACGGAGAAATAAGAATCAATTTAGCTCCTAAGGAAAACCGGTCACTTCAGAGTCATGCTATCGGGCTTAGGATTCGCGATGCCCTTCAGAAAATAGCTGATAGAAACAACTGCAAAATGACAATAGTTGAAACTCCTCCAGGTCCGCCTGTGCTTTCAAGTGTAGTCGCTGAAATTTACGGGAAAAGCGAAAATAGTTATAATGATTTATTGAAAGCTTCAGATACTGTTGCAAAAAGGCTCTCAAAGGAACCTGGCGTATCTGATATTGATAATGTAAGAGAAATCCCAAGAATTAAATATGTCTTTGTCGCAGATACAGAAAAAGCTGCATTGAATGGCGTAAGTGTTCAGGATATAGCGCAGACTCTGGAAACAGCTCTTTCAGGAACTCAGGCTGGTCTTGCCCATAGCAGTACAGAAAGGAATCCCCTTTCCATTGAAGTTAGACCGCCTATTCAATATCGTTCCGACTTGAATGACCTTTCAAAAATTTATGTGAAAGGAAACAAAGGGCAAATGGTTCCCTTGTCTGAACTTGGCAAATGGAATACATCTTATACGGATCAAACAATCTATCATAAGAATCTTCAGAGAGTTGCCTATGTCTTTGCTGAAGCTGTAGGAAGGACTCCTGCTGAAATAGTCATTGATGTTCAGGCTGATAAAATCAGTCCTCAGCCTGGCAAGCCGGCAGATTTTGTTTCCGATAGTCAGCCAAAATCCACGAACTGGCGTACTTTTGCAAATAACGGAAGCAATGTCAAATGGAGCGTTCCAAATAACATAGAGGTGACATTTTCAGGTGAAGGAGAATGGAATATTACCCTTGATGTTTTCAGAGACCTGGGGATCGCATTCGGGGTTGCAATGATAGCTATATATATTCTGCTGCTCATCCAGACAAAATCGTTTATTATACCGCTTATTATAATGCTTGCCATACCTCTGACCGTGATAGGAATAATGCCTGGATTCTGGCTGCTTAATGTTTTTGGCGGACATCTTGTAGGTGGTTATATAGACCCGATTTATTTTACAGCGACAGGGATGATAGGAATGATCGCGCTATCAGGAATTGTTACTCGTAACGCAATAATTATTATTGATTTTATTCATTTATCGCTACTTAAAGGGAATTCACTCTTTGAAGCTATCATGGAAAGCAGCGTAATTAGACTGCGCCCAATTCTGCTTACTTCAGTCACGGCAATGCTTGGAGCTGCTCCTATCATTATTGACCCTATTTTTTCAGGTCTGGCATGGGCTTTGATTTTCGGACTTTTTGCATCTACTGTCTTTACACTTTTTATCATTCCTCTTGCGTATTATCTGATTTATTCCAATAAGCCAGGTCACGGCTTGCCGATAATTAAGGGAAATTAAATATAAAATGAAACAATATGAGGTAGGTAATGGGAGCTTCAGAAAACAAATCTTTCAGGTGTTCTGTCTGTGGTTATATCCATATATCGGAGACGATGCTCCAACCAACTGTCCAAGCGAAAGGGCTCAGTTCCGTCAGCTCTGAAAATCCCTCCGGAGCAGATTCAGCCTGATTATTGCCGCCTTTGATTTTACTGTACCAATAATAATATTGTCTCCCCGTAAAACCATTTCTTAAACAATATTCCCGGACCGATGAACCGTTCGACTCCACTTCCTTGATCCGCAATTACCACTTCAGCAATACCTCAGAACTAATCTTCTTCAAGCTCCCAATCCTCAGGTTAATTTTATACAAGTAGAAAACTAGCACCTCATTTTATCTCTCTAAAATGTAAGCGTCAAGCATAACCCATATTGGGGCTTAGACGGTTATCACAGTCAGCAAAGAGTAATCTTGGCAGACAGTTTGAACCCGAGCTTTAATTCAAGGAACTTGATATATTTCCGCAGCTTGTGAA
>Ga0209417_1005302_pt1 | contig 14336 bp, 12 predicted proteins | sample RifGroF2_FD_184002 | JGI IMG/M metagenome (GOLD analysis project Ga0209417, IMG submission 184002) | Groundwater microbial communities from Rifle, Colorado, USA - Groundwater F2 (SPAdes) (version 2) | ecosystem: Environmental > Aquatic > Deep subsurface > Groundwater | place: Rifle, Colorado... | reverse complement strand
GTCTTGCGCTAATGGTAGGGCACCTACTTCTGTATCATCCTGCTGTGAGTAGGCTAAAATCTCTGATACAAGAAGGTATTCTTGGAGAAATAAATTATGTACAAAGTGATAGATTAAATATTAACTTTTTTCGAAATGATAGAAGTGTAATGTGGGATTTGGCTCCTCATGATGTCTCTATGATAAGTTATGTTCTTGGTAGTATTCCTATCAGTGTTCAGTCTGCCGTCGGAACTTCAATGAATAATGATGGAATAATGGATATTACTCATATTGATATAACTTTTCCAAATAATATTCAGGCGCATATTAGTGATAGTTGGATACATCCAATTAAACGTGTTATATTATTAGTAAGAGGAACAAAAGCAACAGCGGTTCTCGATGATGCTGAATTTTCCAACAAACTTCACGTCTATGATAATTTTTCTCCCAACAAAAAGGTGGTTGAATATCCTGAATACATTGAAATTGAACCTTTAAAACTTGAATGTCAGCACTTTATCAGCTGTATCACAAATAGGATGAAACCTAGAAGTGATGGTGATAATGGGTATGAGGTGGTTAGAATTCTTGAAGAAGCTGAGAAGATTATGCTGGGTAATCAGTATAATAAGATTCATAGTTTAAAGCTTGCTTCTTCCAGAAAAAAAGCAGATAAGATTGGATTTGTGAACGAATCTTTAATTTGAGCAAAATAGTACTTGCTAATAAATCTTTACCCATGTATAATCTTTTTGCATTAGAAAATCCACTGTATGAACATAAATATTCATAAGAAGGATTGGAAGTATGCAAGTGTGATTTAATCACGCGGGAGTAATTCAGTGGTAGAATGCCTCCTTGCCAAGGAGGATGTCGCGAGTTCGAACCTCGTCTCCCGCTTTTTTATTAAAATAAATCAACTATTTTAGCTTTAACAATAAAAAATATTCCTTTAAAACATTGAAGGGATATTTTTATTTCTTTTAAAGATGTAAAATTCAAGATAAATTTAAGGAGAGAAGTTTTATGGTTAAGAATGTATTATCACCCAACTTTGCAGGAAAATTTATTCATTCTGAAAATATAGGGAAAGAGCTTGAGACAAAGGGATATAAGAATACAACACCTATTTTAGATTATCTTGAAAAAATGAAGAAATTTGTTGAAAATAAATTACCAGATGGTGATACTGTGGAATTTAAGGTAATTCCAGATGATAGTAGAATTGATGGTGTTTTAAACCAGACTACTAAGGATAAAAGAATTGCATATTTTATAGATTCTCTTAAGATTAACGTTGATTCTCTGAAAAAAGCTCTAAAAGATATTACAGGAAAAGACATTGATGATTAATTTAATGATTGAATTTATTTTTTAATATGAAAGGTCATGAAAAACCAGGTTTTTCTTTGATTTGGCTTTATATGAGATATTTTTATGATTAATAATGCATAATATTGTTGTAATACAAATCTAGTATTTTATTAAAATGAAGTTTTTAAATAATTAACTTTGTTTTATAATATTTTAGATGTATCATTTTATAAAAATTAAAAGCTAAAATGCTTTATTTAAATGTGGAATGTAGGTTGATTAAGTGAGAAGAACGAGAAGAGAGTATGAAAGTAAATGTAGTAAAACAAGAAAATAACATGGTTCAGTTAGATATTGAAGTTGATGCAGAACTTGCGGCTCAGGAATACAATAAAGCCTGCAAGAAACTGGGTGAAAGAATTACAGTACCTGGATTCAGAAAAGGTAAAGCTCCAAGAGCAATGGTAGAAAGCTATGTTGGAGTTGATGAAATTAGAAGACAGGCTTTAGATAGATTATTACCTAATGTATTTGCTGACACAATTAGTGAGCATCAATATGATTTGGCTTCAGAACCTATTATTGAGTCATTTAAATATGAACTGGGTGAACCGCTAAAAGTGATAGCTAAGCTTGAGCTTAAACCCGAAGTAAAACTTAATAATTATAAAGGGTTAACCGTTGAAGTTCCTGAGTTTAAGCATCCTGAAGATGCAGTAGAACAGGAATTAAAAGCACTATCAGAAAGATTTGCCACTTTAGAGCCTATTGTTAATAGACCAGCAGAGCCAAATGATATTGTTAATATAGATTATTCCGGAACCATTGAGGGTGAGCCAATTAAAGGTGGTTCTGCGAAAAATCATCAGTTAGATTTAGCACATAGTAGCTTTATAAAAGGTTTTGCAGAGCAAATAGTCGGCAAAAAAATCGGAGAGGAGTTTACAATTAATGTGAATTTCCCTGAAGATTATCACGAACCGGCTTTAGCAGGAAAACCAGCTGAATTTCAGGTTAAAGTTAATGAGATTAAAGAGAAACATATTCCAGCAATAGATGATGAGTTAGCTCAAAAAGTTGGACCTTTTCAGACAATTGAAGAGCTAAAGACAGATTTAGCCTCATTCCTGGAAAAATCAAAAAATAATGAAAATAAAGTTAGAGCTGAAAGAGTAGTTTTAGACAAGGTCATTGAGCAAGCTCAAGTTGAAACACCTGATTCAATGATTAATAGAGAAGCTCGAGTTCTGATGGAAGAAGTTCAAGCTAAACTTAAAGGTCAGGGAATATCATGGGAGCAAGTATTAGATACTCAAGGACAAGAAAATATCTGGAATAGCTTAAGAGAAGAAGCTGCAAAAAGAGTAAAAAATAGTTTGGTTCTTGGTGCTGTTGCAAAAACTGAAAATATTCACCCAAGTGATGAGGATTTTCTTGCTAAAGTTAGAGAATTAGCTACTGTTTATAACACTGATGAGCAAACTGTGTTCCAGCAAATTTCTAAAAATCCTGGTCTGGCTCAAGGTATTTCTCATCAGATTATGACTCAAAAAGTTGTTCAGTTTCTTTTAGACAATAATGAAGTAAAATATATTGTGGAGAAATCTTCTACTCCAAGTGAGCAGTAATAGTTTATTAAGGTAAGTTTAGCAAAGAAAGGATATAAATATGGGATTTGTTCCTGTAGTAATAGAACAATCAAGTCGTGGAGAAAGATCATTTGATATTTTCTCAAGATTATTAAGAGAAAGAATTATATTCTTAGGCACACCAGTTGACGATATGGTTGCTAACTTAATTGTAGCTCAGTTATTACTTCTGGATTCTGAGAATCCGGAAAAAGATATTATGTTATATATAAATAGTCCTGGCGGAAGTGTGACAGCAGGTTTGGCTATTTATGATACAATACAGCACATTAGAGCTGATGTAAGTACAATTTGCTTAGGTCAAGCTGCTAGTATGGGAGCATTCTTGCTTGCTGCTGGCACTCATGGTAAACGTATGGCATTACCACATTCCAGAGTCTTGATTCACCAACCATTAGGCGGTGCTCAAGGTCAAGCTACTGATATTGAAATTCAAGCAGCTGAAATTGGTAGAATTAAGCGTACTCTTAATGAATTACTTGCAAAACATACAGGGCAATCATTCAAGAAAATTGAAAAAGATACCGATAGAGATTATATAATGACTCCAGAAGAAGCACTTGAATATGGAATGGTAGATAAGATAATTACCAAGATAGAGAAAGAAAAAGAATCATCTTCAGAATTATAATTTTAGGAGAACTATATGGCTAAACATGATGACAGCCGTTTAAAATGTTCATTTTGTGGGAAAACTCAAGACCAGGTTAAAAAATTAATAGCTGGTCCTGAGGTATATATTTGTGATGAGTGTGTTGATCTTTGCAATGAAATTCTAGATGAAGAATTTTTTGAAAACAAAGATAGCGAAGATGAAGCTTCATCTGATGTACCAAAACTAGCTGATATACCGAAACCTCATGAAATTAAGGCATATCTGGATCAGCATATAGTTGGGCAAGATGAAGCTAAAAAAATACTATCAGTCGCAGTATATAATCACTACAAAAGAATTAATCATAATGCAACGTTATCCAGTCAGGATTCTTCTCAAGGCGTAGAAATCCAAAAAAGTAATATACTTTTAATTGGGCCTACCGGAAGTGGAAAAACGCTATTGGCTCAGACATTAGCTAAAATGCTTGATGTGCCATTTGCGGTTGCTGATGCTACTACACTAACTGAAGCTGGTTATGTTGGTGATGACGTTGAAAATATACTTCTCAGGCTTTATCAGAATGCTGATTTTGATGCAGCTAAAGCCGAGAGGGGAATTATCTATGTTGATGAGATAGATAAAATAGCTAGAAAATCTGAAAATCCTAGCATCACAAGAGATGTTAGTGGTGAAGGCGTTCAACAGGCATTGTTAAAAATGATTGAAGGCACTGTTGCAAATGTTCCTCCACAAGGTGGAAGGAAACATCCTCATCAAGAATTCATACAAATTGATACCAATAATATCCTATTTGTTGTTGGTGGAGCATTTGTAGGGTTAGACAAAATCGTTGATAGTAGAGCTGGCTCTGGTAAATTGGTGGGATTTGGAGCAAATGCTCCTAAAGCTGCTTATGAAAGAGAGATTCAGTCTGCCAAAATGCTTAAACAAATGGTACCTGATGATCTTATTAAGTTTGGATTAATTCCGGAATTTATTGGAAGAGTACCAGTATATGCAGTTCTTGATCCATTAGATGAAGATGCTTTAATAAAAATACTAACTGAGCCTAAAAATGCGATCCTTAAACAGTATCAGCAATTGTTAGATATGGATAATGTAAAACTAGATTTTGAGCCTGATGCAATTAAATTAATCGCTCAAGAAGCAATGAAGAGAAAAACTGGCGCAAGGGCTTTAAGATCAATTGTTGAAGAATTAATGCTTGATATTATGTATGAAATTCCATCAAGATCTGATATTAAAGTATTCAAGCTTACGTCTGAAATGGTGAGCAAAAAAGGATCAGCAGAGTTATTGCATTTGCCTCAAGTAAAGAAGCCGAAAGGTGAAATTGCATAGATGTAGTTTAAAATAGCTCTTTAGTTGATAAAATTATATAAAGGCGAAGATTGTTATCTTCGCCTTTTATGATAAACTACATTTTATAATGTGGTATTTAGGCTTTAAATAATCTAGAGGAGAGATATGAGCGAGATTTCTGCTAATTTAATTCCTGTCATGCCAATGAGAGAGATAATTGTTTATCCTCAAATGGTGGCACCTATATTTGCAGCAAGGCCTGAGTCAACTATAGCTATTGATAATGCATTATTGACTGAAGAACACGAAGTTATACTTTTAGCACAGAAGAATGCTGAGGTTGAAGAGGTAGAAATTGAAAATTTGTATCAAGTTGGTATATTGAGTAAAATAATGCAAGTTTTAAAGTTTCCTGATGGTACAATTAAAGCTCTAGCAGAAGGTATAAGTAGAGTTAAAGCCCATAATTCACAACTAAATGATGGACTTATCCAGGCAAATTATGAGATTTTAGAGGATATAGTTGTTGAAACTGACGATACAAAGGCTTTAGTTAGACTTGCATTAGATCAATTTCAGCAATATATTCAAAAGAGTGCCAAGATAAGTGCTGAGAATTTTATTTCTTTGGCTGAGATCACAGAAGCAGGAAAATTAGCTGATATTCTTGCTACATATCTACCAATTGTGACAAGTGAAAAACAACAGATAATTGAAACTTTAAACACACACGATAGACTTGAATATGTAACAAAAATTCTATCCAGAGAAATTGCGATGCTGGGAATAGAGGAATCTATTCAAGAAAAAGTTAAATATAAACTTGGTAAAACACAAAAAGAATACCTTTTAAGAGAGAAATTAAGGGCTATTAAAGAGGAACTTGGTGCTGAAGAAGGTGGCACTGATGAAGTTGATGAACTCAGGCAGACGATCGAGAAGGCCAAAGTTCCAAAAAAAGTAAAAGAACAGCTCTTAAAAGAGATAAATAAGCTTGAAAGAATGTCTTTTTATACGGCTGAAACTTCTGTTATCAGGACTTATGTTGATACAGTGTTAGGTTTACCCTGGTGTAAGAAAACAAAAGAAACTCTTGATATAGAAAAAGCACGTGCTATTCTTGATGAAGATCACTATGGACTTGAAGACGCAAAAGAAAGAATACTTGAATTTCTTGCTGTTAAAATGCTTTCTAAAGAACCTCAGGCGACAATTATATGTTTTATAGGCCCACCTGGTGTTGGTAAGACTTCATTGGGTAGATCTATTGCAAGAAGTTTGAATAGAACGCTGTCTCAAGTTAGCTTAGGTGGTATAAATGATGAATCAGAAATCAGAGGGCATAGAAGAACTTATATAGGTGCTATGCCCGGAAGAATTATACGTGCCATGCAAGATGCAGGAACCAGAAATCCGGTGGTATTACTGGATGAAATAGAAAAAATGATTCCATCTCATATGGGAGATCCGACAGCTGCTATGCTTGAAGTCCTTGATCCTGCACAGAATTCGCATTTTGTCGATCATTATATTGATATACCATTTGACTTATCTGATACCTTTTTTATTGCTACAGCAAATACTATCGAGCGTCTTTATCAACCGTTAAAAGACAGACTTGAGATTATTTATCTTCCAGGTTATACAGAGGAAGAAAAATTACATATAGCAAAAAGGTTTCTTGTGCCTCGTCAACTTAAGGCGAATGGTATTGAGCTTGAAAAATTAAAGTTACAGCCTTCTGCATTAAAAGAAATTATAAATAAATACACAAGAGAGGCTGGAGTTAGGAATTTAGAAAGAAGCATAGGTAAAATTTGCCGAAAAGTTGCAGTTGAAATAGTGACCAAGCCTGAAACAAAGGTATGTGTTGACTCTAAAAATATCAGTAAATATCTTGGAGTGCCTAAATTTTTGCGTGAAGCAGCAGAAAAAGAGCCTCAAATTGGGTTAGTACATGGTCTTGCCTGGACTGAATTTGGTGGTGAAATTCTGGAGATTGAGGCAAGCGTCATGCCAGGTAAAGGAAGACTGAGTTTAACGGGCAGATTAGGTGAAGTGATGCAGGAGTCTGCAAAAACCGCCTTTAGTTATACAAGAAGTAATTATGAGAGATTGAATTTACCGCCTGATATTCAGGAAAAATATGATTTACATATACATGCCGCTGATGGTGCAACACCAAAAGATGGACCAAGTGCTGGTATTGCATTAACTCTAGCATTAATTAGTGCATTAACTAAGCGACCAGTTAGATCTGATATAGCTATGACGGGTGAAATCACTTTAAGAGGCAGGATTCTTCCTATTGGGGGATTAAAAGAAAAGTGTATCGCTGCATTGAGAAATGATATTCATACCGTTATAATTCCAAAAGCTAATGAGAAAGATATTCCTGATTTGCCTGATTATATTAGAGATAAGATAGAATTTAAATCTGTTAATAATTTGGATGAAGTAGTGGATTATGCTTTGCTCCCTAAAGAAGAACCTAATGCAAGGCATAACGGAGCTAAAAAAGAGAAAAACATTAATATTCAAAAGCAAAAACTATAAATAAAGATTTAATAGAAAAAGACATCTATATTAGATGTCTTTTTCATTCTTTTAATATTACTTTTTTAGTAATATATGAGTTTAATAATCTATTTTTTAGTGATTGATAATTTTTTGAAGGAGTGCGATATTACAGACATGCTTGTAAAATATCAGAGTTATCTTGAAAAATTAAATAGTGACCTTGATACATACTTTTCTGAGCAACAGGAATTTATTAAATGTAAAAAAGGATGCTCTATTTGCTGTAAGTCCTCATATTATCCTGTTTCAGAGTTAGAACATGAATATATTAAAATTGGTTTTAAGGAAAAGCTGAGTGAAGGACAGCAAGAAGAAGTTAGGCAAAAAACATTGCAAATTATGAGAGATAGACGGGAATTTCTGGTAAATAATTCTAATATTTTTGATTTTAGTTATGAATGCCCTTTTTTGCTTGACAATTCTTGTAGTATTTATGAATATAGGGCATTATTATGCAGATCTCATGGGCTTATATATAAAGATGTAGATAAAGCTAATAAACTAAATTTTCCCTACTGCGTAAAACTAGGTCATAACTATGCCGATATATGGGATAGTGAGAAAAATACTATATCAATAGAAAAAATGAAAGCATTAGATATGAAAGTAAATCCTGAGATATTTGATTTATCTTATTCAACAATGATGAATGATGCTGAAGGCGTTGAATTTGGTGATGTAAGAATGCTTTTTGAATGGATAATTCTAGACATTCCTAATTATGAAGAGCTTATTGCACCTAAAGAAACTGTTGTTTAACCGAATAAGCTGCATTTTAGGATTATAAGAAGGATTAATTTGTCTCAATTCTTCCAAAGAAACTTGCTATTTCTTTGGAATTTATTATGTGGCTAATTTTTCTGCCATGCGGGCAGGTTTTATTGTAACTGGTATTTAGCCAATCATTAATTAGTTCTTCCATTTGCCATATGGATAGCTTTGCTCCGGCTTTAACAGCGGCGTGGCATGCTGTAGTTATTAATATTTTATTCTCTATATGTTCTAATGAACCCTCAAGTGACTCTAGAATATCGTTAATGATTTTATCAGGTGCGCTATTTACAAGTATTTGCGGAACCTGTTTTAAAGTTACCTGCTTATTTTCTATCTCATATTCATATCCAAATTTTGCCAATAATTCTCTATTTTCCTCTAAACCAGATATTTGAGTTGGTTCCAGTTCAACAGGTATTGATGTTAAGAGTAATTGAGAAGCAAAATTTTGACTTGATTTCAGCTTTTCATAAATAACACGTTCGTGTGCAATATGTTGATCTACTATTTGTAAGCCTTCTGGGTTTTCTATAATAATATATGTGTTAAATAGCTGGCCAATAACTTTAAACCAGTTTGCGTTGGTTGTGATATCTTCGTTAAATTCGATTTTAGATTGAGTTGGTGGGGAGAAAAACTCCATACTTTTTCCGATTTTTTCCTGCATTTTGCTAAAATCCACTTTATTTTGAGCATTAGCTACAGGAAAATAAGGCTTTGATGAGGTTTTATATTCACTCTGAAAACCTGATCTACTTGGAGATACTATTGCATCAGAGGAAATTGTAGAACTTGAAAAGCTGTTGAATTCAAGAGTTGATTTAACTGCTGAATAAACGAAATTGAACATTTGATTGGGATTTGTGTATCTTATTTCTCTTTTTGCAGGATGGACATTAACATCAACCTCGCTAGCAGGAATTATTAAGTCTAATATTGCAAAAGGATATTTATCTCCAGGAATAAGACCTTTATATGCTGTATCTATAGCTTTTGATAAAATAGGACATTTAACTGTTCTACCGTTTACGAATAAGTATATAGCTTTTTTATTAGATCTGGTAAAGTTTGGATTACTTACAAATCCTTTCACTTCCAGTTTATCCTGGGAATCGTCTTTATAAACTTCTACAAGTTCATCTAGTAATTCTCTTGAGTATATTTCACTGACAACTGTGGACAAATCTCTGCTGCCTGTTGTTTTTAGGGTTGTACGTCCTTTATGAATCAGGTGAATTGATATTTCGGGATAAGAAATTGCTATGCTTTGGACAACTTCAATAATGCTCGCAAGCTCAGTTTGGGACTTCTTGAGGAATTTTTTTCTAGCAGGTACGTTATAAAAAAGCTCTTTAACCTCCATTGTAGTACCAATGGCGCAGCCTGTTTCAGATATAGTTATTTCTGAATTTTCACATTCGACCTTTACCCCGTGTGGAGAATCGGCTGTTCTAGTTAAGCAGGTAACTTTAGCGACAGAAATAATACTTGCCAGTGCTTCTCCTCTAAATCCCAATGTAGATATAGCCCATAAATCTTTTTCTTGTTCTAATTTGCTAGTGGCATGCCTTGAGAATGCCAATGCTACATCGTCACTATGAATGCCTGATCCGTTGTCTGCGACTCGAATATTTCTGCATTCGTTAGAAATTTCAATTTCAACTCTTGTAGCTCCTGCATCAATGGAATTTTCAACTAGTTCTTTGACTATAGAAGCGGGTCTTTCTATGACTTCGCCTGCTGCAATTTGATTTATAAGGTTTTCTGGTAATAGTCTTATTCTTTTCATATCCCTGTTATCTCATTTGATAGACTTTATTTAAATTAGTAATAGTAGAAAGCTTTAACAATTAATTATAGCACTTATCTGGTTTGCTGTGGCAAATAGCTTAGAATTGATGATCAATTTATGTCCTGTTATTATTTACATTCACTGTTTAATATTTTAACAGCCTCTTCAAGAGCAGTTAAAGAGTATTTATCAGCGAGAACCCAGCTTTTTATTTGATTTTCACTGACATTTAAAATAGGAGCTATTTTTGAGATTACCAGAGAGGACATAGGTTCTTTACCGATAATCATTTCATTTAATTTACCCTGACTATAATTAATCTGCTTACTTAACGCTGTTCTTGAAATGCCTTTTTCTTGAAGGATCGAGTCTATTTTAGTTGTAAGGATTAGTCTTTTGTCATCCTGAGCGAAGGATCTCTTTTCAGATTCAATATCATTGTTTTTATTTGAACTATTATTAGATTGCCACGCCTCCTTTGGAGGCTCGCAATGACAATGCGTGTCATCCTGAGCATCGAAGGATCTCTGAGATTCTTCACTGCGTTCAGAATGACAGTGCGTATTATCCTGGAGAGGGAGCTCTTTTTTAGCTTTTATTGCAAGCTCAATTGTTTCTTTAGGATATTTATCAGCTAAAATCCATCCCTGTATTTCTTCCTTTGTAACTTCAAGAATTGGTGCAATCTTTTCTATTGCTTCATCAGGAAAAGGTCTTTCTCCTCTAATAAAACTTCCAAAAGCTCCATGATCATAATTTGCTCTCTTTGCAAGTTCATTCTGGGATATATTCTTCTTGTCTATGATTTCTTTTATTTTTTGAGTAATAAAAAGCATTTTTGACTCTCTCATTCAAAAAATTCATAATGTGTGCAAAAACGTGTTGACATATTTTTTATGATGATGCATAGTTAGGATGTCAAAAGGGAATCATTCCAATAATACGCATTGTCATTGCGAGGTGGCTAAGCCACAGTCACATTGCTAACAATGCTTCTTTAATATACAAGAATCATTGATGATGGGTTTGTGCCTCTGGCACCGTGGCAATCTCATAAACTTATCTACGTAGCAACTTTATTCGTACAGATAATAAAATAATATCCCTAAGGATTATATAGTTTTCTATTCTAATTTATCACAAACAAGTATTCCTCTCTAAGAGGACTGTTTTAAGGAGGAAAGAAAAAATACTTACTTATGTCATGCCGGACGTGTTCCGGCATCTATATGGTTAACGCTTTAAGCTTTTATTTGCATGCAGGATAGATCCCGAAATAAATTCGGGATGACATTTCCACTGTTTTATAATTTTATATAAAAACTTTTTCTTGCTCACTTACAATGCCAGGAGTTGTTTTATGAAAGAAATATTTAACTGTGCTTTTATTTACTGCACTTTATGTGATCAATATATTGTTATATGTGAAGATGATATTAAATCAAAAGGCATGATTATGTGTAATTGCGGCAATGCTGTCGGGCATTACGGTAAAGTTTTAAAAGATCCTAAATCTTAATACGAAAAATATTAAACCTTGCTGATTACTTCTGTTTGATTTGTCTGATTAGTTTGGTTTACTAAAATTCTTGATAAATCGAGCTTTGGCATGCCAAGAGCAGCATATTCCACACGATTTCTGCCGTTTCTTTTAGCTTGATACAAGGCTTTATCAGCTCTTTCGCATAAGTCTGCTGCGCAGGAATCCATAAAATCACATTGAGCAACACCTACACTTATTGTTATCTGAATAGGAGAGTACGATAGGTAAAAGTATTGCTGTTCCACCATTATTCTTAATCTTTCAAGTAATTCATAGGCTTCATTCAGAGTTGTTTCAGGCAAAATTAGCGCGAATTCTTCACCTCCATAGCGAGCAGCTATATCGCAACTCCTGGTATTTACAGAGAACAGTTCACCAAGCTCTTTAAGAATCACATCACCTACGTTATGGCCATAAGTGTCATTTATTTTCTTGAAATAATCTATATCAAACAAGGCAAGACTTAAAGATGACTTATGTCTTTTAGCTCTTGCAATCTCTTCAGCGATTCTTCTATTAAATTCTCTTCTGTTTAAAAGCCCTGTAAGTGCGTCGGTAGTAGCTAAGTTATGGAGCATATTTGCATTATCGCTATGATGTTTGACTTGACTTGAAAGAATAATTCCAAGATAGCTTAATAAGCCTATAACACTTAAATAAGTAAGAGTCATAGAGAATATTTTCCACTAAAAGATCGCTTCTTAGCCAACCGCTTAACTCTGCTGCTAATAATAGCACCATGCCAATACCCAGTAATATTGTAGAGAATTTTTTATATGCAGAAAATAAGCTGTTGAATACCGGAATCAGATATAAAAATATAAGCCCAACATTACCTGTAAAAAAAGTAGCTACTGATATTAATATCACAGTTAATATGGAGTTTAATTTTGCTAATACGTGGCACACTTCTGGTGTTGCTATTATTGATTTCTTGATTACCTGCCTTGTTGTTTCATTTACAAATGCGTGAATACCAAGAAATATCCAACAAGAGGCAATTAAAATATCTGTTGTTATGTTTTCTCTAAAATTTATTTGAACTGTATATATTAAAAAGTGAATTATTAATATTGCATATAAATAACGGTTAAAAGAAGTAACTTTTGCAAGCTGTATCTTTGGCTCGTCTTGAGCAAACACTGGATTTTCCTCCACAAAGAATATTCAAGATTAATTTTAGCTTAAATTTTATAAAACAGGAAAGATTTAATATAAGTTAATACGAAACTTTTTCTATTAGTTTATCTATTAATGATAAAAAACACTTGAATTATAATTCAAGTGTTTTTCTGAAAGGTTTATATATTGTGAAATATTTAGACTACTTCTTTCCAGACTTCTTGATTTCCAAGTAAATCGTAATCAAGTTCGCCTTCTTTTGAAGCAATAATTGATGCTATAACAGTTTCACTTGTAACGTTTACTAAGGTTCTGAACATATCTAAGAAACGATCAACAGCAAATAATAGTGCGAAACCTTGAATAACCTGCTCAGGTGTCAATCCCAGACCATTTAAAATTATTGTCATTGTTATTAAACCTGCACTAGGAATACCAGCTGTAGCGCTTGATGCCATTATTGCCAGGAAGCAAATTTGGATAATTGTCAGTGGTTCTAACACGACACCGTAAGCATGGGCTAGAAATATTATTGAAATGGTCTGGAATATTGCAGTTCCGTCTTTACTCATTGTAATTCCAAGAGGTAAAACAAAGCTGCAAATTTTGCTGGAAATTCCAGCTCTTCTTTCACAACAGGCAATTGTGACAGGCAATGTAGCGGAGCTGCTTGCTGTACCAAATGCAACCATCATTGCTTCTGCTATAGCTTTATATAAGTTTGCAAAGCTAATTTTACCCAAAACTTTTAATAACAATGGATAAGTTATAAATAATTGAATACCAAGACCGAGTATTACTGTAAGTATGAATGGTGCAAGTTCATGAAATATTATTAGCCCAGATTTTGCAACAGTAAATGCTGTAAGGGCAAATATACCAGGAGTTGCAAGTACCATTATCCAGTCAGTAACACGCATTGTTGCAGCAAATATGGATTCAAAGAATGCCACTACAGGCCTGCTAAGATCTCCTATCATAGCAAGAGCTGATCCGAATATCATTACAAATATTATGATTGGTACTAATTCTGCTTTTGCTAATGATTCTATAGGATTTTTAGGAATCATATTTAAGTACATTTGAGATAAGCTGGCTTTATCAGTTTGAATATGTGCTACTTGTACTCTGACTGCCTCAGCTTGTTGTTGATTTATAGTTGCTTCAACATTTTTACCTGGTTTAAATGCTAATGATAATCCAGCTCCAATGCCTACAGCTATAACAGCAATTATCATATAGTATAAAACCATTCGGGTTCCGATTTTACCAATTTGTTTATTATCACCCAGACTTGCAATTCCAACGATAATTGCACTAACAATTAAAGGTATTACAACCATTTGAATTAAATTAATAAATGCCTGCCCTACAAATGCTAAAACTTCGTGAAAAATCGTTTTATTACCGCCTTCTATCGGAAATAACAGACCAACGGTAATACCGGCTATTAAAGCAAAAAATATGTGCCAGTTTCTTTTTACTCCTAAGCCCAATGCGACTAGAATTTGCCAGTGTAATTTCATTATATTTTTCCTTCTAACAGTACTTTACTCTTTGATATATTTTTTATAGTTAATTATAAGCATAAGTTACCTAGAGTAATTTTATTATTTCTTGCTTAAAAAATAATCATTCATTTTAAGTAGAACTTTT
>Ga0209417_1005301_pt1 | contig 14336 bp, 16 predicted proteins | sample RifGroF2_FD_184002 | JGI IMG/M metagenome (GOLD analysis project Ga0209417, IMG submission 184002) | Groundwater microbial communities from Rifle, Colorado, USA - Groundwater F2 (SPAdes) (version 2) | ecosystem: Environmental > Aquatic > Deep subsurface > Groundwater | place: Rifle, Colorado... | reverse complement strand
ATTTTTGATTGATCTCTTAAGAAAAGGTGTCTTTTACATTTTCCTCAATCGCTTTTACTTCTTTCTCTGCAAAATTTATACTATCACTTTATGCGCTATATACTTCTGTTGGCAAATCTACTTTTACGGGTAAGGAGTTCTGAAGTTGTTTTAAAGCAGTAACTACGATGCTGTCGAATTCATGTCCCTTTATTGTAAGGAATGAAATAGTCCAGATGACCTGTATCAGTGCCAGTATGCCTATAATATAGTTGGCATGCTGGAATATGGATGGAGCCCATATATACATAATATGATCACGGTACATATCATTGATATTGTTTAGAATATACGATTCTTGCATTTTATATTTCCGTATTTTAGATGTTTGGGATTGCTCCCTGGCCTTCATTCTTGTAATTCGGATCGATTTTATCGATACCGCTGATGAATCTCTTGTTGGATTCTACTTCTATCTGCTTCTCCTGTACTTGATATGCGTAAAAAGCTGACGCATCACTGGCAGCTGACATTTGGCTCATCAGTATGGATTGCTCCGTATTCAGGATATTGCCCTGAATCTGGTTGCCTTGTTCGGCTGCACTAAGATGCCCCTGAACAAATCCCTGTGCCTGATTGAGGTGTGTAAGAGTGCTTTTGAATTCAGTAAGCGCATTCCCAAGTCCCTGAACTGCTCCAAGATTCCCTCTGAAAGTGCTTAGTGTTCCGGAGCTTCTCATACTCATTTCTTCGAGATAATTTGCAGTTTTACTATCACCTGGAAAAAGCTGAGCAAAATTCCAAACAGCATCTGATGTGGCCCATGTCATACTCTGTGCCATATTTGCAGCAGCATTGATAGTTGTTATCAGATTGCTTATATCGCTCCAGTTGGAAATATTTAACATTTGGGAGTTTTGCTCTGCCAATGCAAGGGTGTTGTTGACTGTGGAAAGCTCTCTTGTGGCTGTATTCAATTGTAAAATTGAAGTTGTCCCATTATTGATAACCTGGGCGCAAGTTGCCGGATCATGGACAATAAATCCGAAGGAGTTATTGACAATAGTAATAGCTATTAGTGGAATTAATATCTTTTTCATCGAACAATCTCCTCTAATTGAACATTGTTTTTCCATTGACTAAGCCCTTTATAATCAAGCCATTCGTCGATCCATGAAGAATTTTCTTTTCTGTAGATTGAGTAGAACTTTTCTTTATCCTGTTTGCTGCTTATTCCAATGAATGCCAGGGCTAAAGGCCCAAGTCCCAGGTCAATAACTCTATTGCCGTAGGCATTAGTGACATAGTAGTCTCTTTTATATCGCATCTGGCTAATAAGCTGTATCTGTCTTTCATTAAGACCGAAATACTGATATGTGCTTTTAGATGACGAGAGTGCTTCGCTGTTTGCCAGATAGATTTTAGTCACGCAGCTTTCAGCAAGAACAGCACTAATTGACGAGGAAGAAACATCGCTCAAGGCCTGAGATGTGAAGATGACGGAGACATTGAATTTTCTGAGCGTTTTAAGCCAGTCTTTGAGTTTCTTGGATATGATTGGATTATCCAAGTAGAGCCATGCTTCTTCCAGTATCAGCAATGTAGGATAGTTCCTCTTAAATGATCTGTGCAGTTTCCGGAAGAGATAATTGATAACAGGTATATAAAAGTCCTCTTTCTGGCTCAATAGCCATCCAAACTCAAATCCCATCAGAGTGGAGGTCTCCACATTATCGGACGATTGATTGAGTATCTTGCCGATTATGCCGTCTGTAGCATAGACTTTAAGCGCAGATCTGATGTTAGTATCCTGGATCGAAAGGATAAAGTCTGAAAGTTTCCAGAACTTAGGATCAGAACTTTTTAGAGTTTCCAGAGTGTGACGGATTAACTCTTTTTTTTCTCCGTTGAGTACGATTTTCTGAAGTTCGCAAAGCTCTTCTATAAAAGTGCAACCCCACTCGAACTCTTCAGCATAATTGAGATACTGGAGTGGAGCAAAGTTGACATTAAACTTTGTATCGCTTCCTATGTCATAATAGTTTCCGTCAATCGCAAGGATTAAAGGTTTATTGGAGTTATCCTTGTCAAAGACAAATACCTGTGAGTTTGGATACTTTCTGTGCTGTGCCATTATAAGTCCCATGAGTGTAGTCTTACCTGTCCCTGTCGGGCCTATAATCATCGTATGGCCTACATCATCCACATGGAGATTGAACCTGTAAGGAGTTGATCCTGAAGTCTTGCTGTAAAACAATGAAGGGGCAGAATTGTAGTAGGGACACGGACAGTTTTGTTCTCCCTGGTAGATAGATGAGATAGGAGCAGTGTTGGCAAGTGTTATTGAGTCCATGAGAGGTCTTCTCAGATTGTAATAACCATGTCCTGGAAGACTTCCGAGATATGCTTCAACGCTATTTACGCTCTCATAACGGATTAGATAACCAAGCTGCTGCAGTTGCCGTCTGATAGTTCTGGCATCTTCTTCAAGTTTGGTTTTGTCTTCACTCATTAGGACTATGACTTTTGTGAGGAAACCGTATCTTACCAGACCTGAAGAGTTGCTTGCCATAGCATCCTGAGTCATATCTGCCATTGATAGAGCATCTCTGTCAAATCTGGTGTTCTCTATCCCTATAGCTTCCCTCATCAGTCCCATGAAACCTTTAGCTCTCTGATTCCAATGTTTAAGATGCGAACTCATGTAGTTTCTGGCCGTATCTGAGTCAAGAGGTATGAATCTACTTGCCCATCTGTACTCAATCGGCAGAGTGTTAAGTATGTCTAGGATAGTTGGATAACTGTGTGTAGGAAAATCCTGAAAGTCCAGAACCTTGATATGTTTATTTCCTATTGACGGCTGCAATCCTCCGATGAAATCATTATTTGAAAGGTACGAATCAAGAAAGATCGGGATTACAGGCATGCCTATTTGTTCATTTACTCCTGAAATGCAGTAGTGAAGGAATTTAAGTATTTCTTCTCCTTCAATTCGTCTTATATCAAGTACTCCGGCAAATGTGTCAATTATGCTTGATAGAGAGACTTCAAACTTATCAATGAACTCATTAAGGCTTTCTTCTTTAATCCCTTCCTGGGCTTCATAAACAAATTTCTTAACTGTTTTACTTAGTTCAGTACTTGGAGTACGGCTTATTGTCAGATAGTTAAGTGTATCGAAGTGCTGATTTTCTGCTTGATACTGCTCTCTCCTTTCCTCATCTATTAGTTTTGATACCATGTCCGGAAAAGGCCTTTCAGACGGATAATCCCTTGATGGAATCCTTATTAAGTTGAATTCCACCATCCAGTTTTCCTCAGTCAGGCGAAATACCTGATTGAACATGGCTCTTATATAATCGAGTCCTGCATCGGTTGTTGACTGGACATCTTTTCCACGATAGACGAAAAATGCCATGATTGCCCCGTCCTTGTTCATGATAATATTCTTTTCCGGCATCAGGGCGTAGTTTAGTAAATCCGAAAAGCCTTTGAGTTTGTTTCGTCTTGTAATGCTTCTGTGTATTGAATCTATTGTTTCCATACTTACCTGTTTTTGCTGATTGTTGGGCGTACTTCTACTAGCTCAGGATTCCTGGATGCTCCGCCTTTTGCAGGATAGAAGAGCTGATTTTGTTTGATGTGTCTTAGATACAGGGCAATCATCTGAGCATCCTTCTTTGCCAGCCATACGAAAAAGAGATGGCAGACCACGAAAAGGATTGGAGCGATGTATACTCCTGGTGATTTAAAGTTGGAAGCTGCCCCAATTACGAGGGAGACTGTTCCATAGATAATTGTGCTTTTTCTCTCTGCACCGCAAAATAATATTGGCCTCAGGAGAGCCCTGTTAACTTCAATTGGTGTTCCTCTTACATTCATTTCAGACCTACTTGATTAACGCGCCTGAAAAATTGAAGAGTGAGTTAAGCCAGGAGCTTGCTCCAAGTGCTACTCCGATCCCGAGCACAATCATTAGCATCCGTCTAGTCGCCGAACCAAATTCTCCGAAGGCCATCATGCAGCCTGCCACGACAATTGCCGTTATTGAAATTCCCCTGACTATCGGCCCGCTCATTGACTCTGCAAAGAGGTTCATAGGTTGGCTCCAAGGGAGTGAGTCGGTTTGTGCAGCTGAGAGCTTAAGTATGAAAACAAAAATTGCTGTCGTAAATAGTGATTTTCTGATATTCATGGTTTTCCTTTTTAAATGTATTCAAATTCGAATTGGCCCTCTCTGCATCCATTAAGACGACCAACATTGTTTATGATTCTTCCTGATGGGTTTTTGTTCGTGCGTTCAATGGTTACTACGACATTGACGCTCTCGCAGATTAACGAGATTGGAGGAGAGGAAGTCCCTTCAAGAGACAGGTCTATGCACCTCTGAATTGCGGCTTGACAGTTTGCAGTGTTGGAATGGATGGTTGCTATTCCGGAGCATCCTACATTCCAGGCTTTCAGAAGTTCAAGCATGGCTTTATCCCTGACTTCGCCCACAAGAATCCTGTTCGGTCTGCTTCTCAGCGTAATCTGCAAAAGGATATTCATATCGATGTTAGCATGTTTATTGGTGTACATGGAATAAACATTGCTGGCATTGCACTGAAGTTCAGGAACATCTTCCAGCGTTATAATCCTTTCAGTTTTATCGCAAACTTTTGTAAGTGTATCTACGCAGGCATTGGCAAAAGTAGTTTTGCCAGTTCCTGGAGCTCCGCAAATGAGAATTGACTTCTTTTCAATCAGAGATTTTGTTATAAAATCAGCCCATTTTTCGCTTATGATTCCAGATTCGATGTAGTCATTGAGCGTATAGATAGCTTTTGCCCTTTTCCGGATCGTAAATGAAGGCATGTCTGATATAGGCGGAATTGTGGCTTCAAAACGGGCTCTCCCAAAAGGAAGTTCAGTTTCAAGATAGGGTAGGGCCTTATTGATTGTTTTGTCCTGCAATCCAGCTACTGTGTAGATGAATGATGTTGCCTGAGATTCCGGCATTCTTCCTGCCTTGTACATGCCTCTGGTTCTATGTTCAATCCATAACGATGAATCAGGATTAAGCATGATCTCTGTTATGTCGTCATCATCAATAGCTGACATAACCATTTCTCCAGCATCAAAAGTCAATTTACTGAGATCAATGTTCATAAAGCTACCTCTAACTCTGGTGTAGGCTCGGAATTTTTCTCCATGAAACTCCTGAAAAGCTGCCCGTATGGCGAAGGTATTGTTGAGGAAGATAGGAATTCCTGAAGTTTCTTGTGCTTTTCACGGTAACTGTAGATTTCAAAAAAGCCTGATTGTTCAATAAAGGTGTCGAAATCCTTAGTTCTCTGCTCCATATCAGTTTCCTGATAATATTTTTTGAACCATTGAAGCAGAGAAATAGTAGATTTTTTTGCCTGGATTTCCTCTTCGAGCTTCTTTAAGATTTCTCTTGCTTCCTGTATTCTCTTCTGCTGTCTTTCTTCAAGATGCTGAGAGTATCTCTTTTTGGCTTCATCCTTGATCTTGTAACGGATGAAAGCACCGCTGTAATATCCTTTTGCGTTAGTTACTATTTTCTCCAGATAGTTTTCCCAATACCAGACCAGTCCATCTTCAGAACCTGCATACTCCACAAGGTCTTTTATCTGTCCGGTATATCCAAATTGGATTAATTTGTTCTCAATGCAGCTAACCATTTATTACTCCTTCTATTATTGGTTGGTTGGTCTTTCTTTAGTATTCTTATTATTTAGTAAGCAAACGGCATTCCGTAACACGGTTTTCCCTGTCACGGCTCTCTGGTTCACGGAAGTCGCTCTGCGGCTCCCATTCCTGAAGATGCGGTGTTTCAAAAACATCGTAGATCATCTCCGAGAATCTCTGGCTCTCGTCCCTGATTTGAAAACGGACGATATAACCGCTTTTTACAAGCTCCTGTAATGCCGCTGAGATTGATTCAATCCCGTTACTGAAGTGTCCTGTTAACTCCTTTCTGTTTATTTGCCAGTCGTCTGGAAGCGATAGCAAGTAGGCTAGAAGACCTTTGGCTCTCATAGACATATCAGGCCGCCTCAGAAACTCCTTATTTATCGTTACATAGGGATTGTCTTTATTCTTGTTTATCCTATAGGTTGACATGGCGGAAACTACATGGCTTTGAATAATCTCTCGGTATCAGATAAACGGTAACGCACACCGCATTCTGAGAAGTCAACTCTTTCGATAAGCCCTTTTCGTTCAATCTTATCTACGCTTTTTAGTGATTTATAACCTAATATCGTAGCGACTTCTCTTTTGCTGATAAGTCGTTCCGGTTCATGAAAGATTGAGCTGGATTTTAAAACTTTTTCTTCTTCATTCAGCTTACTGATTACTCCTAAGTACTGATCATTAGTTAAAACTTTGGCTTTGACTAGGTTTGTCAGATAGGATTTAACCAGATCGACAGAGCGCTTTGAAACATTTTTCTTAGGCATCTTCTTCTCCTTTTTTTGTTGAATTTCCCCTTTTGTTGGGATTTTGATGCCAAAGTTAAAACGCTTAGGATTTGTGATACTTTTTCTAAAGCTCACATACGAGATTTGTGCGGTTTGCGGGATTTGTGAAGATTCAAATGAGGCTGGATTTGTGGAATTCGCAGAAACTCACTTCAAGGAAATATTGAGAAAAAAGAGTAGAATTAGTCCATGTTTTTAATATATCAGGTCTTAAAAGCAGTCTTAACAATTTTAATTATTATTGAATAAAGCAATATTAATAATATTATTAGAGTGTGTAAATATATGTGTAAAAGGAGACAGAACTATGCCTACAAATTTACTTTTAAATGATGCTTTAATAAATCAGGCTGTTAAATTAGGGCATCACAAAACAAAACGCGAAGCAGTAACTGCTGCTCTCAGCGAATATGTAGCTCATAAGAAACAACAGGAAATCAAAGGCTTATTCGGGTCTATTGACTTTGATAACAGCTATGATTACAAAAAGGCCAGAAGCAGGTGAGAGTTTTAATTGATACTTGTATTTGGTCTCAGGTATTGAGAAGAAAAGACCAGAACCTCGAATATTCTGCAAAAGTAGCTGAACTTATAACTCAGTCTAAAGTCGCCATTATTGGCCCAATCAGACAGGAATTACTATCAGGAATTTCAGATAACAATCAGTTTATCAGGCTAAAAAAGCATCTGGAGGCTTTTCAGGATATTTCTCTTAAAACTGAGCATTTCGTAAAAGCATCTGAATTTTCAAATCTATGCCGTTCAAAAGGAGTCCAAGGATCAGCAATAGATTTTCTGATTTGTGCCGTAAGTGTAAATGATAATCTAACTATTTATACAGACGATAACGATTTTGAAAGCTATTTAAAATACTTACCAATAAACCTTCTAAAATAGCATTATTTAAAGGTAAAAAAGTTAGAAGAACGCTGCAGCAGAATGAATGGTGGTTTTCAGTCGTGGATGTATGTGCGGCATTGACTGAAAGTGTTGATGCAAGCGCTTATTGGAGAAAATTAAAGCAACGATTGAAAGATGAAGGCAACGAGGTCGTGACATTTTGTCACGGACTGAAATTAGAAGCATCCTACGGCAAAAAATATGAAACAGACTGTGCAAATACTGAAGGGCTATTCCGTATAATTCAATCCATCCCGTCTCCGAAAGCTGAACCTTTTAAGCGTTGGCTGGCAAAGGTAGGTTACGAACGGATTCAGGAGATAGAAAATCCGGCATAAGTCTTTTTTAACTTGACTCGTTGCACCTTTTATCATTCATCAAGCATGAGTTTTTTAGGAGAGTTTTTAAGCTTTTTTAATTGGGCTCGCTCAATGGCACTGATGCTTTTTCTTGGAGTGATCAAGTCTTCCGGCATTGTACCGCCCACTCGTTCAATAGTTCCCCGCACTTCTCTGCCAACGATAAAGTGAATTTCATTAGCGGCATCGGCCGTTGCGGCTTTATCTTTCTTCAATTTCTCTTCAGTCTGAGATATTCTGAACAAATTTGCAATCAATTCGGAGCTGCTCATAAAGTCAAGAATTCTTTCGCTTTTCTTTAACCCTTTCTTTCTATGAATATCTTCGACTTTCATTCCGCCATAGAGTCCCATATACCCAGCGTTCTGAAAAGTGGCATATTCTTCATCGCTCATAACCCCTGCATTGTGAGCGGCCTCGACAAGCATCTGGTTCCATTGCTTAATATCGCCCCTTATTACCAACCGCTTGTTATCTTCATCAAGTTGATTAAAGCAGTCTGCTACTTCCTGCCGTCTTGTTTGAATAGCAAAATAAGTTTGACCTAATGCGATAACCTCTTTTCTGGGATCTCCATTCTGAACGATCAAATAACAGGCATAACGGGTGAGTTTATAATCATCAACTTGTTTTGTGGCAGTTTTAGGCATTTCTATCGTTTTGCTGACCTCAGCAAAATGATCGGTAATCGCATACCCGCTATTCTTACAAGAAAGCTTTGCCCTGTCTAATACTTTAGCAAAGTTTCGCCACTGCACATACTCAAGCGCAATTGCAAGTTCACGGGCATACCAAAATTCTTGACCATCCGCTGAAAGATGTTTTATTCCTTCAAACGATTTATATTCTCTCGCTATTAAATTACTCATATGCTAAACTCCATTTTCTCCTTTTTTTCTTCTGCTGCAAGCTTCGCCTTCCATCTTTCCACAGCAATTAGATACATATTGTCTTATTTTTTATTGCTATCAATTTTATCGTCTTGTTTACGCAAACATTAAACTGTTAAATGCTTTAATTGTATATGCAATATTTATAAGAATCAATAAATTCTACAGCAAGCATTCTTTTCATAAGTGTTCAGATAGGACGCGATTTGACCTATTCTTGGATTTATAATCTCTAAAATATCGCTTCAATTTTAATCATGACTAATAAAAAAAGGAGATAGCACCATGGGAGCATTAATAGCATACGCAGTAACAATGGTTGCCTACATCATTACCGAAATAGTAAAGTGAAGGAATTCCGTTTTCTTAGAAGATATATTATTTCTGTCCACGAATCTCACAAACGGACACGAAAAAATACGAATTACTTTCTTATCCCTGTCAGGCTGTCTATCAGGAGGCAATGGTATCATTTCTAGATAGAATCATGCTCAATTGGGCAACAACTTGTTGCACAAATTCCATGGGGACATAAGATAGCCCTTATTTCAGATATCTAACTTAAAAAGTTTTGAATGTTCATATTCATTCTGCATCTTTAAAATAAGGCAGTCTAATGATAAAATATTTATTAATGGGAAGATAGAAATAAAAGTCAAATTAATATATTTGCTGAAGTGGATTTATCTTTTTATCTCGAACATAAGATTTTATTCATAACTATTAATGTAAAAAATGGATATAAATCCAAGGAAAAAGTTTTAAAAGGATTATAAGCTCATGAGTCTTAAGAAAATAACGGTACAGGTTACAGATAATGCATTACACAAATACGAAAACTGTAGTGTTAATGAAGCGTTATTACAGGTAATATGGAATTCAATTGATGCTGAAGCTGATAATATTAATGTAGATATTGAGAAAGTTAATGACCCCCTAAGCATTGACAAATGTAATCCATTTACAATACCCGCTCAAGTTATCATCACTGATAATGGTGAAGGAATTCCTTTTGATAAATTAGAAAATTATTTATCACAACTTGAAGATTCTTGGAAAAGAAAAAATACAAGGAAAAATGGGAGAAAATTTCATGGTCGGAAAGGGTGTGGAAGATTTAAATATTTCGCAATAGGAGAGGATATTATTTGGGAAACAACATATTTAAAAGAAAATGAGTTTTTTACTTATTCTTTCGCATTAAGACATAAAGACCCAAAAAATTTTACATTGATCGCTAGTGAGGTTAAATCTAAAGCAGTAAAAACTGGAACAACGGTAACAATAAAAAACCTTAAAGATAAAGCTATTAATTTTTTTAATAGAAATATAGAAAAGGAAATTATTGAAGGGCTTATTTTATATCTTGAAATATCACCATCTCTACAGATCAAAATTGATAATAAGATTATTAATTCTAAAGACTATATTGATGATACTGATGATGGCTTTTTTTATTGTGAATTTGATGAGCTAGGTAAATTTAAGTTTTCCTATAAATTTATAGCATGGAGAAGAGACCTTGATTTTAATGAGCATAAACACACTTTTGCTTTTGATAGTCATGAGAATTTTGTCTATCAATATCCATCAGGAATTAATGCAGGTCAAATAATTCCTTTTCATACAATCCTAATAGCATCCAACTTTTTTGATAATTTTGATGAATATAATTATGAGTTCAAAAATATATCTAATGTTTTAAAAAAGGCATACAGAGAAAAGTTATTACAATTTTTATTCAAGGTTAAACACGCTAGAGCAAATGAGGAGTTTAAAGGTTTTTTAAAAGGACCATATTATCCTTTCTCTAATACTGAAAATGACCCAATAGTAAATACTGAAAAAAACTTATATAATTTATGTGCTTTTTCTATACTAGAAAATGATAATAAAGTTTTAACTAGTAGAACTCATTCAATTACTCTACTATTTAAATTGTTAAGAAAGCTAATTGATAAAGATATCAACATCGCAGATAACTTAGCTGAAATACTAGAACTTAATGATGAAGAAGCAGAAAATTTCAAATCTATCTGCAAAAGTAGCAGTCTTCCTGCAATTATTAATCACTATAAAAAAATAGTGCATAGATTAACTTTTTTAGAGACACTTGAAACATTAGTCCATGAGGATAGTTACAAAGAAAAATTAAAAGAGCGAACACAATTACATAAAATAATAGAAAGAGAAACATGGATATTTGGCAAGGAGTATGATTATGATCTTATAACAAGTGATCAATCGATCTATAATGTTATAAGAAAGTTGTGTCAATTCAAAGATATTTCTCAAGAAGAATACAAAGACATAGAAAGATTTGTTAAAGAAAACTCAACAGATTCTGCAAGCTGCCTAAAAAAAATACCTGATTTAGTAATGTTTAAACGGTTTCCTGAAATCACAGGTAACAAGTATATTCATTTAATTGTTGAACTCAAAGCACCTGCTGTTCCTATAAACTCTGAAATGAGATTTCAAGCGGAAAGTGTTTACAATGGATTATGTAACGCTCAAGGTAATGGTGTTGAAATTTCTGATAATAACAAATGGATTTATTATTTGTTATCCAGCAAAATATTCCCTGATGTAGAAAGATATTATCAAAATAGAGAAACTAAGAATCTATATTCATATCAAGGTGGTAATTTTAAAGTGTATTGTAAAACATGGAGAGAAGTTATTGATAGTGCAAAATTTAGATTAAATGAAGAGAAAAATAACCTTGAAATTGAAATAAAAAGACACAACCAGGAAGACCTTCTACAGGAATATAAAATTTTATACAATATAAAGTTGAATGAAGAAGTTGAGCCATAACATGCCATTTAAGGAATATAACAGGTGCAGAAAATTATATCGAGCTGGAATATGAATGGACATTTTGTGCTCCAGAAACTTAAAATCACTTTAACTTTGACCAAAGATTAGGGAACATATATTATGAACAAACAGCAATTAGCAGCGAAAATATGGGAATCTGCTAACCAGATGCGATCAAAAATTGAAGCCAACGAATACAAAGATTACATTCTCGGCTTCATCTTTTATAAATACCTTTCAGACAAACAACTACAATTTGCTAGAAAAGAAGATTTTTCCGTTGATGACATAAAAGCTCTTTCAGAAGAAGATACCGAAACAGTAGAACATATCAAAAGCAATATTGGCTATTTCATTGCCTACAAAGACCTTTTCTCAACATGGATTAAAATTGGTAAAGACTTTGATGTGTCTAATGTAAGGGATGCTTTGTCTGCTTTTAGCCGTTTGATTAGCCCTGCACACAAAAAACTGTTCGATGGCGTATTTGATACCCTGCAAACCGGATTGAGTAAATTGGGCGATAGTGCAGCTTCGCAAACAAAGGCAATAAGCCAGCTCATTCATTTGATTAAAGACATTCCTATGGATGGCAAGCAAGATTATGATGTGCTTGGTTTTATCTATGAATACCTGATAAGTATGTTTGCTGCCAATGCAGGAAAAAAAGCAGGTGAATTCTATACTCCACACGAAGTTTCTCTATTGATGTCTGAAATCGTTGCCAATTATTTAAAAAATAAAAAGGAAATACAGATTTATGACCCGACCAGCGGTTCGGGTTCTTTGCTAATTAATATCGGCCAATGTGTTGCCAAGCATATGGATGATGAAAACAATATCAAGTATTATGCTCAAGAGTTGAAACAAAACACCTATAACCTTACCCGTATGAATTTGGTGATGCGTGGAATGCTGCCCAACAATATTATTACCCGCAACGGCGATACCCTGGAGGACGACTGGCCATATTTTGATGAAAATGATAAAATCAATTCATATTCTCCTCTTTATGTTGATGCAGTGGTTTCCAATCCACCATACTCACAGAAATGGGATCCCGACCATAAAGAGACCGACCCTCGTTATGCCCGATTTGGGCTTGCACCCAAAACAAAAGCCGATTACGCTTTTCTGCTTCATGACCTGTACCACATTAAACCCGATGGCATCATGACCATTGTTTTACCTCATGGTGTGCTATTCCGTGGCGGTGAAGAGGGTGTTATTCGCAAAAAACTGATTGAAGCAAATCATATTGATGCCATTATCGGCCTTCCGGCAAATATCTTCTTTGGCACGGGAATTCCTACCATCATAATGATTTTAAGGCAAAAGCGTAAAAATACCGATGTGTTAATCGTGGATGCATCCAAAGGTTTTATTAAGGTTGGAAAAAACAACAAGTTAAGAGCCTCCGATATTAAAAGAATTGCCGACACAGTTATTGGAAGAGAAACAAATCCGAAATTTTCAAAGGTGGTAAGCCGTGACGAGATCCGCAAAAATGAGTATAATCTGAATATTCCGCGCTATGTTGATTCATCAGAAAATGCCGAAAGCTGGGATATTTATGCTTCTATGTTTGGGGGTATTCCTGAAAAAGAACTCAATGATCTCAACCCGTTTTGGCAAGCCTTCCCCTGTTTACGGGATGCTTTATTATCAAAAATTTCAAGCGATTATGCAGCTTTAAAGGTGGACAATGTAAAAAAAGTCATTACCCAACATGCCGATGTGAAAGCGTTTGCGAATCGTTTCTCTGTATCCTTTGCCGATTTCGATAGTTTCCTTAAAAACGAACTGCTCGCCAATATGCAATCGGTGAACATCCAGAAAGAAGAAACAATACTGAGCGATGATATTTTTAACCGTTTAAAAACCATTCCGCTGATTGATAAATATGAGGCATACCAACTACTCGACGACGATTGGACAAAAGTAGCAGTTGACCTTGAAATCGTACAGTCCGAAGGTTTTGAGGCAACTAAAAAAGTTGACCCCAATATGGTAATGAAGAAAAAGGACGGCAAAGACCACGAAGTGCAGGAAGGGTGGAAAGGCCGCATTATGCCCTTTGAACTGGTGCAGGAAACATACCTGAAAGATGAATTACAGCAGCTAAAGCAGAAAGAGAACCGCCTTACAGAAATTATTGCCGAATTTGAAGAAATACTCGACTCACTAAGTGAAGAAGAAAAAGAAGCTGACACGGTTAACGATGCTAAAGACAGTTTTGTAAATGCAGCCGTGGCAAAAGAAGCCAAACAACTCAGGGCTGATGCGAAGAAAAACGGCGCTTATTCCGAGGATTTCTACGAAGCTAAAATTCTGAAAGTGGATGAACTGATTTCCGAAGAGAAAGAACTGAAAAAACACCTAAAAACCGAAGTAGCGAAGCTACATTTACTAAGCAAAGAAACCATTGAAAAGATGACCAATGCACAGGTGCATGAACTGTTAGAGCTCAAATGGATTAGCCCTTTGGTTGCATCTCTAAACCAACTCCCTACTGTGTTTATCCATGAACTGACTGCAAAAGTCCAGGCACTTGCCGATAAATACGCTACCACCTATGCCCATGTAGCCCATGAAATACAAGAAACCGAAAGCGAATTAGCCACACTCATTGACGAACTTACAGGCAACGATTTCGACATGAAAGGTCTCAGCGAGTTTAAATCATTCTTAAAAGGAGAATAAGATGGCTGAGAAAAAAAACATACCGGAGATAAGGTTTAAGAGGTTTAGTGAAGAGTGGGAAGAAAAAGAATTAAAAAATTGTTACTGTTCAGTCATTCCTAGTGAGACATACTAAAGTCGACAGGGTTACCTTTGACGGCTGCCAATATTGACTCCCATACATTCATCTTTTGTTTCTTGATTGTGGATATGTA
>Ga0209417_1005300_pt1 | contig 14337 bp, 14 predicted proteins | sample RifGroF2_FD_184002 | JGI IMG/M metagenome (GOLD analysis project Ga0209417, IMG submission 184002) | Groundwater microbial communities from Rifle, Colorado, USA - Groundwater F2 (SPAdes) (version 2) | ecosystem: Environmental > Aquatic > Deep subsurface > Groundwater | place: Rifle, Colorado... | reverse complement strand
CCATTGTTACTTTTCACCTCTTAGGTGATTTTTGTTTTTTCGTCGAAACAATTGTAACAACTGGAGGTTCTTTTGTTTATAGGCTTTCTATTTAGGAATTGGCGGTAAATATTTAATGAAATTATTTCAAAAATAATCCGATAAATATGTTAATCAAGAGGTATTCTTTTGAAAAACAACACTGAAGGGATAAATATAATGCAGTTAAAAAGAAAAGTCATCGATATAGCTCAGAATGCCAGCACAAAGGGAATAACATATGACGTGGCACTTAATCTATTAAAAAGTAAAATGGATACAGATAATTATGCTAAATTGTTACGCCTTAATAATGAAGATGCAATAATCAAAATTGCGGCTGGAGCTATGCTTATGGATCCCCAAAATATATTTATCCATTCCGGCTCTGATGAAGATGCTAAAACGATTAAACAAGCAGCAATTTCACTGGCAGAAGAACTACCATTGGCTAATGATAGCCATACTTACCATTTTGACTTAAAAGATGAACAAGGAAGACTTCCCCAGCAGACTTTCACAATTTATGATGAAGGAGACCGCCTCAGTTCACTAAAAAAGAAGGTACCTAGAAAAGATGCTGCCGATTATGTAAACAACAATCTTGGAGGCATTCTTAAAGACAAGACTATGTTTGTAGGCGCTTATTGCAGAGGTCCGATCGGTGCTCCTAATGCAACTCCATCATTGATTGTAACACAATCAGCCTATGTAATTAATTCAGCCAGTATTCTCTATCGAAGTGCACTTGATTCATTCGACTCGCAGGTTAATAGATGCGGATATTTTATAACCAACTACCATGCTCAGGGTAACAATACTTCTGAAGAACTTAAGAAAGCACGTGTTTTTACTGATCACAAAAATCTTGAAACCTGGTCTATATTCACTACTTATGCTGGTAACTCCTTGAGATTAAAAAAAGGTAACCATGAAATAAATATAGGAAAAACAGTGAGAGAAAATACTCCCGAATTAGTCGAACATATGTTTATAACCGGAATGGAGATAAAAATGCCTGACGGTAACAACAAAACCGTATTTATTACCGGTGCCGCTCCCAGTGGCTGCGGTAAAACCACTACAGCTATGGCCGGCAAACATTTTATCGGGGATGATCTGGCTGAGATGTATATACATGAAGATGGGACTTTAAGAGCTATTAATCCTGAACAAGGTGTATTTGCAATTGTTAAGGATGTAAACCCTATCGATGATCCGATGGTTGACGCAGCTCTAAAAAAACCTGGAGTAATTTGGTCTAATATTCTTGTTACACCAGAAAACACTGTTCATTGGCTTGGAGATGGAAAACCTGTTCCTGCCGAAGGAATAAACTTTCAGGGGGAATGGCATCAGGGGATGGTTAACAACGAAGGCAAAGAAATTCCTATGTCTCATCCAAATGCCAGGGCAACATTCAGCGCCCGTGCACTTGAGAATTACAGTGAAAAATCGGAAGATCCCGAAGGAGTTCCAGTTGGCGTTATTACATATTCCGGACGTGATAGTGACACAAATCCTCCGATTCGTGTGGCGGCTAACTCTGATGAAGGAGTGGTTATCGGAGGTTCAATAGTTTCAGCAGCAACCGCTACCGAAGTCGGTGCAACAGGAATTAAACTGGAGCCTTTTGCTAATCGGCCATTTATGCCAGGATCTCTGGGAGATAATATTAAACATCAGCTTGAATTTGGCCGTAACGAGAGCATATCGAAAAAACCCGTCTATGCCGGAATTAACTATTTCTTAACTGAGGCAGCCCGTGGTGGAGATTCTAATAAATTGCTCGGGGAAAAACGTGATGTAAAAGTGTGGCTCAGCTGGCTGGCTTATTACTCTGAAGGCTTAGTTGCTTCTATAGATACCCCAATCGGCGGTGTTCCTAAATACGAAGATCTTAAACGGTTATTCTCTGAAATCCTGGATAAAGAATATACACAAGAACTTTATAATAAACAGTTCTCTATTTATGTTGAAAAACTGATAGCACGTATTGATAAAGTAACAGACGACTACAATGCAGACGATTCTGAAATTCCAGCTCGCTTCTTTGAGGTCCTCGAGCAACAAAAATCCGAATTACTTCAGATGAAAGCACAATATGGAGAAATAGTCACACCTGCTATTTTAGAATCTATACAGAAATAAAGTCCATTTATAAATCGAGTAGGAGGTAGGTGATTAATTCACCTACCGACCTCTCACACCACCGTACGTACGGTTCCGTATACGGCGGTTCAACAAGAATTAATGTACTTCTGAATACCTTTCAGCTATAAATAGAAAACCGATTTCCTTAAGTCGTTGATTAGTGAATGTTCTTGATAATATTGGACTACCGGAAATTCTCCAGTACCCTTTTCTTGTGTTTGCAAACTCCCAAGCTTTGGAATCTTCAATTCCCAGTCTGACAAGATTGTCATGCCGGGTCTTTATTTTCTTCCATTGCTTCCAGTAACACATTCTTATCCTTCTTCTGAGCCATTCATCCAATCCATTAACGAGTTTCCCCATATCTGCAACTCCGAAGTAATTAACCCAACCTGTTATCACTTGTTTAAGTTCCAACATCTTTTGTGTCATACTTTTCGCATTGCTTCTACCTGTAATTTTCTTCAACTTTTCTTTGAATTTTATTACAGATTTTGAGTGTACTCGCAATCCCATTCCACCCTTTTTACGATAAAAGGAGAACCCCAAAAATTTCAGTTTCCACGGCCTATCCACTGCACTTTTCTCTTTATTGACTTTGAGTTTCAACTCTCCTTCAATAAATCCCGTAATACTTTCCATTACCCTGCATGCCGCTTTCCGACTTCTAACATATATGTTGCAGTCATCTGCGTAACGGCAGAATTTTAACCCTCTATTCTCAAGTTCATTATCCAGCTCGTTCAGCATAACATTGCTAAGCAGTGGCGACAAATTACCCCCTTGTGGAGTTCCTTCTTCCGTCGTCATTACTACGCCATTTATCATAACACCAGATCGCAGGTATTTCCTTATCAAGGATAATACCCTACTGTCATCTACCTTTTCCGACAGTAACCTCAGCAACTTGTCATGATTCACGGTATCAAAATATTTCGCAAGGTCTATATCAACCGCCCAGTTATAACCGGCTTCAATATATTCCTTACATTTCTTTACCGCTTGATGCGCACTTCTCCCTGGCCTAAACCCGTAGCTGTTGTCTGAAAATTCACTCTCATAAATCGGTGTTAAAATTTGGGAAATAGCCTGCTGTATTACTCTGTCCAGTACTGTGGGTATTCCGAGTAGCCTTACTCCTCCGTCAGGTTTAGGTATTTCAACCCTTCTAACAGGGGCAGGACAATATGTCCCTTCCAAAATAGATTGCTTGATTTGGTTTCCATTTTCTTTTAGAAAGTGCAGAAGTTCATCCACACTCATTCCATCAATTCCATGGCTACCTTTGTTTAACTTGACCCTTTTATATGCCTTGTTCATGTTGCTTCGGTCAAGAATTTCCTCAAGTAATCTTTTGGCGTTTCCAGTTCCACCGTTTCCAGCCTTCTCTGACATAGAAGAGATACTCAGCGCTCCTGCATTATCTTCGAGTTCCACTCTATTCTCACACAGGTAGCCTTCTTTATGAAGTTGTCTGCTATCAACGCATTTCCTCGTGTCCTTCAAATTCCGAAAACCTCCTATTGTTCAGTCCTTCCCACATCGTACATGCTCAATCTGGTACTATGACCTCTGCTGACTTCTGACAGTTCATCTATACATCGCTGCATAGCTTGTTATTTCTAAATTCATATCCACAACGTATCTGCCAGATCTCCCCAGGTAAGAACGCTTTCTTTCACTCCATCTATCTGCTGCATATACACCACCTGTTTCGGATAGTTTTGGGCTTTGTTTTGTTATGCAAACTTACCCAACAGGCATATGCCTTTTATGCAGTTCGTGTTCCTCAGACCAGAGCTTTGCCGCCGACTTCCTTCAGATTCCACCTCACGATGGACACCCTTGTCTTGAGCTAATGGTTGGCACTATCAACCCCCATATCGGACTTTCACCGACTAGAAAGCGCCCATGCTGGGCGCACATATACGGGAGCAGAGTCTACAAACCCTGCTCCCGAGGATCAATGTTCATAGGCCCACCATCCCATAATTAGAATTTCTTATCAGGAAAAAAATGTTCTACTCTGGGTATATCAGCTTTTTGCTAGAACAAACGCCTGAACTGATTGGGCCCCGGATTGCTGAAGCAACTTTGCGCAGCTCATTAATGTGGCACCGGTTGTGCAAATGTCATCTACCAGTAATATGTTTTTATTTTTTACCGTGGCAGGCGATATGAGACAGAATGCATTTTCGAGCTTATGGATCCGATCTCGTTTTGGTAATCCGTAGAGAGGCGGAGTATCTTTCCATCTATCAAGTATTTTGTTATAAACACAAATATTCCTTTTTCTTGCGATCGTAGTGGCAATCATTTCTGCCTGATTGAACCCACGTTCTGACATCCTCTTTTCCGACAAAGGAACTGGAATGATAATATCAATTTTATCGTCAATTTTGACGGTCTCTTTATAGTATTCAATTAAATAGTTGATATAGAGGATATTTTTTCGAAACTTCGCTTCCTTGAGGATTTTTCGAACAGAACCTTTATAAGCGCAAACTGCGTATATCTTTTCTAGATATGGCAGTGCCGCTGCCCATGAATGGCAGCTCAAAAATTTTTCGCACTCAGGACACAGAGGTTTATCCGATCGCTTTCCGCATTCTATGCAATGGGTGGGAAAGATCAGGTCAATGAGATTCTTTAATATTTCATTAAATACCATATAAATATACTTAATTCCGAGAACTCGATCACTATCGATTATACGTTTATAAGATCGTACTCTTGAGTACCAATGCCCAGTTGCTCCAAATAATTCAATTGAACAGCAGGGTTAATCTCAGGATATATTTTTTTGAAAACATCAAGACCGACCAGATCGAGGCTCGCTCTATCGATAGCAACCGGATCATTGCTTGCCAGAATGCCGATGTTTTCTTTAATTGGCGCATCGTTAAAATGATAACAATCGCAACAGGGCGACATATCAATCAGAAAGTTGAAGTAAATTACTTTGTTCTTTTTGTTTTGTACTGCTCCCGCTGCAAATTCTGCCATCTTTTCCTGCATGACGGATGTTTCGGTTTGCCAATTAGGTTTGATTGCTTTTGCAGGACAGGTAACGACACACTCGCCGCAACCATAGCAGACATCTGAGTTGACCGATGCAAACGGCTTGTTCTCTTGAATGATTTCGATGGCATTGGTTGGACAGTATTGAATACATTTGCCACAAGAGGTACAAATACTTCCATTAACTTTTGGCTTTACGGCTGAATGCATCATTTGTTTCCCTGCCCTACTGGCACAACCCATACTGATATTCTTAATCGCACCACCGAACCCCGAGAGCTCATGCCCTTTAAAATGAGAGACAACAACCATCGCATCCGCATGATATATTGCCGATCCGATTTTGACTTCAGAAAAATGCTTGCCGTTTACAGGAACATTCACATAATCTTTTCCATTAAGGCCGTCACCGATTATGAGCGGCGCATCCACAACGGCATATGCAAATCCGTTTCCTATCGCAGCGTTCAAATGATCAACCGCATTTGATCTCTGTCCATAATAGAGTGTATTTGTATCAGTCAAAAACGGATTAAGCTTTAAGCCCTTGATAATGGAAACAATCTTTTTGATATATATCGGGCGTATGAATGAAGCATTTCCTGGTTCTCCAAAATGGACTTTGACTGCGCAGTTTCCGCCTTCCGATAATAGTTCACTTACATCCAACCTGGCTGCCAGATCTCCCAGTTTATTTACTGGAGAAATTTTGTGGTGTTTATGGATGTCATAAAAATATACTTGTGATTTCAAAGAGATGCTCCTTTATAAATTATTAAGTAAAAAAAAGTTGATACTATCTTTTTTTATTTACGATAATATATTGACAGGTGAAAAACCTGTTATCTCTTCTCCCCCCTATAAAGGCGCCTCATTAATGTGAGGCGCGAACTTTATATACAAATATCTGATGTTTTATACCATCCGTGATATATATGTTCTCTCTTATGGCTATATCATGAGGTTCTCGTAATCCTTCATAGATTTCATCGATCAATTCGCCTTTAGAGTTATAAATGAAAACTCTTCTCCCATTGGCATCGACGACATAGATGTTCCCGCTGTCGTCGGTTTCTAATGCCACAGGTTTTTGCCATGATCGACCTTTTTTAGGTCGGCCGTTAATCTCCATCATAAATTGCAAATATTCATTATATTTTTTAATTACTTTGTTTCCCAGGTCAAGAACATAGATATAGCCTTTGTTATCGACCGCTACGTCTACCGGTTTATCAAAGTTATAGTCTCCGCTGCCGAATCCACCTATCGTGACAATATGTTTTCCGTTCGGTGAAAATTTTTGCACACGGTCATTTCCAGAATCAGCAACATAAATATAACCTTTATTATCGATATCAATTCCGCTAGGTTCGTTTAGCTTTCCATTATCATCACCTAACCCGCCAAAACTTGTAATAAAGGTCCCGTTAATTTCATACTGTATAGCCAGATTGTTTTCTTTGTCGACAACCCATACTGTATCTCCATAACCAAGTGCAATACTGTAAGGCCCCTTCAGCTTACCGATTGAATTAGATGATAGATTATTGAAATAATTAACGTATGCCCCGTCTTTCGTGAAGTGCTGAATCCGTTTGTTATCGAAGTCAGCGACAAAAATTCCTTTGCTGCTTACTGCCAATCCCCGGGGATTAAGAAGTTGTCCTGGGTCAAGCCCGGGATAGGATATTGTTTTGATAAGCTGATATTCCGGCTGTGCGCCTTTTTCCGCCAAACGCAAGTTTTTAGTATCGGCGTTAATGCTGCCGATCCGTTCTTCAATCAGCTTTATCCTGCCTTTTGTGTCGTTATCCTCCTCGGTATTTCTATCCGGCGACCTGCGTTCCAGGTTGTTGATGCGCTGCTCGATTTCTTTCATGCGAAGTTTCATGCTCTCTTCGTTAGCACTAACTGTTGTACTTACAATTAAAAGTATAAAAAAACAGCTTAAGATTAACTTGCTTTGCATAAATTATTCCTATAAAAAGCCTTAATTTTATCAGTAATATATACAATTTCTTTTTCTGTAAGGCTTGGATATGTCGGTAATGAAAGTATCTGTGAAGAAAGTTTTTCTGCTACAGGAAAATCACCTTTTTTGTAGTTCAAATATTCGTAAGCCGGTTGCAAATGAAGTGGAATAGGATAATGTATCCCGGTTTGCACCCCATTTTCCTTGAGATATACAGCTAGTTCATCACGACAGTCCGCTTTTACTACAACTAAGTGGTAAACATGGCTTCTATCCTCTTTTACGAATGGAAACTGAACTTCTTCAATATCATTTAAATAGCTTTTGTAGATATCAGCCACAAGTTGCCTGTTTTTTGTCCAGCTGTTTAAGTGCTTCAGTTTAACGTTTAGTATGCCGGCTTGAAGTGAGTCGAGTCTGCTGTTAAATCCTTCGATAGCATGTCTGTACTTGTCCTGGGAAGTATTCCTTCCATGATTTGTTAATTGCCTTGCTTTTAGCTCGAATTGCTCATTATTCGTTGTAACGCATCCGGCATCTCCGTATGCGCCTAGATTTTTACCAGGGAAAAAGCTGTAAGTGCACATATCGCCATATTCGCTTATGCTTCTCCCTTTATACTCAGCCATGTGGGTTTGGGCGCAATCAAATACCACACGAATTTTATTATTGTCAGCAATCGACATTATTTCGTCAATATCAACAGGCTGTCCATAAAGATGTACAGGAATGATAGCCTTGGTCTTATTGTTAATCTTAGCTTCGACAATAGAATAATCCATTAACATAGTGGTTTCATCAACATCGGCAAAAACTACCTTTGCACCAATAGCGCCAATAGCCTCTGCTGTAGCTATGAAAGTGTTCGGGACAGTAATAACCTCATCTCCCGGCTGAACCCCTAACGTTTTCAGCGCTATAATCAGGGCATCGGTACCATTACTACAACCTATAGCATATTTTGACTTACTAATAGTTGCAAATGATTGTTCAAAGAAAGAAACTTCTTCTCCGAGAATAAATGAACCTTTATCGATTATTTGTTCGATTTTATTGAGAATTTCTTTTTTGATGCTGGCATCTTGTTTCGTTATATTATTGAGTTGTATGTTCATTATTCTTCACACTGTCCGAGCTTACTTCTTTTTGGCTTAAATCGCAGGAATACTTCTTTTCCAGTTTCAGTTGATTCGTACAACGCGTTAATTATTTCCAATGACTTTCTTCCTTCAATTCCATCAATAAGGGCTTTTCTGTTTTGATTAATCGAGTGGACAACTTTTTTAAGGAATTCTTCATGTCCGAACCCGTAGACGTTCGGAGGCATAGTAGAGTACTTCTCGACAACAGCCTCATCTTCAGGAAAACTGTTTTTGAATTGCCATATTTTCATCTGATTTGCAGCGAAACCGCCGATCTCGACAGTGCCATTTTCTCCGAGAATAGATATTGATCCTTCAAGGTCCTGCGGACGAGCACAGGTAGTCGCTTCAATAACTCCAAGTGCGCCGTTAACGAACTTAATCACTGCAACTCCGGTATCTTCGGTTTCGATGTTATGCAGCATCGTCGCAGTCCTTGCGAAGACACTCTCAACCGGTCCCATCATCCATTGCAGCAGATCAATATGATGGCTGGCTTGATTAGTAAAAACTCCACCGTCCATTGCCCACGTTCCGCGCCATGGGTCCTGATCATAATAAGCCTGGTCGCGACACCAGCGTACCCGGACAGTTCCGAGGACCAGTTTTCCTAATCTGCCGGTTTCTAACGCTTCACGTAGTTTTTTTACCGGCAGATTGTATCGGTTTTGCTTCACTACAAATAACTTCACACCAGCTTGATCACAGGCTTCGATCATCGCATCGGCATCTTCAAGTTTTAAGGCCATTGGTTTCTCGACTACAATATGTTTTTGATAATTATGAGCTACATCGACGGCAATTTTTGCATGAATCCCGCTCTCAGTTAAAATAATGACCACATCAATTATTTCGTTTTTTAGCATCTCGCGGTAATTTGTATACCAGGGTACTCCTGTTTCATCTGCTTTTTTTCTAGCACGATCTTCGACTAGGTCACATATCGAAACCAGTTGAGCCGTTTTTATGTTTTTTAGCGCATTTATATGCTTATATGACACTCTTCCGCAACCGATAAGCGCGAACCTTACTTTGTTTTCCATTACTCACCTTTTATATAAAATCACTCTTTACTTATTTCATTATCTAAAAATCTCTTGAAATAATGAATGTAATTCAAGTCGTTTTTTGAACTCAGGTCATTCTTAATCTCTTTTTCAATTTTCCTGTCAAAATTAATGCCAAGGCTATACTTTAAATAATAACCCAGAAATTTCAATTGTTCACTTCTAAAAATACGATAATGGCTGTTATTTTTTTCAATCTTCTCTATCTTGAACCAGCTTTTCTCCATAGGTACCGGACACGACACAATTCTGATATCAGGCATCACTTTATTAAATATCCAATTAGCTCTATAGCTATGATAAGGCGAAGTAACCAGAATCATACTGCTGATATTATGCTTGTCGATGAAGTCTTTCGTAATGAGCGCTTCTTCGTAAGTGGAGGCAGCAACAGGGCCTTGATAAAACTTAACTTTGTTCCCTAATTTTTTTAACTTGCTTTTTACCAGCTTTTTATTTGCATAAACTTCGATATTCGGTGAAAACATTTTTTTTGAATACCCAGCTTCATAGAGCTCAAAGGCATGGTTTACCCGTTCTTTGTATTCGCCATCTAGAAAGACAATCAATCCGACTTGTTCAGGTACTTGCGAAAAATAGAGCTGCTGGGCCGTCCACGGAAATACCACAACTAGTTTCATTGCAAAAATAAAAACATAGCAGAGAATTGCCGCAAATGCGTATTTAAATAGTTTACTAACAATCTTAACAGTCGTCATTATTATCCAATAATTTTCTTTAATGTCAGAAGTATAATTTTCAAGTCTGTAACCATGCTTATCTTATTTATATACTTTTTATAAAGTGTAATTTTTTTAGGTAAAACAATTTCTAAATAAGCTTTTTCTTTATCTGAATAATTATTTAAAATGTTCTCTTCATCACGAAATTCGATTGCAGCATAATCCGTTATACCGGGTCTTATAGACAAAACAGTTCTATACTCTTCTTTATACTCATTTATGTAAGCTGTTAACTCGGGCCGGGGCCCCACAAGCGACATGTCGCCTTTAATGACATTGATCAATTGAGGAAGTTCATCAAGTTTCGTTTTTCTCAAGAATTTCCCAACCCTGGTAATCCTTGGGTCATCAGCACTCGTAACGCCCGGACCAAGCTTTGGCGCGTCAACAATCATAGACCTGAATTTATACAGAGTGAACGGCTTGAAGTTTTTCCCGAGCCTGGTCTGCTTAAATAATGCCGGACCCTTCGAAGTAAGCTTTATTAATAAAGCTAGGAACATAAATACAGGAACAAGTAACAATACTCCGATAAACGCGAAGAAAAAATCTATAATAATTTTGCCTATGTACAGATATAGTTTACTTAGCATGTTCGATAACTTTGTTAATGACTCGATCAATATCCTCATCGGTCATTCCAGGGTATATCGGAAGTGATAATGATTGCAGGAATATATCCTCTGCTACCGGATAATCAGTTTGTTTATAATCGTAAGTATTTTTGTAATAAGGATGCCTATGGACCGGGATGAAATGAACCGAAGTTCCTATTCCCTCGTCTTTTAACTTTTCGATAAGCTCGTCTCTATTTGCTACTTTAATAACATACAGGTGCCATGCCGACGTTCGATTATTTTTAATAACAGGAGTTACTATTTTTGTATTTGTGAATGCTTTTGTATATTTTGCTGCTATTTTTGCTCGTTGCTCCTGCATCCATTCTACTTTTTTTAGTTGCGCTAACCCAAGTGCAGAATTGATATCTGTTGTGTTATATTTATTTCCGTTATCAATAACTTCGTAGTACCATGACCCTGCTGCCGTATATCGGTCCCAGGCATCCCGGCTGATACCATGCAGTCTATTGATTTTCATGTGTTTGGCATACTCATCATTATCGGTAGTCGCCATGCCTCCTTCTCCGGTAGCTAACGTTTTTGTGGCATAGAATGAAAAGCACGTGATATCTCCGATGGTGCCTATTTTCTGATTTTTGTAACTAGCCGGAATAGCATGTGCCGCATCTTCAATAACCTTGAGATTATTATCTTTTGCAATAGACATTATCTCGTCCATGTCACAAGGTTGCCCCGCAAAATGGACTGGAATGATAGCCTTTGTCTTCTTTGTTATTTTCTTTTCAATATTAAGCGAATCTATATTATGGGTTGCTGGTTCTATATCGCATAGCACCGGTATCGCATTAAAATAGGTAATTACTTCGGCTGTTGCAATAAAAGTATTGGTTGGGATAATGACTTCATCTTCTGCTTTAAGTCCTATTGCCTTGAGTGCTAGATGAAGAGCTGCGGTTGCGGAGTTCATTGATACGGAGTTTTTTACACCAATGTATTCTCCAAATTTTTTTTCGAATTCTATCGTTTTGGGGCCCATAGTCAGCCAGCCTGATCTTACTGCCTCTATAACGCCATTAATTTCATCATCCGTAATATGTGCTTTATGAAAAGGGATCATTTTATATCCGTTCTATATGCGTAGATAACAGGACTTTTCCTTTGTATCAGAGTGAACATTCTTGTTTTCTTTGACAATTAATATTTTATATTTTTTTATCTTATTATACCAGAGGAATTTTATTTGAAGAAAAATCAAATATCCATTACAATAGTTTCAATAGTTCACACAATTTATTGCATAATAAAAGATAAAAATGAAAAAAAACGAATTAACTGTCATATTAGATAAAGCCATAGATTATTTTAAAAATTTGGACAATAAACCTACCCTTATTTTTTTATTTGGTTCCTATGCAAAAAACAAACAGCACAAAGGAAGTGATATCGATATCGCAGTATTATATAAAAACAAACCTACGATAGTCAATCTACGTCATATTTCAAATGAGCTATCTCAAATTTCTAAATATGACGTAGATTACACTTCACTTAACGGAATTTCGGATATCTTGCAATATCAAGTCATTCGATATGGCAAAGAAATATATTCTGATCATTCATTTGAAGCGAAAATATATAAGACCACAGTAATAAGCAAATATATTGACCTCAAAGAAAACAGGAAAATCATAGAAAAAAAATTATTGGAGAGAATTGATGGTTGATAATGATGTGTTGCTATCAAAGATAGATTCTATATATCGATGTTTAGAAAGAATACACGAGGTTACCGGAGATGATCCGACGAAACTATCAGATTTTACAATACAGGATGTATTTGTCCTTAATTTGCAAAGAACAATCCAATTATCACTGGATATTGCAAATCATATTATTGCAGAAAGTAACTGGCAATTACCTGATACTATGAAAGCCAGCATCGAAATACTCCATGACCACAAAGTTATTAATGAAAACTTAAAATCAAAATTAATTAAAATGGTTGGCTTCAGAAATATATCCATACACGAATATCAAAGATTAGACATTGAGATACTTAAGAGTATATTAAGTAATAATTTAGGCGATATTACTGATTTTCTTAAAATAATCAAAAATAACTATCTAACTGTTAACGGCTAAATCCCAAACTTTTTTGTTAATACTGACAACGTTAACCGGCTTAATAAGAAATCCATCCGCACCTTTTTCAACCAAGCCGAGGATTTTGATGTTTTCAGCTATTTCGTCATCAAATCCGAGTCCGGACATCATTACGATTTTGCTTGTTGGCACAATCCGCTTTATTTCTTTTAAAGCAGTTATTCCATCTTTCACCGGCATTACTACATCCAGGAAAACGATGTCCGGTTTTATCTTAAAATACTCGTCAACAGCTTCTTGTCCGTTATAGGCTGAATAGACCTTATACCCAATAGCTTCTAATTTATTTCTTAAATTTCTAATGATAAATTTATGGTCGTCAACAAAGAGAATTGTTTTGATGGAATCCGGTCGTTTTTCTTTGGATGCAGATAAGTTTCCTATGGTTAGGGGAGGATCGTTAATGCCCAAGTTCTTATTAATATTTTCTCTATTTGTTTTTGAATTATTGTTTTCCATATAATAAATATAACAATAATATTTCGTTGTTTCAATTGTATAATTTATTATTGCTCAATTCGATGGTAATCGTCTTCTAATCGCTCAATATCATCTTCGCCAAAGTAATCACCTGTTTGTACTTCTATAAAGACGAGATCTTCATCGGTATTATTGGTTATTCTATGGATGGTACCTCGGGGAATATCAATGAACTCTTTAGGATTAAGCACCGATTGTTTTTTATCAATAGCAACTAATGCTTCGCCTTTCAAGATAAACCAATGTTCTTCCCTTAATTTATGCCTCTGAAGACTTAATCGCTTATGCGGGTAAACAACAATACGTTTTACTTTGTGGTCTACTTCATTTGCTAAAACATAATACGTTCCCCAGGGACGTTCACCGACATTAACAAGATATTCACGTTGATATTCGTTATTCAAGGTAGTGCTCCATAATTCAATTGATCTACATTAAAAGTATATCATAATTAAACCAAGATAAAAGGTATACTAAGGGATACACAGATAAGCTATTAACAATTTTCTATAGCTGCTTATACGGTAGGCCCAAATATACTACTTAAGGTTTTTGTAGAAGTATCAAAGCTGAAGTTTTAGTTATTGTATAACCTTTTTTATTAAATATATCCAGGAATTCATCTCTTCCTGATTCTAAAGATCCAAAAACTATATTCCCGGATGCCACTAATAAATTGTCTAATTTATTTGCTAATGATTCTAATGATGTAGCATATCCGTTATCAAACCATCCGCCTTCGAAATAATCAAGCAATCCAGAAAAAAAAACAATATTAAACTGATTATTCTCCGGCATATCCATGACATTCATTTGCACCCCATATCGACTTTTTGTAATTTTTGAATCTGTATCAATACCATAAGAATTTTTATATTTCTGATCTTGTAAAATATCAATAAATTTATTCTCTCTTGCTCCGACATCAAGAATGAAATCGTTCTGCTTCGGCTTAGCAATTCTGACAAATAATTCAGCACTGCTAGTATTACCATG
>Ga0209417_1005298_pt1 | contig 14340 bp, 8 predicted proteins | sample RifGroF2_FD_184002 | JGI IMG/M metagenome (GOLD analysis project Ga0209417, IMG submission 184002) | Groundwater microbial communities from Rifle, Colorado, USA - Groundwater F2 (SPAdes) (version 2) | ecosystem: Environmental > Aquatic > Deep subsurface > Groundwater | place: Rifle, Colorado... | reverse complement strand
ACAATGTGAACCTCTACTGATGCTGAAGTTGTCTGACTCATTTTTCATGTAATGTACTCCTCAACTTCCAATTTTACTCCTTTATCGAGTAAATAAGGAAACTTACTGCTCACAAATACAAAAGCCCTTGATTTCTCAAGGGCTTTTGTATTTGTCCGGACTGTGCCGGACTGTTAAATGGTGGAGGTGGTGGGAGTCGAACCCACGTCCGAAAAATCTAGCATCTGAGACCCTACACCGTTAGTTCGTTGCTCGATTTAACCGTCTGCCTGCGCAGCGAACAAGGCAGTCAAACGGCGGTCCCGTGAGTTTCGGGTTGCGCTACGGGCGTTGCGCTCCCCTATCCGGTAGTGAGTGACGCCCCCTTTTTACCACCGGCATCTTGATCGGGGACGCCTGTTAAGCTGCTAGAGCTACAGGAGTGTTATAATTGTCGGCAATTAATGCCGTGCAGGTTTATTAAGGTCGGCCGCCTGCCCCGACCCGGTGCTCCCCAGATTTTCAATTCCCCGTCGAAACCTTTACACCCCCATATAAAATTATAAGCTTAATTTTGAATGCTGAATCATGAAAAAAACTAATCCCGATTTCTGGCCTTGAGCGCCTGTGACATTTCGCGCTGGCCATCCTTCTTCTTCATGTCCTCGCGTTTATCGTACAGTTTCTTCCCTTTGGCAAGACCTATCTCCACCTTGACCCGCCCATCCTTGAAATAGAGCCTGAGCGGAATGACCGAAAGCCCCTTTTCGCGGATACGGCCGTACAGGCGTTCGATCTCGCGGCGATGCAACAGTAGTTTGCGGTTGCGGTCCGGTTGATGGTTCTGGCGGTTGCCGAATTCGTACTGCGAGATGTTCAGGTTGTGCAGGAACGCCTCTCCGTCACGCACCAGCATGAACGAATCGTTCAGGTTGGCCTTGCCGGCCCGCAGCGACTTGACTTCGGTCCCCTGCAGAACCAGCCCCGCCTCCAGCTTCTCCTCGATGAAATAATCGTGGTAGGCCTTCTTGTTGTTGCAGATCAGTTTCTCACCCATGTTTTGCACCATAGCAGAATTTTATCGAAAAGGGAATCATGCTGCTGCCGGCCTGTTGTGCTGATGATAATTCCGGGTTAAGCCGCACTCCTCCTTGCATTAAGCCTTGGTTATCTATATATTCGCCGCTATCTCTGTCTACGAGGATGGATAATATGACGCCAGTAGAAACAGTCCCCGCCAACGGCGACAAGCCGACCGCCTCCGATCTCCAACGTTCATTTCTTCGCCATCTGAAATATACGCTGGTCAGGGACAAGTATTCCGCGACCAAGGCCGACCTGTATCTGGCGCTGGCCTATGCCGTGCGTGACGTGCTGGTGGACCGCTGGCTCGACACCCAGCAATCCTACTATATCAACGATGCCAAGCGGGTTTATTACATTTCGATGGAATTCCTGATGGGGCGCACGCTCGGCAACAGCCTGATCAACCTGGGGATCATGGACGAGTGGCAGACCGCGCTGAAACAGATGGGGATCGATGTGGAGGAACTTCAGGAGAACGAGTGGGACGCCGGGTTGGGGAATGGTGGCCTGGGTCGTCTGGCGGCCTGCTTCCTGGATTCGATGGCAACCATGAGCCTGCCGGCCTACGGTTACGGCATCCGCTATGAATTCGGCATGTTCTACCAGAAGATCATCGACGGAGTCCAGTGCGAGTATCCGGACAACTGGCTGCGCTACGGCAACCCCTGGGAGTTCGATCGCCAGGAACACCTGCACCAGGTCAAGTTCGGCGGCAGGGTGGAATACCATCCCGATCAGGATGGCGGCAAGCGCTGTTCCTGGGTTGACACCACCGATGTCATGGCCCTGGCCTATGACTTTCCGGTGCCGGGCTACGGCAACGATACCGTCAACACCATGCGGCTCTGGAGCGCCAAATCGACCCGTGATTTCGAGCTGGGTTCCTTCAACCAGGGCAACTATATCGGCGCGGTGGAATCCAAGATGCGCACCGAGAATATCTCCAAGGTACTCTACCCGGCCGACCATATGGCCGAGGGCAAGGAGCTGCGCCTGCGCCAGGAGTATTTCCTCTCTTCCGCGACGGTGCAGGACATCTTCTACCGTTTTGCCAAAAAGCATGACGACCTGAACATGCTCCCTGAAAAGGTGGCGATACAGCTGAATGATACCCATCCGACCCTGGCGATACCGGAGCTGATGCGGATCCTGCTGGATGAGAAACATCTAGGCTGGGACGATGCCTGGAATATCTCGGTCAGGACTTTTGCCTATACCAACCACACCGTTCTACCGGAAGCGCTTGAAAAATGGCCCGTGCAGACCATGGAAAAGATTCTGCCGCGTCATCTGCATATCATCTACGAAATAAACGAGCATTTCATTCGCCAGGTCGCCGCTCGTTTTCCGGGCGATTCCGGACGTCTGCGGCGCATGTCGATCATCGGCGAGGATGGCGAAAAAAATGTCCGCATGGCCCATCTGGCCATCGTCGGCAGCCACTCGGTCAACGGCGTGTCGGCCCTGCACAGCGAAATCCTCAAGGACGATCTGTTCCACGATTTTCATGAAATGTGGCCAGAGCGTTTCAACAACAAGACCAACGGCATTACCCAGCGCCGCTGGCTGAAATATTCCAACCGCTGGCTGGCCGACCTGATTTCGTCGAAAATCGGGGAGGGGTGGGTCACCGATCTGGGCGAACTTAAAAAACTGGTCCCGCTGGCCGGTGACCGTGAGTTCCAGCAGCAGTGGATCGAGGTCAAGCACGCCAACAAGCGCAATCTGGCCGACTACATCTACAGGCATAACGGCATCATGGTATCGCCGGATTCCATGTTTGACTGCCAGACCAAGCGCATCCACGAATACAAACGCCAGCTGCTGAACGTGCTGCACGTGATCACTCGCTACAATCGCATCAAGGCCAATCCCGGCGCCAACTTCGCGCCGCGCACGGTAATTTTCGGCGGCAAGGCCGCTCCCTCCTATTTCATGGCCAAGCTGATCATCAACCTGATCAACGCAGTCGGCGAAGTCGTCAACAATGATCCCGACCTGAACGGACTGCTGAAGGTGGTCTTCCTGGGTAATTACAACGTCTCCCTGGCCGAGATGATCTTTCCGGCCTCCGACCTGTCCGAGCAGATCTCCACCGCCGGCACCGAGGCGTCCGGCACCGGCAACATGAAGTACTCGCTGAACGGCGCGCTGACGATCGGCACCCTGGACGGCGCCAACATCGAGATCATGGAAGAGGTCGGGCGCGACAACATCTTCATCTTCGGCCTGACCGCCGAACAGGTTACCGGTCTGAAAAACGCCGGTTACCGGCCGCAGGATTACTACCACCACAACCAGGAACTGAGGCAGGCGATCGACATGATCGGCAACGGCAGCTTCTCCCCCGGCCATCCGGAACTTTTCAAGCCGGTGGTGGATACCCTGCTGGGGCTCGACCACTACCTGTTGCTGGCCGATTACGCCTCGTACATCGCGACCCAGGACGAGGTGGACCGGCTCTACCAGCAGCCCCACGAATGGGCCCGCACGTCGATCCTGAATACCGCCGGCATGGGCAAGTTCTCCAGTGACCGGACCATCTCCGAGTACGCCAGTGAAATCTGGGACATCAAGCCGGAAAAGATCAAGCGCACCGTCAAGCGGGATATTCATTGAAATCCGGAAGCGCGACACAGACTCCCGGGTTGTGGGACCAAACGGCAGGAATCAACAGAGCCCCGGATGTCTCCAGCCATGCGCCGCTGGCGGAGCGCATGCGCCCCCGCAACATGACCGAATTCATCGGCCAGGAACACCTGCTTGGCGAGGGACGTCTGCTGCGGGCGATGATCGAGAACGACAACCTGTCTTCGCTGATCTTCTGGGGACCGCCCGGTTGCGGCAAGACCACGCTGGCCCATATTATTGCCGCCGAAACCCACATGCGCTTTGTTTTCTTTTCGGCAATCCTCTCGGGCATCAAGGAGATCCGTGAGATATTCCGCGATGCGGAGGCGTTCGCGGCCCGTGGTCAACGCACGCTGCTGTTCGTAGACGAGATCCACCGTTTCAACAAATCCCAGCAGGACGCGTTCCTGCCGTATGTGGAAAGAGGTGTGGTAACGATTATCGGCGCCACCACCGAGAATCCTTCCTTCGAGGTGATCGCCCCGCTGCTCTCCCGCTGTCGGGTGCTGACCCTGCAGCAGCTGGAACCGGAAGCGATCCGCGATATCCTGAAACAGGCGCTGCAGGATACGGAACGCGGCCTCGGTCTGCTCGGAGTGACCGCCAGCGATGAAGCCCTGGATTTCCTGGCGTCCCAGGCCGACGGTGACGCCCGCAAGGCTCTCAACACGCTGGAGGTGGCCAGCGGACTGGTTTCGACTCTTCCTGACGCCGCGGCTTCGCCGGGCAGCCTGCCGATAAACGCCTGTATTACTCTTGAAACCGCTCAGGAAGCGCTGCAGAAAAAGGCGCTGCTGTACGACAAGGGAGGCGAAGAACATTACAACGTGATTTCGGCCTTCATCAAGTCGCTGCGCGGCAGCGACCCGGACGCGGCGCTGTACTGGCTGGCGCGCATGCTGGAGGCCGGAGAGGATCCGCTTTTCATCCTGCGGCGCATGATCATCCTGGCCTCCGAGGATATCGGCAACGCCGATCCACGCGCCTTGCAGGTGGCGGTTTCGGCTCTGCAGGCTTTCCAGATGATCGGCATGCCGGAAGGACGCATCACGCTGGGGCAGGCGGTGACCTACCTGGCCACCGCGCCAAAATCCAACGCCTCCTACGCCGGCATCAATGCCGCCCTGGCCGAGGTAAGAAACAGCGGCGCCCTGCCGGTGCCGCTGCATGTCCGCAACGCCCCCACCAGGCTGATGAAGGAGCTGGGCTACGGCAAGGGTTATCAGTACGCCCATGATTACGACGACGGATATGCCGGGCAGGAGTGCCTTCCGGAAAAACTGGCCGGCCGCAGGTTCTACGAGCCCAAGGGGCACGGCTATGAGAAGAACATTGTCGAACGGATGGAGTGGCTGAAAAAAAGGAAAGACAGACCTTCATGAAACCTTACACGCTCGAACGCCGGCAGATCCTGCCGGTATCCCTGGAAGAGGCCTGGAGTTTTTTTTCAAACCCCGGCAACCTGGTGAAGATAACCCCGCCGGACATGGATTTCCGGATCACTTCGCCGCCCTGTGAAGAGACCTATGCGGGCCAGATCATCACCTATACCGTGCGCCCGTTGATGCGGGTCGAGGTCAGCTGGACGACCGAGATCACCCACGTCGAACGTCCGAACTTCTTCGTTGACGAGCAGCGCTTCGGACCTTATCGGTTCTGGCACCATCAGCACCGCTTCAGCCAGGTGGCGGGCGGCGTCGAGATGCACGACCTGGTTCACTACCTGCTCCACCATGACCATCTGGTCGGACTGATCAACCGCCTGTTCGTGGCGCCGCGTCTGAGGCGGATCTTCGACTACCGTGCCAGGAAACTGCAAGAGCTCTTTCCGGTTAAATGACCGATTAAATTCCATCTGGAGGGAACAACCATGAAACGACTCGCCATTCTGACCAGCGGCGGCGACTGCTCCGGCATGAACGCGGCCATCCGTGCGGCGGCCCGCACCGCCATCGCCAATGACGTGGAAATGATCGGCTATCGCAAGGGCTACGCCGGTCTGCTGAAAAACGACTTCCAGATCCTGGATACCAGGGCGGTCTCGGGTGTGCTCCAGCGGGGTGGCACCTTCCTGCAGTCGGCCAGGTCGGCCGAGTTCCGCACTGAGGAGGGTCGCAAAAAGGCGCTGGATAACCTGCTTAAGGAGCGGGTCGAGGGGCTGATCGTGATCGGTGGCGACGGTTCGCTTAACGGCGCGCTGGCGCTGGACAGGCTGGGCTTTCCGGTGGTCGGGATTCCGGCCAGCATCGATAACGATATCCCCTACACCGATATGGCCCTGGGGGTGGATACGGCCCTGAACAATATCATCTATGCCGTGGACTGCATCAAGGATACCGCCAGTTCACACGACCGGGCCTTCATCGTCGAGGTGATGGGGCGCAACTCCGGTTATCTGGCCTCTACCTCCGCCATCGCCACCGGGGCCGAATTCGCGATCGTTCCGGAGGTGGAGTTCGACCTGTCGGAAATGTGCCATCAGCTGCGCCGTCGTTATGAAGAGGGGCGCACCAATGCGTTGATCATCATGGCCGAAGGGGCCGGCAACGCCCAGTCTATAGCAGACGGCATCAAGGATACGGTCGGTTTTGAAACACGGGTGACGGTGCTGGGACACTACCAGCGCGGCGGTGCTCCGACGGTCTTTGACCGCCTTTTGGGAAGCCGTTTCGGCCGCAAGTCGGTTGACCTGCTGCTTTCCGGAACCAAGGGGGTCATGGTCGGACTGGCGACCAATTCACTGAACATGACTCTGCTGGAGATGGTGGTCAATGGCGGTCAGAAAAAGCTCAATGAAGATCTGCTGCGCATGGCCGATATCCTGGGGATCTGAAATTGCGCTCCGGAAAGAGATTCCATAAGAAGCGCTCGGTAAAGTCAGGTCTCCCTCCCGGCAGCCTGGTGCATATCGGTGATACACCGAACGAATCGGTGGAGATCAGGATGATCTCGTTCAATGCGACCGATATCGAGGAACGCCATTTTCAGAAACTTGAGGAGTGCCTGTTGCCGCCGCCCGGCACCTCGGTGACCTGGGTCAACGTGGAGGGGGTGCATGATGTGGAGGTCATCCGGCGACTGGGCGATTGCCACTCCTTTCACCCGCTGGTCCTGGAAGATATCGTCAACACCGTGCAGCGCCCCAAGATCGAGGATTACGACGAATACCTCTTCATCGTGCTGCGCATGCTGCGTCCGACCGAAGATCTGGATTTCAGTTCGGAACAGCTCAGCATAATCCTGGGGCCGGACTACATCTTCACCTTTCAGGAGGGTCTCAAGGGTGACCCGTTCGATTCGGTCCGTGAGCGAATCCGCACCGGCAAGGGCAAGATTCGCTCGATGGGGAGCGATTATCTGGCCTATGCGCTGATCGATGCCATTGTGGACGGCTATTTCAGTGTGCTGGAAACGCTGGGGGAGCGGGTGATCGATGTGGAGGAGGATCTGGCCCTGACGCCGGAACGGAGCACGCTGCATCTGATCAACGAACTGAAGAAGGAGATTATCTTCCTGCGCAAGACGGTCTGGCCGCTGCGCGAGGCGATCGCTTTTCTGGAGCGGGGCGACAGCCACCTGATCAATGATTCCACCAGGGTCTATTTCCGGGATGTTTACGACCATACCATCCAGGTGATCGATACGGTCGAAACCTACCGCGACCTGCTCTCGGGAATGCTGGATTTGTACCTGTCCAGCATCAGTAACCGCACCAACGAAGTGATGAAGTTTCTGACCGTGATCGGTACGATCTTCATGCCGCTGACCTTTCTGGTGGGGGTCTACGGCATGAACTTCAAGAACCTGCCGGAGCTGGAATGGCATTACGGCTATTTTGCCCTGTGGGCGGTGATGATCGCCATTTCACTGCTGATGGTGGCATATTTCAGAAAAAAACGCTGGCTGTAGGAGACTATATGACACGGCTGATATTGAAATGGGTGCTCAATTCGTTCGCCCTCTATTTTGTCATGAAAATCATTCCCGGCATCCGGATCGACCGTTTCCAGGACCTGCTGGTGGCAGCTCTGGTGATCGGTCTTTTGAACGCCTTTCTGCGCCCGATCATCATCCTGCTGACCCTGCCGGTCACCATGCTGACCCTGGGGCTGTTTACCCTGGTGATCAACGGCCTGATGTTCTATCTGGCGGCCTACCTGGTCAGCGGTTTCCAGGTCACCGGCTTTGGCGCCGCCTTCCTGGCTGCGCTGCTTTTCAGTCTGTTCAGCTTCGTTCTCAACATGGTCTTCGGAACAAAAAAATGATCGCCCCTTTCCTGTACACCCTACCTTCGTGTCTCCCGTTTTGCAGGACGTGACCATCGTCGCGGAGCTTGTTTCCAGGATTGTCCGGACGATCCGGGAACAGCAGCTTTTCAGTCCGGGTGACACGCTGATCGTGGCGCTCTCCGGCGGCGCCGATTCGACCGCGCTGCTGGATCTGCTGGGGCGGCTGCCCGGTTACGATCTGCGGCTGGTGGCCGCCCACCTGAACCACTGCCTGCGCGGTGCGGAATCCGATGGTGACGAGCAGTTCTGCCGCGGGCTGGCTGGTGACCACGGAATACCGATCGAAATCCTGCGTCTGGATGTCAAGCAGTTCGCGGCAAGCGCCGGCCTGAACCTGGAAGATGCCGGCCGTCGCGCCCGCATCGCGTTTTTGGAACAGATGCGGGAAAAATATTGCGCCGCGGCCATAGTGACCGCCCATCACGGCGACGACCAGGCCGAGACCGTGCTGATGAGGCTTTTGCGCGGCTCCGGCATGACCGGGCTTTCCGGGATGCAGTATCGCAATCGGCGCGGCCATGTCCGGCCGTTGCTTGACGTCACCCGCGCCGAGATCGAACGATACCTGGCGGAACTGGGGCTTGCCTGGCGCGAAGATGCCAGTAACCGCGACCTGGACTTTCTGCGTAACCGGATCCGCCATCAGCTTCTGCCACTGCTGGAACAGTACAACCCCGCCATCCGCCGTACCCTGACCGCCACCGCCGCGCTCCTTTCCGATGAAAACGCGCTGCTGGACAGCCTGGCCGAACAGGCCTTCGAGGTCTGCTGGCACAGCAGTCATGGCAGTCATGGCAGCTCCCTGGTCTGCGGAATTGCCGGATTCAAGGCGCATCCGCCCGCTCTGCAGCGGCGGATGCTGCGGCTCGCCTGCCTCCGCCTGGCCGGAAACCTGGTAGGATTCACCCTCGGGCATATCGAATCAATCCGGCAACTGCCGGATTCACCACGTCCCAACGCAAGGCTCTCACTGCCGCAAGGCATCGGCGCCATGCGCGAGTACGACCGGATCGTACTTCGGTTCAACCCGCGAGAAGCACCGGTTGTCGCCGAAGATATAATCATCCCGGCCCCGGGCAGTTACCGTCTCCCCTGGGGCGGATCTCTGGAGGTCGAAACCTGCTCCACACCGGTTGACTTCAATCAGTTGCCTGCCGGTGCCGCTTGTTTCGATATGTCCAGGACACCTTTCCCCTGGCGGATGCGCAGCTTCCGCGCCGGTGACCGCATCGTGCCGTTCGGCATGACCGGCAGGAAAAAGGTCAAGGATATTTTTATCGACCGCAAGATTCCGTTGCCTGACCGCAGGCGGATTCCGCTGGTATTCTGCGGGGACGAGTTGATCTGGATCGCGGGAGTGTGCGCTTCGGAGTCATGCAGGATTGCTCATGCGGATGCGGCTCTGGTCAAGGTGGAGTGGCACAAATGATCTGAGGTTGGTTGTTGCTCATTGCAGTGTGCAAACGTTTTGTTGCATCAATGAAAACAGATGGTTATGATTTTAATGTTATAGTCCTTGCATTGTTAGAATGATGTGTGCTACCCCGTTCATTAAATTAATACATCGAAAAGGCACAACACGGGCAACCGTGTGTCGCAAAGCTACCATCCCACCGGGATAGAGGGGTTGTCGAAATGTCACAGATAACAGAATATTATATTTGAAAGCCCGCCCTCGCATAGAAGGCGGGCTTTCTGTTTTAATTTGATTTTTCTCAAGGAGTTGCCCTGATGCTACTTACATCCTTCCGCTTGCTCGTCACCGGTTTCATGGTTTTCATGATCTTTGCGTCACTTCCCTGTATTCCCGCCATTGCCGCTTCATCCGGAAACATGCCGGAATCCGCGATCGAGTTGACCGTCATGGACCGTCGGATCACGCTCAGGGCCAACAACACCAGCTACCGCGAGATACTGAAACAGATCACCGCCAAGACCGGCATCAAGACCCAGGTGCTGGAAGGTGTAGCCGACAAAAAGGTCTCGGTAGATGTCAAGGACATCCCCTATCTCGGCATCGGCACAATACTTGACAGGATGGGCATCGCCAACTACGGCATCGCCCACGACCGCCATAATGGCGACCTCTACGTCTACGTGGTCAACGCCGGGTCCGATCTGGCCGAAATCACGAAAGGCAAAACCCTGGTTCGTAAAGCCGATTTCGGCAACCAGCGCGACATAACGAAGGTAAAAGGCAAACAGATAACAACCAGCACCGACGACAAAAAAGGATACACCGTAAGCTACATCAACGACGAACTGCTGATCAAATTCCAACTTGGCACAACTGCCAGAGAGATCACTGACCTGCTCGCCAAATACAAACTCCACGCAACCCCCGACACGACCCTGGCCAAACTCGGCTACACCAAAATAACCATCCCCGACGGCAGGGGAGTCCCCGAAGTCGCAAAAGAACTGACCAAAGAACGCATTGTAAAATCTCCCGAACCCAACTATATCCAGAAGATACTCAGCGTAAGCGACCCGCTCTACCCGGAACAATGGTATGTCGCCGCCACACGCATTGAAAGCGCCTGGCCGATTCTCAAAAACACCGCGCTGGTAACCGTGGCCGTCATCGACACCGGAGTACAGGCCGACCACCCCGACCTTGTCGGCAGAACTCTCAAAGGCTACGATTTCACCACCAATAAACCCGACGCCAACGACGACAACGGCCACGGCACCTTCGTTTCCGGCATCATTGCCGCCAACGCCAACAACACCGGCATCAGGGGCCTGTACAGCAACGCCCGCATCCTGCCGGTCAAGGTCATGGACATGCACGGTGCCGGCACCTACGAAGACGCCGCCAAAGGAATCATCTACGCCGTCGACAACGGCGCCAAAGTAATCAACCTCAGCATCGGCGGCTACGGCTACTCCCCCATGCTGCTCGACGCGGTAAACTATGCCCAGAGCAAGGGATGCATACTGATCGCCGCCGGCGGCAACGACGGCATCGAAAAGGAAGTCTATCCCGCCGGCTACCCCGACGTGATCGGCGTGGCGGCCCTGGCCAGCGAAAACGCCATCTGGCAATCATCCAACACCGGTCGTCACATAGCCGTAGCCGCACCTGGGGCAAATATCATCTCCACCTCGGCAAACGGCGGCTATTCCGTAGCATCCGGCACGTCCGCCGCCGCGCCGATGGTAACCGCGCTGGCGGCCATCCTGTCGGCTGAACGTCCGGACTTGTCATCATCGGCAATAGCCCGGTTGATCCAGCAGACGGCCAGAGACCTGGGAGAACAGGGCAGGGACAAGGTTTATGGGGCAGGGGCGATTGATGCGGTAGCGGCATTGGGGCAACCGGTGAAGGCTTTTCATGATGTTGCGGTAAAGGGTTTGTATTTGGAGCCTGATTTTATAATAAACAACAATGAATTAAAAATAGTATCAACAATAAATAATTCAGGGACATTTCCTCAAGAAGAATGCGATGTTGTTTTATATTTAATTGGTTCTAATATTAAAAATGAAATTGCTAGAAAATCAAATTTATTCATAACAGACAAGAAGGCAGTGGTGTTTGACTGGCAGGTGAGCCAAATGGATAGGTTTGAATTTGAAGTGGAGGTTATTAATAAAAATGATGAAATATCAACAAACAATCATGAAAGAACGAAGAGTTATTCAATAAAAGAAGAGAATAACATGTTTATTCTTTATGCAAATACTCCACCAGTACATGGTTGGATTGCATATCAAGGCTACAAAAAACTACCCGACTCAAGTGCGGTAAAGACAGAAATCAAAAATTATATCGGTCCGACAGATGATAATAGTGACTTATTGTCAGATAACTTTATTCCGGCTAATTATGGCTGGACTAATGATTCTAACACCCCCGCATGCGTTAGCGATACTAGCTGTCCAACATCGCTGCTGGAGGGTGCATGGGAAGAAGATGAGGGGACCAGAAGCCTGTCTCATTTTTGGAATCCGGATGGAGGTTATAATGATGGACTTTATGTAAATATTCATATTCCTTTTACAGTGATATATACAAAAAGTGCATTTCAGGCAATACAAGAGCGTTTTGGTGAAGCTGTAAAAGCTTATAAAAGTAATAATAAGAATATTGCTTATTGGTGGTTAGGGAGAGCCGCCCATCTCCTAGCCGACATGTCTGTACCTGCTCATGTTCTTAATGATGCGCATGCAGATCCAACTTTCACAACATCAATTGATAGTTATGAAGTTTTTACAGCAAAAAATGAAAACTATAAAAATATTAAATTCAACTCACCAAATACAGAGATTCCTGATTATAAGTCATATGACTTACTTGAATATAATATAGATAGTCTAATTGTATGGTTGAATAACCTCGACTATGGATTGTCTAAAATTGCTTATAACTTAGCAAAAACAGGAAATTCTTATGACAGTAACAATTATAATGGAAAAAGTTCAAATACGGCTACAAATGGTAAATACAATAGATGGCCTGCTATGCTTGATATTCCGCGCTACAGTAACCACATTAACAATATATATCTAAAATCAATATCTGGTGGAAACAAGTTTGTTACGAGTAATAGCGGAAATGCAACATATCAACTGACAGAGGGAATTGATTATGAAGTAGATACCAATCCCTACATCGTTGTTGAAAATGATGTTGTGATGAATTATCCGAGGTTAAAAATATACTTTTACGACCAAATTTACCAACAAATCAAGGATGATAACGATCTGATATTTATGGTTAACTACGAAGAAGGTTATTCTGACTCGTTTTATGGATTTACAGAAATATTCGATTATAAACTTGTACCAAGTAGTGTGTTGAAAAGGCTACATCAACCAAACCTTGAATCACGTGCAATTGGGTACGTTGCAGCACTTTACCTATTGTTTTGGGAAAAGACACATTCTATTGATGTTTCTCCTGTCAGTAGCGACTTCGGGGCGGTTCAGACTGCCACATATTCTTTGCCAAAATCTTTTTCAGTTTTTAATAAAGGCACAGCTCCCATTAATATCCAGAAGCTATCCGTGTCTGGAACCAACCTTAATGAATTTGTTATACAGATTGATCAATGTTCGAATACAACTCTTAATCCTGGCTTGGACTGTACCTTTCAAGTGGTCTTCAATCCAACAGCTGTTTCGCAACGTAGTGCAAAAGTTGTCATTCCGACTTCAGACCCAACTTCTCCATCTCTTGAGATCAGTGTTTCAGGGTATGGCACCAGTTCAGGTTCTGTGTCAAATACATATGATTCCAGTATGAATGTTGTAATAGATGTTTTACCAAAAGAACACCCCATCTTCCTAAAAGCCAATCAAAGTATCAGTATTGCCCTCACGCCAAACATAAGCGGAAGCAGCCTTGGGTATCGCATAGTTGATGCCAACGGCACTGTGATGTCTGAGAAGTATTATGTTTACTCGGGTGAGACCGCGATGATCAGCGCGACCGCGCAGGTCAGCGGGGTTTATTACATCAGGGTCTGGAACAACGGCACATTGACCGGCAACTATGACCTTGCTGTATATAACAACTGGAGCAACCCCGGTGTTGTTGATACCCAGCGTCCGCTGCACGTAACTTTCCAGACGTCCAGATACATCCAGGACGGCAGTTACCCTGTGCCACAGGTTGTCAACGGTTCCAGCAACGACTACTTCCGTTTCGCCGCGCAGGCCGGCAGTCAGGTTAACGTAACGCTCGGCGCCCACCTGATGAGCAGTGGCAGCCTGGGCTACCGCATACTTGACGCCAACGGCACGGTGCTGGCCGAGGACTATTACGTCTATGACGGTGAGACTCCGGTCTTGAGCAAACAGATCCAGCTGAGCGGCTTGTACTATGTTCAGGTATGGAAGAACAGCAACTCTCTGGTTGGAACATACAGTCTGGGAATTACCGGCGCAGATACTGACCGTGACTCAGACAATGACGGACTCTCTGATGCAGCCGAATACTACCACGGCACATCACCCAACAACGACGACAGCGACGGAGACGGCAGAACGGACCGTCAGGAGCTGGAAAGTGGTGACAGCCCGGTTGCCGCCTACTCATTTGGTTCTCTGTCCGGTACCAGCAACATGGCGGCCGCCGTTGCGGTTCCCTACATGGACAAGGAATTCCATTCCGAATACCCACAGCAGGCGGTCTGGTACAAATTCAACCTTACTTCCGGACAGGGAATATCGGTCACGCTGCGTCCACACATCGACAGCAGCAGCCTTGGTTACCAGATTGTTGATGCCAACGGCACTGTGATGTCTGAGAAGTATTATGTTTACTCGGGTGAGACCGCGATGATCAGCGCGACCGCGCAGGTCAGCGGGGTTTATTACATCAGGGTCTGGAACAACGGCACATTGA
>Ga0209417_1005297_pt1 | contig 14343 bp, 12 predicted proteins | sample RifGroF2_FD_184002 | JGI IMG/M metagenome (GOLD analysis project Ga0209417, IMG submission 184002) | Groundwater microbial communities from Rifle, Colorado, USA - Groundwater F2 (SPAdes) (version 2) | ecosystem: Environmental > Aquatic > Deep subsurface > Groundwater | place: Rifle, Colorado... | reverse complement strand
GGTTGTATCTCTCAAAATGCAATTGCTCTTTCTGGCTTTTTGTAATTTTTATTTTTATCATATCTCTGTTTTTGTACAAAGATAATTATTTATTTTATTTACGCAAATTATGACCGTGATTAGTATATATTTAACATTTCAACCCACACAACTCTACAGATGACTAATTTTGCTTTGCACGACCTAAGCCACCCACGCGGAGGCTTCTTGCTGCACTCAATATTGTTTTTTATAATTGATGAATTATTTGTATTTTTGAACTTTAAAAGAATATTCTAAATTAGACGATTATGGAAAAAAGAGAAAAATATATAAATCCCTTTACTGATTATGGTTTTAAAAAACTATTCGGTGAAGAACCAAACAAGGATTTACTCATAGATTTCCTTAATGAAGTATTAAATGGTAAAGAAAAAATAAAGAATTTAACTTACCTTAAAACGGCTAAGCTTGGTTCAACATATTCTGCAAGAAAAGCCGTTTTCGATTTATACTGCGAAAACGAACTTGGTGAAAAATTTATTGTTGAAATGCAAAAAGCCGAACAGGATTTTTTTAAAGACAGAAGTATTTTTTATTCTACCTTTCCAATTCGTGAGCAAGCAAAAAGAGGGAAGTGGAATTTTAAATTAAAAGCTGTTTATACAATTGGAATTTTAGATTTTGTTTTTGACGGCAGTAAAAAAAATGAAGATTATTTTCATTGGGAAGTAAAGCTAATGGATACCAAACATAAAGCTGTTTTTTTTGATAAACTCACTTACATTTATCTTGAATTACCAAAGTTTACAAAAACTATAGCCCAGATAGAAACTCGTTTTGAAAAATGGCTTTATGTATTAAAAAATCTTTCAAAGCTTGACAGATTACCGGAAAAACTAAAAGAAAAAATATTTGAAAAATTGTTTAAAGTTGCAGAAATTGCAAAGTTTTCACAAGCACAACTAATGCAGTATGAAGACAGTCTGAAAGAATACAGAGACTTGTTCAGTGTGATGGAAACACAAAGAAAAAAAGGAGAAAAAAAAGGCAGAATCGAAGGGAGAATCGAAGGCAAAATTGAAGGCAAAATTGAAGGCAAAATTGAAGGCAAAATTGAGGTAGCAAAAGAATTATTGAAAAATGGCGTAGCTGTTGAAATTATCTCTAAATCTACCGGGTTACCGATTAGCAAAATTAAAAAACTCTGATAATGCTTAAATATATTGACACCAGGCTTGATAAATATTTTGACAGCAACTCTCCTCTTCATGGAGATTTTGAGTATTATAATACTATGTGGAACGAAATTTTTGATTATCTTGAAAAAATTGCCCACAAAAAGCCCAAAGTTTATGAAGCTGAAGTTAAACGCTGCAACGATTTAAAAAACACTTTAGATTTTGCATATAAAAAATCCTATCAAATGGCAAAATTAAAAAAAAAGGTACGAACGAATGAAAAATAAAATATGCATCAAAATTATATTTTTACAGGCTTTGGTCATGCAGCCGGGAAATACAAAATCACAAATCCCGATCTTGAGTTTGCAACAAAAAGTAATTATCTGAAAGGCTTTCGTGAAGATAAAATCCTGTCCAGTAAAAATTATCTGAAACTTAAAGAACAATATCCGGAATTAACACCTTTTGAATATTTTGCAAGCTACAAAATGGGCTTTACTACGCGGCATCATGTAACCCCTTTTCCTCCCGGTGAAAAATACAATGTGAAACCAGAAACCTCTCTTGACCTTGCAGTGAAAGCAGTTGATATGGCATTAAAAGATGCTGGCATTCATCCTGAAAAAATTGACGCATGGTTTTTTAGCACGGTTTCTCCACACGAAAAAGCTCCGGGCATTGCCGCTACCATCAAATGTTTTTTCACAAATTATTATAACTATAGTCCAACCATGACGGTTGCTTCTGGATGCTCAGGCTTTATGCTCAATCTTGAACGGGCGCTCGACTATATGAAATGCAATCCCGATATAAAAAATATTGTTGTAGGACACACAGAAACCATGTCTTCATTTTTATGGAACCTCACGCATTATGTTCCCTTTGTAACTTTTGGAGATGCAGCAGCTGCAATAGTTGTAAGCCGGCAAGAAGGAAATAAAAAAGAGGGCATTCTTGAAATAAAAAATCTGCAGGACATGAAAATGATAGGTTTTGTGGGTGTAGATAAAGAGTGGAATCTTTACATGACTGATGGAGTAATAAAAGAAAGAGCCGTTGAAAATATTGCTTCCATCAGCACCGAAATATTACAGAAATCAAAATGGAGCGCAGAAGATACCGATCTTGTTGTTCCGCACCAGACGGGCAATGCAATACTTTATGACTCGGTTGAGAAATTAAATATTCCATTATCGAAATTATATCAGGAAGTACAAAAAAATTATGGAAACGTATCTGGCACATCAATTCCTATGAGTCTCAGTTTTCTTCATTATGAAAAAAGATTGAAAGCAGGAATGAAAATTTTATCTGCCACCGCAGGTGTTGGAGGCACTTTTGGAGCTTTCTCCTATATCGTACCAGAGCAAACAGAAAACAAAAACCCATACAACATTTCTAAAGATTTAGAAGGAAAAATAGCTTTGGTAACCGGTTCTACAGGCGGACTTGGTATGGAAACAGCTCTGGCTCTTGCAAAACGGGGCTGTTCGCTGATTCTTCAATACAACAGCAATGATCAAAAAGCAGAACAACTAAAAGAAAAACTTGAAAAATATTCTGTAAAGATATCTGTTATTAAAGCAGATTTTTCTTCGGAAGAGCAAGTACAGGAGCTGATTGCAAGCTGTCTGATTTTACCGGATAAAATAGATTTTTTAGTTCATACTGCTGCAATTTCCGGTGGTCTTGCAAGAGCCACAGATGTCTCAGATGCGCATTTGAAAAAGGTGGAGCAGGTAAATCATTTTGCCCCTGTAGAAATTACGAAAAGACTTAAAGAAAAAATTAAATCTGTAATTCTTTACACGGGCTCTGTTGCAGAAGACGGACAATTTTCTGGTTCTTCTTCTTACGTAGAATCGAAAAAAGGTTTGCATGGTTTTGCTGCAAGTTTTGCTTATGAAGCCATGAGTTCAGGTTTGCGAAGCATTTATTATATGCCGGGAATCATCTCCGGTGGCATGGCAGAAGAACTGGATGAAAAAGCAATTTCTACTGTAAAAATGAACATCATGCAAGACGAAGATGTAAGCCTCGAAGAAGCCGCAGAACGCGTGGCAAAATCTTTATATATCCCCAAGGTACTCAAGGTGCGTGATTCTTATGAGGGAGCTCTGTTGGTAAGAAGAGATGGGTATTTGGTGTAGAAGCCCCTCTTCATTCGACAAATAAATACAAGCAATCGGTCAAATCATCTTTTCATTCTACCTTATCTCTTTTTGGCTATTTATCTTTGTTTACCGGATTTTTAGCACCCCCTATAGATTAGATTTTTATTCGCTTTCAGGATGCTGTACTTTTGAATAAACACAAAATATACAGCTATGAAAACGATACTTTTAATTTCAATCCTATTTTTTTTATCCCTGAATATTCAGGCGCAGCCTAAACCAGAATTAACATCCGGCAATGCTCTCGGTCGTGGAATTGTAACAGGTGCTGTTTATGACGAACTCGATAAAAATGCAATGGAATATGTAAATGTAATTTTATATAATCGTACAGACTCTTCCATGATAACAGGGACAATTACCAATGCTGCCGGAGAGTTTAAAATTAAAGATATTCCTTACGGGGATTATTATGTGCTTGTCCAATTTATGGGATATGATAAAACACGTAAAGATATTGAAGTGAATGAAAAAAATAAAATCATCCATCTGGATAAAATTACTATAAAACCCGCTACAGTAGGAATAAATGAAGTGAATGTTGAAGCTGAAAAAAATTATGTGCAATACAAAATAGATAAAAAAATTGTAGATGTATCTAAAAATCCGAATGCAGCCGGAGGCACTGCAACAGACGCTTTACGTGATGTTCCGGGGGTTAATGTGGATGCTGAAGGAAATGTGAGTATAAGGGGAAACACAAATATTACAGTATTGATTGACGGACGACCAACAGCCATGAGTGCAGCAGATATTCTTCGACAGACGCCTGCCGGCGCAATTGAGAACATTGAAGTTATCACAAACCCGTCTGCAAAATACGATCCGGATGGTAGTTCGGGTATTATTAACATCATCATGAAAAAACAAATGGCAAATGGTACAAACGGAATAATAAACGCCTCTGCTGGTACAAAAGATAAATATAGTACTGATTTTCTTATGAATTACCGGACAGAGAAATGGAATTTTTTTGCGGGTGCAGGATATAATTACAGAAAAAACACTCAGGGATCAAAAATTGACAGGACTGATTTTATGGGTGCTTCTTTTGATACAACCAAACGGATTTTATCAAAATTCGATAGAGGATATATACCCCATGGATACAATTTTAAAGCAGGTGCAGATTATTTTATTGACGAAAAAACAACATTGTCTTTGACACAAGAAGCAGGCAATTTTGGCTTTGACCGCGAGGGAAAATTTTTTCATCAGTTATGGTACGAACCAGGACCATCAAGTATTTACTACATTGTTGACGATAAATTTGAGCTAAATGGAAATTATCTGAACAGCAATCTTAATCTACAGAAAAAATTTGAAAAAAAGGGACATGAAATCAATGCAAACATCTTTTATTCCCGGTTTGACTCTTATCGCCTGAATGAACAGGAAAATCAATCTACTGATGCCTCGTGGATTGCAGGAGACCTTGATCCGTATAAATTCAAAACAAAAAACATCATAGCCCGAAACACAGCTCGTGTTAAAGCAGATTACACGAAACCTTTCGGAGAAAACTCGAAATTAGAAACAGGTTTTCAAAGCGACATTAGTGATGCACAAATGAAATATCATAAATACAGTTTTGATCAATCTTTTTCTTCTTGGAACGAAGACCTGCAATGGCTCGGAACTTATTCAATATTTCAGCAGGTATATGCAGCTTATGGTACATATACAAATATTTTTAAAGGAATAGAATATCAGGCAGGCCTTCGGGGAGAATACATGAAAAGAAATCTGGAAACAAATGCTTCTGAAAAAAATGCACTGATTGAACTTGTTAAATTGTATCCATCTTTGCATTTATCATACCAGCTTCCAAAGAAGCAAACCCTGCAAGCGAGCTACAGCAGAAGAATTCAAAGACCCGAAGAATGGATGCTGAATCCCTATCCTAATTTTTCAGACGGACAATTCAGCAGTGTGGGCAACGCAAAACTAAAACCCTCAAACATGGATGCGGTTGAATTAAATTACATGAAAGCTCTTGCTTCTGGAAACGTTTCTCTAACCGGCTTTTACAGACACAACACAGACATAATATCACAAATTTTTAGTTGGGAAAATGGTGTTTTTATGACAAAATGGGAAAACGTAGGCATAAATAACACATACGGATTAGAGTCTATGACAAACATTAAACCCTTAAAGTGGCTTCGTATTAACGTGGGAGGCTCTTTGTTTCAAGATGATTTATTTGTAACAACTTCTGACAGCACAAAAATTATAACAAAAAATTTGAATTATAATTTTCGTTTATCTCCCGGGTTCGAATTTAAAACAGGAACTGTTGTCCAGATTGTTGCGGCTTACAACGGTCCTAATTCTTTCGGGCAAGGTAAATCAGAACCTTTTTTCAGACTTGATGCAGCTATCAGACAAAACTTTCTGAAAGATAAGCTCACAGTATCTTTGCGAGCCTCAAACCTAACAGCCACAAAACAAAAATTTCAGATTTCAGACACTCGCTATTTTATAAAACAAGAAGTGTATCCTGAAGCCTTTACTGTTATGTTTAACGTAAGCTATAAAATCAATAATTATACCCGCAATAACCGTCCGAACACCGGAATACAATTTGAGGGAGGACTGTAATAATGGTAATCGGTAACCTGCCTGGCCCGCCTGCTTACGCAGTTTGGCAGGCTTGCCGTTGCGGCAGACAGGTTGGTATTCAGTAAATCGGTAGTTGTTCAATAGTGCAACGATAGGTGTTCAATAGATGTACAATAACTGCAAAAATAACTGCAATTCAATATAAAAATACACCTGTAATAAGCAGCCACAAAAAACGATTTTTCCGCAGCAGGGTTGAAAAAAATCCAAGTATAGGAGCAAGAAAAACACTCACACAAAATAAAGAGATCAGCAAAGAAAAATTTTCTTTAAGAACTTTTGCAAGAGAAAAATCGGGCAGTATGAATGAGCCGATAACAGGAAATACAGAAATAAGCACAACAAACAACAGCGCCCCGGATAAGAGAAGAAGAAAAGCTTTTTGTATGTTTTTTTTCACAATAATATTTTCATTTTACTACAAAGTTAGAAACGAACTTTTATATTCCAAACAAGTATTTGCTATGAAAGGGGTATTTAAAATGAATTTTTAAAGTTTTAACAAAGATAAAAAATATTGCAAACGCCTCCTATATTTTCGTTATTTTTACAAAAATTTTTTACCTAAAATGTTTGCCGATATTATATTGCCCTTTGCTACACCCATGCTTTATACCTATGCTGTTCCGGAAGATATGCAAGGCGCAATTACTGAAGGCACACGCGTTTTGGTACAATTCGGAAAGAAAAAAATATATTCTGCCATTGTTTATAAACTTCACGAAAAATTTTCATCCGCACATGAAATAAAATCTATTTTATCTTTTTATGATGACGCTTCGGCAATCAGTAAAAAACAGCTTGAATTGTGGCAGTGGATTGCATCGTATTATATGTGCAGTCTGGGAGAAGTGTTTAATGCCGCGGTTCCGTCTGTTTTTAAACTCGAAAGTGAAACTTCTGTTTTTCTGAATCCTGATTTTGATGAAGATGTTGTTACTACAGATTACGAAGAAATGATTGTTCAGGCATTGCAGAAAAAACAAGCAATGACGATGAATGAAGTTGATGAATTGATTAGCAAACGCTCCTTTTCTGTTATCAATAAAATGATTGAAAACAAGGTGGTTTTTCCGGAAGAAAAACTAGCGGAAAAATACAAACCCAGATATCAGCAATACATAGCTCTTGCGGAAAATTTTAATACAGAAGAAACGCTGCAAGCTGCTTTTGAATCTTTGAAAAGAGCACCTGCACAGATAAAAGCGTTGGAATTGATTTTATCATTAATTGAAGAAAATAAAAATTCAGATATTTTAAAGCCCCCAACAGAAGTATTTCCGGGTTTTTCTACCGCACTTTCTGCTCTTACAAAAAAAGAAATTCTTGTAATAAATAAAAAAGAAATCAGTCGTCTTGATGAAGAAATATCTGCTGAAAAAGATATTTCTGTTTTAAATAGTTACCAGAATGAAGCCTTGAAAAAAATCAAAGCATTGTTTGCAGAAAAAGATATCGTGCTGCTTCATGGCATTACCGCATCAGGAAAAACAGAGGTTTATATTCATCTCATACAGGAATATTTGAATCAGGGAAAACAGGCTTTGTATCTTTTACCGGAAATTGCTATCACTTCTCAAATAATAACACGGCTGCGCAATGTTTTTGGCGACAGAGTTTGTGTATACCATTCAAAATTTTCAGATGCAGAAAAATATGAAATATGGACTGCTGTTTCCGGAAAAAATATTCATAAAAAATATGATATTGTTGTGGGTACAAGAAGCGCTGTTTTTCTACCTTTCAGCGATCTTGGTTGTATTATTGCAGATGAGGAACACGATGCAAGTTACAAGCAGACAGAACCTGCGCCAAGGTACAATGCACGCGATACAGCAATCATTCTTGCACGACAAAACAATGCAAAAGTACTGCTTGGCTCTGCCACCCCATCGGTTGAAACGTATTACAATGCCATAAGCAGCAAATACGGACTTGTCGAATTGTCAGAGCGTTTTCATGATGTAATGACTCCGCAAATATTAATTTCAGATTTACGTTCTGCGCGCGCAAAAAAAACCATGCAATCGCACTTCAGTCCTATGCTGATGAATGCAATACGTGAAACATTAGATGAAAAAGGGCAGGTAATTTTATTTCAGAATCGCCGTGGTTTTTCGCCCTATCTGCAATGCGACGCCTGTGGCTGGATTCCCTCTTGTAAAAAATGCGCGGTAATGCTCACGTATCATAAATACAAGACCGCGCTCGTGTGTCATTACTGCGGATACACGGTCAGTATTCCTAAAACATGCGCTTCCTGTGGCAGTACAGAAGTTTTAACAAAAGGCTTTGGAACAGAAAAAGTGGAAGATGAAATTGCAATTTTATTTCCTGAAGCCCGCCTCGCTCGTATGGATATGGATACCATGACCAGCAGAAAAAAATATATAAAAGTTCTTACTGCATTTGAGTCGGGTAAAATAGATATACTCATCGGCACACAAATGATTACAAAGGGACTGGATTTTGAAAACGTCCGCGTGGTGGGGATTTTAAATGCAGACAACATGTTGCATTTTCCGGATTTTCGTTCAGGAGAGCGTGCTTTTCAACTCATGGCGCAAGTGGCAGGGCGCGCCGGAAGAAAAGGAAACAGAGGAAAAGTTATTGTGCAGACATCAGATCCGAAGCATCCGGTAATTGTAGATTTTTATCATAATGAATACATAAATTACATCCATAAAGAAATAGCGGAACGAAAAGAATTTCTATATCCTCCTTTTTGCAGATTGATAAAAATTATGCTGAAACACAGAGATAACAATGTTGTTACAAGTGCTGCCCTGGCAATGATGACAGAACTGAATAAAATTAAAGACCTGCATATTCTTGGTCCCGAGAATCCTGTAATTAATAAAATAGAGTATTTTTTTCTACGCAATATTCTGATAAAACTTCCTAAAAATAATTTGAATCAGGAATACAAAAATAAAATTCAGAGTGTTATTCAGAATATCAAAGCAAACACAAATTATAAAAACCTTATTGTGCTTTGCGATGTAGATATGGCTTAGCGTTTGACGTTTTATTCAAAAATTACAAAACCACTCAAGCAACGCACCCCCAAAGCAAATGAAATGCTGAAAACAGTTGGGTTGCCTAAGTTTAAATCCAATGCTAATAAAAAATCAGTTTTATAAAAAAAACAAACCAAAAAAACCAAACCCCGGAATGTAAGGACGATGCACGCATCGTCCATCATAACATAATACAAAAAAAAGGTTCTTTAAAATATAAACATAAAAAGCCTTAGCTTTTATTCTTGCTCTTGATAACTGGTAATTTTTATGTCGTGCGAGGAATAAGGTGGATGCTTATCTGCGCACAGGATTAGGTGTTTTCTCATCTTGTGGCATTTTAATGATTGTTTATATTAAAATAAATGCATATTATTGCATTTATGAAGCAACCAAAAAACCGTATGGACACAATAAAAATTACTTATGACAATTTAGGCAATACCCTTGATATATGGTTTACAAAACCGACCAATGATATTATCTGCGACGATTTAGAAAACGAGATGATTGTAAAACGAGATAAATCGGGAAATATTTTGGGCATAGAAGTGCTTAACTATGTGAAAAATAAACAAACAAATGTTGAATCTCTGCCTGTTGAATTATCGCTAATTCATAGGTAGAATAATTATTAACTCCTGACAACGAACGAATATTAAAACCAAACCCCGGGCCGGTAACCCATTGGTGACAAAAACAAGGTTCTTTAAAAAAACATATAAAGCCTTAGTTTTTATTTTGAGTGATATTTAATTTGTAATTATTCATGTGGAATAAATAGTCATGGAAGCTATTATAAGAACAGACAATAAGAAATTATTTATGTCTCTTCTGAAATTTTTGGAAGCCCTTAATATTTCAGTTGAAACAATGGATAATCAAAAAGAGGAAGAGTCCCTGAAAAAAGTGAATCTATCTTCGCTTGATGATTTTTATACATTATCTGGAAATTCATTATCAAAAGCATATTCAGAAAATGAACCAGAATATCATCTTTTTCAGGTAAAAGAGCCAAACCCGAATTATGACAGAAGCTGATATAATATTGACCCCGTTGCCACAAGCAGATGGGCAAACAAAATTACGACCTGCCCTTATTCTTAGAATCATGCCTGGATATGGCGACTATCTGGTTTGCGGTATCAGCTCAAATCTAAAACAGAATATTGAAAACTTTGATGTAATTATCAGGAAAAACGATTCTGATTTTGGTCAAACGGGTTTGATAAAAGATTCGATTTTCAGGTTGAGTTTTCTTGCAGTATTACCTTCGGAGATGATCGTGGGATCTATTGGAAAAGTGTCAAAAAATGTTCATGTAGAATTATTAAAAAGATTGTCAAAATATTTAACAAAAGAAACAACCCCGGGCTTGTAACCCAATGTGATTACAAAAACAAGGTTCTTTAAAATTTAAACATAAAAAGCGGAAGTCTGCCTGCCTACCTAAGCAGGTAAATTTACCTGTAGTAAACAGGCCGGCAGTCAGGCTTTTATTCTTGTATCTAAAAACTGGTAATTTTTAAGTACAACAAGTTTAATAAGTGGATGCTCATGCTGCGGCGTGGGCTAAATTTATATGCATGTTATGCATAAGGGAAGAAAAGACAACGACCAGACAAAAAGGTATTGATAAAAACCCGCTAAGACAAGGAATAAATTAATTAAAAAAAAATTATGGTAAATGAAGCCGACTATAAATTTTTGCTAAATAGAAAAGAAAACAGTATTTTTGATAACCTTTAAAAAAAGTAAATTAAATTTAAAATTATGCAAACAGTTACATTTGAATTGCAGTCCAATATTGCCAATCGTATGAACAAATTTATTCAATTATTTGGCAGTAAGGAGGTAATGTTTGATAAATTTATTGAATATTATATAAAAAAACTCAAACGAGAAATAGCTCTTATGCAAATAGATTTAAACAAATATGAGCAAAAATATAATATGTTATCTTCAAAATTTTATAAACAATTTGAAAATGGACAGTTGGGCGATAACAAAGATTTTATTTTATGGTCGGGTATTTACGAAATGCAATTGAGTTGTAAACAAAAATTACAAAAACTTATATGATTTTTAAATATTTTGACAAAGTAAAAACCAATATTGATAATTATTCTCATATTATAGAAAACTATCAACTCAATGAAAAGGTTTATAGCGAGGAGCGTGGGTTTATTGAAGGAGAAATAATGTTTATTGATGATAGTCGTTTGGATTTTGCAGAAGTGAAAGACATTGAAATAAATCAAAAAATTAAATATCATTATCATTATATGGATACCGATAACAATATGATTTTTAGATATGATAATGCCAAACATCATAAAGATATAAAATCATTTCCACATCATAAACATTTTTTAAATACGATTGATGAAAGTTCAGAGCCGGAAATCACAATAGTTTTAAATGAAATAGAAAATATTGTTCTGAAAAAATAAAAATTAGTTTATGATATGGCAACAATTTAAGTGTATTGAAGAAAAGAGTTTTTTTAATTACCTTAAAAAATGACAAACAAAGAAACGATAAATAGAAATTTAGGATTAACATTTGACTTTGTTAAACATCTTATTGATAATCCTGATTTGATTGAAAAACTACCTGATAATTTTGTTTTGGATTTTGCTGAAAAAGATTTTTTACATAATGAACCTGTAAAGACAATTCAAAAAAAATACAAATCAAAAATTGTTAGAGTAAAGAATTCTTTTGAATTATCGCTATAAATACAATTTCAAAAATTAACCAAATTATTTTGCCTATGATAGGATAAATAAAACAAAATTCCTGCGATAATTTAATCGCAAAAAAAAATATAAAAAGCGGAAGCTTTTATTCTTGAATTAGAAAACTGGTAATTTTCAAGTACAACAAGTTTAATAAGTGGATGCTCACGCACGGCGTGGGCTAAATTTATTTGTTGTACGGGTATACCAGTACCTCTAATTCAGATAGGCGATAAACCCACGCTTTTTCTATGCAAACAAGTATAACGCCACAGGGTTGAGGCAAACTAAACTAAAATTATTATGAAAAAAATTACAATTTTATTTCTGCTCTCCGTCTTAATAGGTGGATTGAGCAATGGGTTTGGACAGGAAAAGATATTCTTTTCAGCAATACCTACGGATTCTACAAACCTTAATATTTACTCAATGAATATTGATGGTAGCAATCAACAAATTCTCTTTAATGACGATTATAATCGTTATCATCCTGACATAACAAATGATAAGTCAAAGCTTGTTTATGTTCGGAATAATAATACGGAACAAGCAATTTGTAAGTCAAATATTGATGGAAGTAACGAAGAGACAGTTTGGACTTTTCCAGACTATGTTTCTGGCGAAGTTCTTATTGATTACATGGATGTTTCAAATGATTTTTCAAATATTATAATGGAACTTTATTCCTCAATTGCAAATCGCAATTCTGATATTTACAAACTTGATATTGCAACTTCTACATTAACAAATTTGACAAACAGCGATAATTATTACAAAGAAATGGGTGTTCATTATTCACCTGATAATACCAAAATTGCTTATGGTTATACTCCATCAGGTTGGTATGCAATTCCCGTTTACATTTATATTATGGACGCAGACGGTTCAAACCAAATTCAATTAACAAGCGATGGTAGTACTCAACAATATTACCCTGTTTTTTCACCTGATGGAACTAAAATTTTATATACTAATTGGGAATTTTCAGGTCATCCTATGCGTATTATGAATATTGATGGATCTAATGATCATGCAATAAATATGTCTTCTGGTGACAACTTAGTCAGAATGGCTGTATTTAATCCCGATGGCACAAAAATTATTGGCATTAGGCCAAATGAGACTGGGAGTTTAGTAATTTGTGACACAAGTGGAATTGTTGAAAGGAATATTCCACTTGGTAATTTTGATAGTTATAGAGAAATTTTATGGACATCAACAAATGTTACTTTCAATGCCACCATCACCATTCCCGATACTATTCTTTCAATCTCACAAACCGTAGAACTACCAATAACCACAAGCACATTAAACACCTCCGACAACATTATTTCTTACCAATTCAACCTCGCTTACGACAGCACAAAACTCCAATACAGCAACTACAGTTTAACCGGAACCATTGCAAGCGGTGGCACAGCAACAGTAAATAATTCTACACCCGGACAGCTCCAGATAAGTTATATGACCTCAACCCCATTAAGCGGAGCAGGAGCTATTTTAAAATTGCAATTTAACCCCTTGCTTATGGGTTCCTCTGATTTAACCATTACCGATTTTCTGTACAATACAGATACCATTACAAATATAGATAATGGCTTGGTAACAGTAATCGGAGAATATGGCGATGTGGATGCTAACACACACATTCAGGCTTACGATGCTGCGCTCGCTTTGCAATATTCTGTAAGCTTAGACCCATTGCCAACACTCGACCCGCTGCCCTGGGAGAATTTCAGAACCATTATGGCAAATGTTGACGGAGTTGATACTGTAACTGCAAACGATGCATCACTAATTCTGCAATACTCTGCAGGTTTAATTTCAACATTTCCGGTAGAGGGTGGCACTAAATTCTTACAAAATCCAATCGCAGATATTACCATTACACAAGTAAATAATGAACTTGTATTTACCACAACAGGCGAATTATTCGGATTAAATATTTCAGCCCATTCCACACCCGGCATTGTGTTAAGTAATCCGCAAATAATGAATAACGGCATGCTTTCAGCACAAAATATTTCGGCTAATAATTATCGAATTGGTTTGTGTTCAGCTTATCCTGTTGCAGAAAATTCAGAAATTGTAAGAATACCTTTTACAAGTACAGAAAACGGAATAATCACTTTCAATATGATTGTAAATAAAGAACAGCTTACAAAAAGTATTGAGATTGTAAACGAAGCAACAGGCATACCGGGCGCTTCGGACACTGAGCATAGTCGAAGTGTCGAAGGGTGCAATATTTTCCCAAACCCATCCAACGGAAAAGTGTATGTAAATTCATTAACACCTGTAAAAATAAAGGTTTTCAACATTCTTGGAGAACAAATAATTTCAACTGATAATGGAAAGAGTAATTTTATTTCAGTATCAGAAAAAGGAATATATTTGTTTGAAATAAGTGATGGAGTAAGTACTATTTATAAAAAGGTGGTGGTACATTAGAATAGACACGAATTACACGAATTATCACGAAAATTAGTGTAATTAGTGTCTGTCCATAAACTATCTTTTGTTGATAAAAAGGGACATTCAGAGTATTCTTCTAAAAAGTAATATTTTATCTTCGAGAAAAAAACGAGATGAAATTTTTTAACGATTTAACTTTAAAATT
>Ga0209417_1005296_pt1 | contig 14346 bp, 8 predicted proteins | sample RifGroF2_FD_184002 | JGI IMG/M metagenome (GOLD analysis project Ga0209417, IMG submission 184002) | Groundwater microbial communities from Rifle, Colorado, USA - Groundwater F2 (SPAdes) (version 2) | ecosystem: Environmental > Aquatic > Deep subsurface > Groundwater | place: Rifle, Colorado... | reverse complement strand
ACACGGATGCGCTGTCGGCATCGACTCGACGGTTGCCTCACTGCCTTCCGCACGAATTGACCAACCCGACTGTTGATTATCGACTGCCGATTTTAACGTCAACCGCGCAACCGAACTGATACTCGCTAAAGCTTCACCGCGAAAACCCAATGTCACAATATTCTCAAGATCTTCCAACTGCGTAATTTTACTCGTCGCATGTCGACTGAGCGCAAGCGATAAATCTTCTTTGCAAATACCACACCCATTATCACGAATACGAATTAATTCTAATCCACCTTTTTCAATATCGATTTCGATATGATCGGCGCCGGCGTCTAAACTATTTTCCAATAATTCTTTGACGACTGAGGCGGGCCGCTCGATCACTTCGCCTGCTGCAATTTGATTACTTAATCGTGGTGGCAAGACTTGAATACGTGATAAATTCATAAAGGCTCCTATCCTTTAAACGAGAACGATACTACGATAACGGCCTCTTCTTCAATGGAATTTTCCGGGCCCCCACAGCAAGAATATCCGCATATTCTGTTGCAGAATAAAATTTGCTTATCTCGAAAAATAGGTTTGTGGCGACGGATTTTGCTGCAAATAATTAACAATCCCCTGCGTCAAGGCGTTCGCCAATTGCTTTTGATAAGCCGGATCATTTAATTGCGCTTCTTCATCTCGATTCGAAATAAAACCTGTTTCAATCAATAGCGATGGAATATCCGGCGATTTCAACACCATAAATGGCGCTTGCTCGACAAAACTTTCATGCAATCGCGAGACTTTCTTCAACGCCTGCAATTCCGAATAACCAAACTGCAAGCTATCTTGAATCGTCGCCGTTTGAGATAAATCCAGCAGCACCGATCGCAACATATAACTTTTATCCGATAGGCTCACACCACCCAACTCCGAATAATTTTCTTTTTGCGCGAGCCAGCGCGCCGCTTCGCTCGTCGCACCATGCTCGGATAACGCAAATACCGTTGCGCCACGCGCATCTACATTACTGAACGCATCCGCGTGAATCGCCATGAACAAATCGCCTTTCCCTTTTCTCGCCAATTGCAATCGTCCCCGCAATGTCACGAAATAATCACCGTTTCGCGTCATGACCGGCGTAATTCCTTTTTGCGCTGCCAAATCATCATATAAATCTTTACCGATCGCGAGCACGATATTTTTTTCATGCGTACCACGCTGGCCTGTAGCACCCGGATCTTTTCCACCATGACCTGGATCGATAATCACCACCGCATTGCGTTTTGGCCCCGATGAACGACTATCGAGCGTCACCGCATAAGCGCCCTGCGGCGTATTATCCGACGAGGTACTCACTGTATTGTCTTGGTCTGCTACTTGATCAGCCATCTCAGCCGGTTCTGCTTTTTTCGGTGATGGAGATTGAATCACTGGCGCGGGCGTTTTAGCCATCGCATGCGCGGGTGGGATTGAATGCGTTTCCGTGATTGATCGAACCGGTGCCCCTGTTTTTTGCATAGCGGGTATCGCGCTTGCTGTGTGGGTGTTTGTCGGCAAAGGCGAATGGATCAATGATAACGCCAATTGACAAACCTCTTGCGTACAAATTTTCTGCACGGAGGATCGATCCACTTTCGCGGGGTTTCGCAGATTGAATATTACGCGCAATGTTTGGCGATTGATTCTTTGTGAGTGAATCGATTGAATCAATGAATCAGAATAATCTAACGACGTTGCCAGTTCAGTATTAAAAAAATCGATCGATAATTGCGCGGGTTCGCTCGTTGTTTTCACGCCCACCTGAAAAGGTTTTTTTAGCAAAAAAACAATCCGCGTTGTCATAGCACTTGGCGTCACATGAAGACTGATCAGTTGATTTTGACTCGACGCAGCAAACGCATAGCACGCGATTGCCAACCCTAAAAAAGTTAAAACCCCTAGGGATTTTTTAATCCATTTCGATGTCGACAAAACCTATTCTCCCAACTTTGTCCCGTCATTGCGAGACGCATAAGCGACGAAGCAATCCAGTTCTGATGCTGGGTTGCTTCGGCTACGCTTCGCAATGAACGACACACCAATAATGAAGCTTCAATCTCAGTCATCCTACGGCTTCCAGAACTGTCATCCCGCTACCAAGCAGCGGGATCCAGAATCAAAACCGTCGCGCGACGACTCCTTCCCCCACTCGCGTATTCGCTTGCAGGCGAATCAACCGCGTATCATCCTTGATTTCAAAATAACAATCAAGGTCGGAAACCGGCAAAAATCCTTCCCCTTTTTCAGGCCATTCGACCAAACAAATCCCTGACCCAAAATATTCTCGCGCACCAATAAAATCGAGCTCTTCTGCGTGCAAGAAACGATACAAATCGAAATGATAAATATGTCGATGATCAATCTCATACGGCTCGACAATCGTAAACGTCGGGCTTCTCACAATTTGCTTTGCATCGAACGATTGAATGATCGCGCGCACCAAGGTCGTTTTCCCCGCACCCAATTCGCCGTACAAAAAAATCGTGATGACAGGCGGCAGAACCATCGCCATTTTCTGCCCCAATAGACGCATTTCATTTTCGGTTTTTATAAGAATTGATTGATTGATTGCTAACATCGACCACTGCCCGCTTAAAATTTACAGGCATTGTACTGGGAAAAGATATATCACGCTACCGAACGCTTGCTATTTGAACTATTTCAGCTGACTGCGATAGCTGTAAAAATAAGATCCTTGAGCGAATAATTTATTTTTTGTCCTCTGCAGAGGTGTTTTTCAAAAAACAACAGCTATTTAAGCTGATTTTGATTGATTCAAGCCGCTTTTTATCGCTGTATTAGCGCTATTGGATTCTGGCTTAAAGCCATAAGAGGCCATTGCACGCAAGAAATCTTGATCATCAAAATTAAAAAAATCCATATAATCAACTACTGATTTTACACTTTTGGCTATTGCGCTTTGAACATCTCCTGTCAGAGGTTTCATTGTGGAACACGCAGATTCAGCAATTATTTTTACAATGTCTGCCATCAAATCTCCCGTGTCTTTTACCAAAAAACGAGATTCCCTGGGTATTAATTTTGCTACCGCCTCAGTTAAGCGGATGGCTTCCTGTATCCGCTCAGCATGCTTTAAGAAATTTCCTGGCTCCATGCTTTGAAGCTCACCAACTAAAACGCCCAAATTACTATGATGTTTAAAAAGCAAACTTTCTATACTTCTAAAAAATCGCATATTCAATTATTTCCTATTTTTTAAGTCTTATTTTTATCGCGCTTGTACTTCATGCTAAAAACAAAACCAGTATAGATCATGAATCTTAAGAAAAGATTAAGGGATTATTTCTACGCACCGCGACGAGTTGACTCATAATAAACCTAACCGAAGGAGGATGATTTAGGGGACGCGTTGAGTCATAATAAAACCTAATCGAGAAAAAAAAGGGGGGTTGACTTCAATGTTCGCCGCGCAAAAATATGCGCAAAGAAAGATTTTCTTAATGTTTCCTTAAGGAAAGTTGGTTATTATTTAGGCTAATAAACCGGGTGTTATACGCATGCTAATAAATGCGATGCAAAACAAGGATAGACCAATACCTGAGAAGCGAATCTCAATCAGGCGGCATTGTGCGCGAATCTTTACCCTTGCGCACGAATTCACAACAAAATTAGATAACCCTTATTTATTAAAAAACCTGATTCAGACGGGCGAAAAGCCAAAATGTCTGCTATCTTTAGTTCAATTAATATTTTTAACAAAGGGCGAAATGAGCGCTTTGTAATTTAGAATTTGGAGGAATGGATATGATAAACACTGGAGCAAAAATGGAACCAATTGCATTTAGATCGATAGCCAAGCTGCAGGGGATCTCATCAAGAACAAAAGATGGTTCGTATCACGCTAACTGGAGTCCATCAGAAAGCCTATACGCCAGGGCTGATATCGCGATGGATGCGGCCAGAGGATTGCTCGCAAACGCACTTCCTATTGATGGCGATGTCACACAAAAATTTAATGCAGTTTTTGGCGGCCAAGGAGCTCAAGCAATACAAGATGTTTCCCAAAATTATCTTGTTTCCCATATGTTGGAGGGCGGCCAACACAATGTGTCAGCGCTTGGGCCGACGGCAGGAAATTATTTCTTGACCAGAGCCGGAAAAGTAGCAATGTTATGGTCGGCTTACGGAATAGCCTTGCGCATAATGACGATTGGTGAGGCAGGGGCAACTTTCAATTATCGCACGCTACTTAACCCCATGTCTTACCGCTTGCTCCTAGAGAATGGTCATTACATATTGGATTCGCTTAAAGCAGAGGATCTATCCTCGCTAAACACCTTTCTCACTAATCCAATGCTCCCACCTCAATTAACGAATGATGCTCTATTTGATACAACAACTGAGCCTGGCAAACTTGTGCAATTACTTGAGCAAACTGTAGCTTCCGCGCCACAAACGATGCAACCAAATTTAATCACGGCTCAACAGGAAATTATAAAACTCATCACAGAAAGAGGAAAAGGGCAAACAACTACCGGAACTTACTTCGGCGCTACTATTGGCATTAAACGGACAGGACTGCGCGTAAAAAAAACTGCTCAAGAAACAATGGCAGACACAAAAACAACTGCTAGACCGGAAGATGAAGCTGCTGCACTCACAGAAATCTTTGCAAAAATTCGTCTCTTACAAGATCAAATCGATCAAGCTAAAAATGCACGCTTTCAGCAATTACATGATGCGCTTTCAATACGAGCATCGGGGTTAATAACCACAGCTCCCGATCAAGCAATTTCAATCCGCGCAATGCTGATTTCGGCTGAGCAATTCAGAAGAGAGCAGTCTCCAAAATTAGACGCAGTGATTGATAAGTTAGATCAATTACAACAACTTACTGCATTAACCCCTGAAGCTGTTGATCAAGCCAGATTAGCTCTCGCTAATCTGGCTGTAGAGGATGAAATTGAAGCCGCAGAAGCACGCCTTGCTTTTCAACCTGAAAGATACCCTTCCTTGCGAGCAATGATAGATAAAGCTCGACAAGAGAAAGACACTGCAACAAATTCTCAACGTCTTGAAGCGATTGCAACTTGCTTAAGCGTCGGTGATGAAAACACACCAGATCTTGATGTCGAAAAAACATTTCAGATATATGCCGACTACGCTACGGTAAAAGAAGCGCTTTTGACTTTACTGGAACAACGACCACAAAATGATCCCTTTAGAACACAAATCGAAGAAACGCTCGATGAAATCAGCAAAGAACCGATTTCACACGCCAGCACACAGCATTGGCTAGCCATCTTGCAACGAACGGCCCGAAATTTAGAAGCCCCGCGTCTCGAGACGCATGCTCTGGAAGGCGCGCCTTCGACTGAATTATCACCTGCCTTAGCAACAGAGCAAGATGATTTAGATTATATTTCACCCTTTGATAAATCAATAGATCCAGGATTAAACCCCCAGGGTTGTTTTCCAACACAGCAGGGCTCGAATTTGGATGCGGATTTTATGCGTAAATCCGTTCAGTTTAACGGAAAAACAAAACAAAACACTTTAACAACAGATCAGACTCAAGATAATGATCTCGGCTTAGCTAAACGGGTTATTGCGTCAGCATACCCTCAGGCAAGAGACACCGATCATGATGAAATTCTCGCGCGCATAACCAGCCACTATACTCAAAGCTTAATCGGTGGTGGCGGATTGAGCGATCATTTACATGCGGTTGATGCATCGTCTAATAGCCCACTGAAGATTGGCACTAATAGTTTAGAAAGAATATGCGAACTCCATCTTATTGCTTCCAACCCTCCAAATTTCCACGCTGACCCAATCATCGCAACATCGACAATAAGCAACTTTATGTTTACTGACGATATTGCCCAATCACACCAACTCCCAGGAAATATCTCATACCGATCTGGCTTAACTGAAAATGGATTCAAACCTGGCAATATTCATGCCACCAACTCCATCTTGGATGACTTAATTCACGATCGAATTCAATTGATGACCAAAGCGCATATTGCGTTTGCTCAAGCAGAGGAAAACGCCATCAGGGCACTCAGAACACTGCGACAAACAAATCCAAATTTATATACGCAGGCAAGATTTTTGTTTGACAGAATGATTGAAGCACGAAGAGCAGTCCCAGCAGCAGCTCCTGCATGGACTCTTGCGCTCCACGAGTTTATAACAACGATTCAGAACTCAGCCCTTTCCTCAGAACAGCTAACCGGACTTTTGCCAAAAGAACGCTTTCTTGCTATCCAATCGTTTGGTCTGGCGCGAGGAAAAGTAGAAACACTCATTCAAATGGTAAGAGAACAAATTGAAAAACCCGAACACAGCAAAAAGACACGATCATGTTTTTCGCAAATAGCTCGAGAAGCTGAGAAAGAACTCTCGCTTTTGGACAACGATTTTAGATCATCAGACTCCATGGAAACCTCATCTCGATTAGATACTTTATATAATGTAACTAATGAGGGCTTCCAAAGAATTAAATTATTCGCTCCAACATTGACAAGCTTGGAAAATTCCAAAGCTGGTAATGCAGTGGCTGAACTCGTCTCTCACATAGAAACAGGATCCATTGATAACGATCAAGAGCAAAAAGAAAAATTCGATGCTGTTGCTACACAGCTGCAAACTAAAATGCAAAATGCAAAAAGTGCATCGCCATCGATGACAGCGCGACAGAGATCTACGCCACCTCTCTCAGCCGCATCAACAGCAGTGGCAAAACCAAAAAAATCCAGTCTGCTCAGTCGAATAGGGCAATATCTCCGCCGAGGCGGATTGATATCGCTCATCGCTGGAGCAGCTCTCTTTGCTGCCGGTTTTTTTATTCCGCCTCTAGCGCTTCCGTTATGGATAGCGGGTGGTGCTTTGATGACAACCAGTGTAGCAGCCTTTGGCACAGGTGTTTTATTCGGAGTTGGCGCCGCAGGTTTAAGATCAATTGATCGAGCAAAAAACCAACGCGATGCTGAAGAAGGTAAAACAACGGCCGCACCTGTAAGAACACAATCGACTTTTACGCCATCAATACCGACTCCAGCACAAGTAGCAAGACCTACTATCGTTACCCAAGAGCGAACTGTTTCTCCCCCTGTCGTCGCACCGGCGAATGATGAAGCAGCTGCGAAACCTGCTTCTCAAACAACAACCGCGTTACTGTCAGCGCCACCGGGAGGGATCGGCATATCACCAACCGACGGGGAAATTCCAGTAACAATCCCACAACAACAAAAAGAACCACAAACAAGCACCACGGCAGCGAAACACGAAATAGCAAAGGATACGACACGACCAGCAAGCCCCACCCTCGACTCAGCAGCGCCGGGAGAAATGTCTCGACATTCTTCGCCTCGTCACATCAGCAGCGCGGGTTAACTATAATCAAAAAAACCGCCATCCAAGCCTTGCTAAAATAGCAAGGCGCTTGTTACACTTGATTTTATAATGTTTGTCATGAGATAAAACTTATGTTGTCATCTATGGAAATGGAAGAAGAAATTCAAGATAAGTTTCGGGATCTGCAAAAAGTAGCCGCTAGAATTCGTGAAATTGCTACCTACTTGATACAAACTGAGCGCGTAGAAGGCGCTCCTAACAATGATCCTTACAGAAGTTATGCCATCTCATATGAACCCTATGAAGAAAACAGTCCTGCTTTTCAAACAGCTCTTGATCGCGTTGAAAGCAACAAAACCTTAGTCATACTGACCCTCATTCAACCTGGCGCAGAATTTCCGATAAGATTTATGATCAAAAGAACAGACGAGCGAGGTGAACGCACCCACTTTCCCTATAGAACAACCCCTCATCACCCACAGGACGAAGCAATTCCTCTTCACTCGCAAAACGGTATTCCTACACAAGGTGTGGCCGCTCCACAGCACATGCAAGAACGTCCCGTATTTAACCCGGATGAAGAACCTGAACTCGACTGTCATGGTGAAGCATTTAAGTGGCCTAGAAACAATATCGGACTAGCCACACAAAAAACACTCGTGCAATTTTTACGCGACGAATCGTACAGCCAACGATTGGAAAATCTCTACTACAGTCGAAAAAAACGCATAGAAGAATTGCAAATTCTCGCAAAAAAATACCCTAACATAATGATTGACCATTTAAAAACATATGCCAGGGACTTGGCTCCTTTGCTCGAAAAACATCCCGAAGAATTACGCACTCTATCAAAAAACAATCCTAGACAATTATATTGTTTATTTTCTGTCGAAGAACAAAGCTCTCCTGCTCCGCAAGAATCACCACCTCCTTATTCTCCTGCTCCTCAACAACAGCCTATCCACACTATACAAATCCCGCCGCCCCAAGGAAATCCCTTACCACCTAGAGAAAGCCCGCCGCCTTTCGGTGGACTTGCAGCATCAGATGTTTCATCGATAAGCCAATTGAGTGTATCCCCAGGAGACCCAGGACCTTCAACAGCTGCTCAGAGACGCAACCCACCACGGCTGCTTGGCTCATCGTCAGATTTTTTCCAACCCCTATCGCCAAATGCAGCAGCAGCTTCTCCAAGAACTTCATCATCACCGGCCCCCATCCTTAATGAACAAACACCCTTACTCGGCGGCAGCCCATCATCAATGCCAGGCATGACTCAAAACGCTTCTTTGGCGTCTTTTGCAGCTGACTTGTGGGGACCTCGCGCACCAAGAAGACCTCCTCCATCTGCTGCTGCAACAGCTAGCCGTTCCGATGGTCTATGGTTACCTCATTTTTAACTATTTTTTTCGCCCCTATAAAAACTAAGCACTGAAAAACAACCCTGTTTTTCAACAAAAAATAGCGGAAAATAGAGCCGCCATCAGCTATACTCGTACCATGAAATACATTAAACATAAGCTTCATTTGAATAAAAAGGCAACCCTATGATTACGCTACAAACAAACTACGGTGATATCGGTATCGAATTAGATCTCGAGCACACGCCTAAAACAGCTGAGAATTTTTTAACCTATGCCAAAAGCGGTTTTTATGACGAGACAATTTTTCATCGCGTCATTGATGGCTTTATGATTCAAGGTGGTGGATTCGATCAACACATGAAACAAAAACCCACTCAAGCGCCCATCGAAAATGAAGCGGCCGCCGGTGCGCCGAATACGATCGGCACGATCGCGATGGCGAGAACATCCGACCCCCATTCCGCCACTGCACAATTTTTCATTAACGTCGCGGACAATAAATTCCTCGACCATAAAAATAAAACAGAAGCCGGGTTCGGCTATTGCGTATTTGGTAAAGTGACGGCGGGTATGGATGTTGTGAATAAAATTAAAGCGGTTAAAACCACCCGAAAAGCCGGACATCAAGATGTTCCGATGGATGTGGTCGTGATTGAAAAAGTAGTTGTGGCGTAAATTTCCTATGCACAAGGCAATACACCCCCATTTAAAAGGCAAAGGATATGCTAGACCCACAAGTAGTTAACATTGAGGAGCTAAAAAAGAACCCGGAATTTCGGGCTATGTTTGATGAAAGGCAAGGGAGAATGTATGCACAAAAAGGCAGCCCAGATAATAATGAACTGGCAACCGATCTAACACGTGGAGTGCTTATCAATGGTAACAAAATCACACCAACTGAACTGGATGCTTTATTAAAATCCAACGCTCAATTCCAAGCCGCAAAAGAAGCTTATTACCAAAACCTACTCGCTATACAAGCAGCAATTCAGTCTGAAAAACCTGCTATTGGCGCGCCAGTAGCGCCCACAACACCCCCGCCAAGAACCCCTTCGCCCACTCAACGAGGGCGCATGATCCGAACAAAACAGAGTAACGTATCTCCCAGCGATATGCCTAAGCATGGCTATTCTCCAGAACAATTCATTTTAAACTTGCACCAAAAAAGAAATGGACGCATCGCTTTAGATATCAAATATTCCCGATTAAAAGTAACCGTGGCTGACGAAAATAAAGAATATCTTTTCCCGGGTGAAATCCACTATCGCAGTGACCTAGTCCATGGCGATTTCATGTTTCAAACATTGAGCGCCTCGCCTTCTTTAAAACCTTTTATGACGGGCAATAAAGACCTGGATGTCTCGAGACTGATGGCGGCGCAACAAGCCCACATCGAGGAATCCTGTCGTGCAGTTATCCAAGAAACAGAAAAGGCATTGAAACAATTTCCCGACGAGGAAACGCAAAAACAACTTAATGAATTGAAGCAACAGCCAAATAGCGACCAACAGTTACGCGCGCTTTATCAACTGAACGGTGATCTATCCCGAAAAGTAGAGCAACAATTTGATGCCCTTTATAGTGGATTGAAAGGTGATGTAGAAAGAAGTGCTGGCACAGATCAAACTATGGCCTTGGTGCTCGAATCAGCCAAACAATTCAGACAGGAATTGTCACCTCAGTTACCAGCTGTCGTTGCTGAATTGGAAAAATTGCGGTCTATCAGCCTGATTGCAGCGGGCACCCCTCCTATAAAGCTCATGATTGAAGCAAGATTTAACCTCGCAAGAATGGCGGCCCAAGACGAAATCGCCGCAGCAAAAGCTTTATATCAATTCCAACCGGAAAAATATCCCACCTTGCCGGCGATGGTACAAGCCGCAGAAAGCGAGTTAACAAAACAACAAATTGCCCCCATCGATCCCGACGAACTAAATCACGCCTCTCAACGTTTAGAAGGCGTAGCGCTTTGCTTAAGCGTAGGAGAGGCGCGCACAAAATCTCTTACCTCTTCTGAAATGTTTGATCGATACACCCGATTTATAGTTGCAAAAGAAGCCTTAAGGACCATCAAACCAACAAGTCAGCCTTCGCACCAACAAGCCATTGATGATTTATTAAAAGACATCGAAGAAAAGCCGCTTTCTCATGAGAACGTAACAGATTCGCTAATAAGATTAAGCGAAATGAAATCTCGTATTGAGCAAGAGAAAGAGGAAGAAGTAACCAAAGAGAGCCCATTTCTTGCCGCCAGAGATGAGTTGGAAAGCTTTGCTCAAAAAAACCCAAAATTTAACAGCATCATTCGCGTTGCCATCAGCGAATTAAATGAATGCGTCGAAGAGGATCCCGCCAGCATTCTTCTCCTCACTGGGAAACTCAGTCAAGTAAATAGAAGTGCAAGCACCATTGACGACCCTCAGCTTGTATTAACAGGTCTAATCGATGAAACCAGAGCATTAAGATTTACAGCCGCTGCAGGAAAATTGCAAACCACGATCACCGCCGCAAAAGAACAGACGACTGACGCCGCAGCACCTCTATTAGCTAATGCCCAACAAGTATTAACCGAAGCGAAAAACATCGCTACACAACATCCAGAAGAAAAAAAACTATTAACCCCGATGTTAAACAGTCTGGATTCATTGATTAAAAATCCAGCGAATCCAGAAAATCAGCGCCGATATGAACAAGAAAGGCAACAATCCGTAACACGCGGTCAAGATCCAAAGCGCCCTTGGTGGAAAGGAATTGCCAGTACGATGGGCTTGATCACGGGCAGCGCTTTAGTCGTTGCTGGAGTTTTGGGTTGTATTTTTACCCATGGCGTCAGTTTGTTGTTAGCCGGTGCCGGGCTAGCTATGATGAGCGCTTCTCTAGGAACCATGAAAAGAAAAAAACCAAACCCAGATTTAAATACACCCGTCACAAAAGTATTAGCTCAACGAGCAAGAACCCAAGCTCCGCCGTCTTCTGCGAGATCCAGCATGCCGGCCGAGCAGAATACAGATCAGTCAGCATCAACGGCTCGTCCCAGGATGAGCGTTTAATCCGAGAGATAAATTCATCACCACAAGACACGCCGTTCATTCTGCCGCCATGGCGAGATACAAGCTGAAACCATCCAGTTCTTTGTCATTCCGAAGATTTTGTGTGCGGTCATTGCGAGGACTGCGTGCGTATTCCAGCGTATCAGTGAATAGCGCGCCGTCTTCGCAAATTGACCGAGGGGTTTTATTTGCTTTTTGATTTTACAAAAAGCGCTTTCTCTTCCTTAACGACTCGGACGTTGAGCTAGAACTAACCCATATCGCTCGTCGTATGCGCGTTGAGCCTCGGAACAAGTATGACGCGCATCCGTCATCGCCTGTCTACCCACCTGCGCAAACAAACAAGACCCTTTCTTAAAGAGGCTAAACTGATGACACTCCACCACATACTGTATAAAGCAGGCTTTGTCTTTATCAGAACCTCCAATAATTTGTTGGCATCTTTGATCCGTTAAGCTTTTCACTATTGCAAACATTGCTGGCGTTACAGGAGTTTTATTGTAACGAACACTCCACAACAGCTCAGCCTGCGCTGACGATAAACTTGCCGCCTCCAAAATATCTGCTCCTTTATCACGAATGGCACACCTTGCATGATACGCGCGATCACATTCATCATCCGTTAATCTTGCCGTCTTTAAAAACATATCCCGCGTTACAGAAATCTGATTGTAACGAAAACTCCACAGCAGCTCAGCCTGTTTTGGCGATACCTTTGCCGCCTCTGAGATACTCGCTACTTGAGCGTAAATGACAAATGTTACGTCACGCGCGCGATCACATGCACCATCCGTTAATCCTCCCACCTCTGCAAACATATCCCGCGTCACAGCTATATAAGAGCTAGCAAAACAAGACAACAGCTTAGCCTGCTTTGGCGATAAACTTGCCGCCTCCAAGATACTCGTTACTTTCTCGCGAACGACATATCTTGCACAAGACACGCTATCACATTGTTCATCCGTTAATTGTTTTACCTCTTCAAAAATTCCCGACGTTATAGGCATATGCTTACAAAAGCGATCAAGATCCCACAACAGCGTAGCCTGCGCTGACGATAAACTTGCCGCCTCCAAAATACTCGCTGCGTTACTGCAAACGGCACACCCTGCATAAGACACGCGATCACATTCATCATCCGTTAATCTTTTCACCTCTTCAAACATGCTCGACGTTACAGGAGTCTTAGTGCAACGAAAATGCACCAACAATCCAGCCTGCTTTGGCGATAAACTTGCCGCCTCCAAGATACTCAGAAATCCACTCCTGATGTCATATTTTGCTTGAAGTACGCGATCACATTCCTCAGGCCCTAATCTTAGTATCTCCAGAAACCTGTTCAGCGTTACAAGAATCTGACAGTCGTCGCCGTAACGAAAACTCTTCAACACGCTAGCCTGTTTTGGCGACAAACTTGCCGCCTGCTGGATAGTCGCTACTTTAGCGTGAACGATAAATATTACATCACACACCTTATCACATTCCTCAAGCTTTAATTTTTTTATCTGTTCCATCATTGCCGGCGTTACATAAATTTCACAGCTACGCAAACTCTTCAACACGCTAGCCTGTTCTGACGACAAACTTGCCGCCTCCGAGATACTCAGAACTCCATACCTAATGTCATCTCTTGCTTGAAATACGCGAGCAAATTCCTCAGACCCTAATTTTGTCACCTCTTCACACACTTCAGGCGTTATAGCAATCGGATTGCCCCCATGAAGAAAACTCAACAATTCAGCCTGCTCTGGCGATAAAATACCTACCGCTTGCATAAATACCTCACAAAATATTAATATTAAAATCAACAGCTCAAAAAGAAATGTCGGAAGTAAATATAGATTACGCTTTTAAATTTCGCCAAATAAAGTGACCATTTTTGCACTTCAATTAATATAATCCCCTCGTCAACCTAATTTATGAGTCAACTCGTTTATTCAAGATCAATATAAAAAAATACGCGTAGCCTCTAATAATCCGCTATAATCATCAGTGGATGTAAAAGGGATGCCGATTCAATTAGTCGAGAGGAGCTTCATGATCACATTACAAACCAATTATGGCGACATTAGCCTCGAATTAGATCTCGAGCACACCCCTAAAACAGCCGAGAATTTTTTAGCCTATGCTAAAAGCGGTTTTTATGACGAAACGATTTTTCATCGCGTCATTGATGGCTTTATGATTCAAGGCGGTGGATTTGATCAACATATGAAACAAAAACCCACTCAAGCGCCCATCGAAAATGAAGCGGCCACGGGTGCGCCGAATACGATCGGCACGATCGCCATGGCGAGAACCTCTGACCCACATTCCGCCACCGCGCAATTTTTTATTAACGTCTCGGACAATAAGTTCCTCGACCATAAAAATAAAACAGAAGCCGGGTTTGGTTATTGTGTGTTCGGTAAAGTAACGGCGGGTATGGATGTTGTGAATAAAATCAAAGCCGTCAAAACAACTCGAAAAGCCGGACATCAAGATGTCCCGGTGGATGTCGTGGTCATTGAAAAAGTGGTGATAGAGTAATTTTTTATGCTGTCTTTTGATGTTCCACAAGCGCTACAAAAAATTGAGGAGGTACTTGAAAACCCTCG
>Ga0209417_1005292_pt1 | contig 14357 bp, 12 predicted proteins | sample RifGroF2_FD_184002 | JGI IMG/M metagenome (GOLD analysis project Ga0209417, IMG submission 184002) | Groundwater microbial communities from Rifle, Colorado, USA - Groundwater F2 (SPAdes) (version 2) | ecosystem: Environmental > Aquatic > Deep subsurface > Groundwater | place: Rifle, Colorado... | reverse complement strand
AGGGGGGCCCCGCCGTAATTTCCCAAAGGCGGGGGGGAACCACGTAAGGGTTCCCTCTTCCGGGTTTGGCGAGGTCCCGGGCGGGCAGGCCCGAACCTTTTCATATGAGAAGAAATGTTTTCAAATGAAAATAATTGGTGTGGGTTTTACGTCGGAGGGGGGCGGATCCTCCTATGAGGATAAATAAAGGCAGGATGGCGGGCGGGTGGCATTGAAAATGCTTCGTATTGGCGACGGGCGCAGCAAAGGCCCTAAAATCAAGGCGAGGAGAAAAACACATGAAAGAGTTTGAAATAATCGAAGAAGCTAACGCGCCGGAGCTGGGCTGGGGTATCGGCGGCGGAGTGTTCTAAAAAAGATTCTCCCGCGCCGGGTTTATCCCCGGCGCGGGATTTTCTTTGGTGCGGTCACCGATGAAGCAGTACGGGTCATCGGTTTTTCTTAGGCATCGATAGCCTTATCTTGAGTGCCATCCGGGGTGCAATTGGGGCCGGGTTAGCAAAACCTTCCGACGACCGAGCCTTGCGTAGCGGCGAGGGAGGAGGATGAGCGATGGCCACGGTGTGGCCGAGCGCGTTTTGCGTTCCGGCCCCAACTGCACCCCTTGATTTGTGGAGATATTCTCATCTGAAAAGAAATATTTTCAAATGAGAATATATTTCACCCTTTCGCGCCGGTAATAGCCGGGTTCTCCTATGAAGAAATAACCCGGGCCGGCTCCCGGGGCGTGGCATTGAAAATGCTTCGTATTGGCGACGGGCGCAGCAAAGACCCGAAAAACAAGGCGAGGAGAAAAACACATGAAAGAGTTCGAAATAATCGAAGAAGCGAACGCGCCGGAGCTGGGTTGGGGTATCGGCGGCGGAGTGTTCTAAAAAAAAGATTCTCCCGCGCCGGGTTTATCCCCGGCGCGGGATGTTTCCGGCGAAGTCCCGCCGATGGCCAGCAGTCCCGGTCATCGGTTTTTCTTTTACACCGGCGGTGCGCGGTCCCGCTGGTTTGAGTTGGCAGGGCGTTTGGTGTACAATATTGGTAATGCTTAAGGTCTTCCCGGTACTGGTGGCGGTGTTCCTCATGGCCACCGCTTTGGCGGAGACCACCCACAACCATGAGCATTCCTGCGACGCGCCCTGTCCCGCCGTCTGCCTGGGCGGTTCGGCGGGGTCGTATTGCGAGAATACCGGATTAAGCTGCGCCGGCGAGCCGCTGGATACCGAAAAGCCAGCGGCCGCCTGTTTCATCCCGGCTTCTGTCCCGAGACTTTCTGAAGACGAGATCTTTCACCCTCCTGTCGTGTGAGCCCCGCAGTTAAGTCCCTTTCCTGAATAGATTCAGTCCGGCGCGCCTGTAGCGCGCCCCATCGTTAAGGTCCACGGCCTTTTGGAGGTCTTGTGATAAAGTTCTTCCTGCTTCTGTCTTTCATCGCCCTTTTCCCGCGGCCCGGCTGGGCCGCGCCCGCGGCGGAGGCGAAGCCGCTGACGCTGGCCGGGATCCTGGCCGCGGTAAAGTCCGAAAACCCCTCCCTGGCCGCCGCAAGGCGCCAATTGCGCCTGCTGGAAGCCGAAGCGGAGATAAGCGCGGCCTATCCGAATCCAAGCCTGGAAATAGAGAAAGCCGTTTCGGCCGGCTCCGACGGTTACGAGGCAAAGCTTACGCAGCCGGTGCCGCTCACGCGCCGGGCGGGCACGGCCGCCGGCGCGGCGCGCGCGCTGTTCGAAGCCGCGCAGAAAGAGCTGGAAGGCCTTGAGGGTCGCGTGCTCGGTAGCGCGCGCAAGGCCTGGTACTCCCTGCGCATAGCCATGGAGCGGCGCAATTTCGAGGAAACCCACCAGCGGTCTTCGATGGACATCCTCAATAAGATAACGCTGCGCCTGCAGACCGGGGAAGCCGGCAACGCCGACCTGACCCGGGCCCGGGTGGAGGTGGCCCGCAGCGGCTATCACCTGCAGGGGGCCGAGACGGCGCTGCGCCTGGCCCAGGGGGAAGTTAACCTGCTCATGGGCCGCAGGCCCGACGCGCCCGCGGCCGTCCTGGAGAGCGGCAGCTTCAGCCTGGCGCCCGCGGCGCCGGAGCTGGAACCGCTTGAAAAGTATACGGAGCTGGCGCTACTCCGGCGCCCCGAGCGGCGCGCCCTGGCGCTTAACGGCAAAGCCGCCGGCCTGGGCGTGGCCCTGGAAAAAGGCAGGCGCCTGCCCGTGCCGGAATTCGGGCTGATACGCGGCAGCGACGGCGGGGCGGGCTACACCAGGCTTTTTCTCGGGCTGGAACTGCCGCTCTGGTACAACAATAAAGGCGAGCTCAACAGGGCGCTGGCCCGCAAGGGCGCGCTGCAGGACGAAGAGCGGCGGCTGGAGCTGGAAATACGCCGGGAGGTCTACACCGCCTGGCTGGAGAGCGGCCTGGCGCAAAAGCGCCTGGCGGCGGCGCATGAAACGGTTTTCCTGCTCAACGACCTGCGGCGCACGGCTTCGCAGGACTACCTCTCCGGCAAGATGGAGCTTACGGCTTTTTACGAGATAAACCAGGTCTTCCTGGAGGAAAACCTGAATTACCTCGACGCTTTGAACGGCTATTATGAGAAAACCGCGCAGCTCGACGCGGCCGTGGGCAACCTGGAGGAAAAATGAAAACTGCACTTAATGTTCTGGCGATAACCGCCTTGCTGGGCCTGGCCGGCTGCGGCGGCGGTGAACCGGGAGCGCACGAAGAACACGCGGCGCCGGCGGCGGACGAGCATGCCGGGCACGGAGCGGAGGAAGAGGCCGGCCCTGCCGGGCTGGTGCGGCTATCGGCGGAAGCGCAGCGCGGGGGAGGCATAAAGACCGAGACCGTTAAGCGCGGTTCCCTGCCCGAAACCTTTCAGGCCATGGGGCGCATAATGCAGGACGCGCAGAAACAGTACCATGTAGCCGCGGGGGCTTCCGGCAGGCTGGAAACGCTTTCGGCGGCTCTCGGGTCCGCGGTGGAAGCCGGCGCGGTCCTGGCCGCGATAAAAACCGCGGGCGGCTCCGAGGCTAAGCCCGCGGCCCCGCATAAGGGCATAATCACCGCGGTGCACGCCGCCGAAGGGGACTCCGTCAACGAGATGACCTTCCTCTTCACCATCACCGATATGGACCCGCTCTGGGGCGTGCTGGACATCCCCGAACGCAGCCTGGCGCTGGTGAAACCGGGGCAGAAGGCGGAGATCAGGACCGCCGCCTACCCGCGCGAAGTGTTTAAGGGCAGCATTGCCTTTGTTTCCCCTGAAATAGATACCGTTAGCCGCACGGTAAAGGCGCGCGTAGCTATCGAGAACCCCGCCGGCCGGCTTAAGTTCGGCATGTTCCTGGACGCCGCGGTGCTCACCGGCGGCTACTTGCGCGGCGTGACCCTGCGCTCGGACGCCGTGCAGAACGGGCCCGCGGGGCCGTTCGTGTTCGTCAAGACCGGGGACGACGGTTTCTCCCCGCGGCCGGTGGAGACCGGGGGCGAGAAGGACGGCCGCACGGAGATCCTGAAAGGCGTGAGCCCCGGAGACAAGGTGGTGGTGGAGGGGGCCTTTCTCCTGAAGTCCGAAATGATGAAGGGGCAGCTCGGCGGCGGGCACGACCACTGATATGCTCAATACGACCATAGTTTTCTCCATACGTCATAAATGGCTGGTGCTTTCGGCCGCTTTCCTGGCGGCCTGCGTGGGCGCGGCCGCGCTGCGCACGCTGCCCATCGACGCTTTCCCCGACGTGACCAGCGTGCAGGTGGAAATAGTCTCCGTCGCGCCCGGCAAGTCCCCGCTGGAGGTGGAGAAGCTGGTGACCTACCAGGTGGAAAATTCCCTGCGCGGCCTGCCCGGCCTCACCGGGCTGCGTTCCGTCTCCAAGTACGGCATTTCCGTGGTGACCGTGGTCTTCAAGGACGGGATGGACCTGTACTTCGCCCGGCAGCAGGTAAGCGAGCGGCTGACCGAAGCACGCGAAAAATTGGGCGAGGGCATAGAGATCGCCATGGGCCCGCCCGCCACGGCCATGGGCGAGATCTACCAGTACACGCTCGAGACCGGCAGGGACGATGAAACCCCAGCCCAGCTGGCGGAGCTGCGCACCCAGCAGGACTGGGTGGTGGCGCCGCTGCTCAAGAGCGTGGACGGCGTGGGCGACATCAGCTCTTTCGGCGGCTACATCAAGGAATATCAGGTGGTAGCCCTGCCGGACCGCATGACGCAGTACGGCGTGAGCCTCAAGGAGGTCTACGACGCCATCGGCCGCAATAATTCCAACGTGGGCGGCGGCCTGCTGGAGGCTTCCGGCGAGCAATTGCTGATCCGCGGCCTGGGCCTGATCAGGAACGCGGCCGAGCTGGGCGAGATAGTGGTGGCGCAGCGCGGCAGCGCGCCGGTGCTGGTGCATGACGTGGCGCGGGTGCAGGAAGGGCATGCCGTGCGCCAGGGCGCCTCCTACATCGACGGCAAAAAAGAAGCCGTGGGCGGCGTGGTGATGATGCTCAAGGGCGAGAACAGCCGCGAAGTGGTAGGGCGCGTGCAGCGAAAGGCGGACGAGATCAACGCTTCGGGCGTGCTGGCCGCCGGCCTTAAGATAAAACCTTTCTACACGCGCGACACGGTGATAAACAGCAGCGTCAGGACCATCGTGAAGGCGCTGGGCGAAGGCTCGGCCATCGTGGTGGTGGTGCTGTACCTGTTCCTGCTGAGCTTCCGGGGCTCTTTCGTCACCATCATGGCGCTGCCGCTGGCCTCGCTGCTTACCTTCCTGGCCATGAAACAGCTGGGGATGACCGGCAACCTGATGTCGCTGGGCGGGCTGGCGATCTCTATCGGCATGATCATAGACTCCACCATCATCCAGGTGGAGAACGCCCTGCATCACCTGGGGCTGAACAGGGACCCGGAACACCGGGAGCGGTCGGTGGCCGCGGCGATAATCGAGGTCCGCAAGCCCAGCATCTTCGGTGAGCTGATCATCGCGCTGACCTTCATCCCGATCCTGGCGCTGGAGGGGATAGAGGGCAAGATGTTCGGCCCGCTGGCGCTGACGGTGATGCTGGCGCTGTTCTCTTCGCTGCTGCTCTCGCTGACCGTGATCCCGGCTTTGTGCGCGGCCGCGCTGCGCCCCGCGCCGGACAAGGAAAGCCCGCTGCTGACCCTGGCCGGGCGGCTGTACCGGCCGGCGCTGGCCTGGAGCATGGGCAATAAGCGCCTGGTGCTTTCGGGCGGCGCGCTGCTGCTGGCCGGCAGTCTCGCGCTGGCGCCGCTCTTGGGCACCGAGTTCGTGCCGGTGATGGACGAGGGCTCCTTCGACATGGACACCGCCCTGCTGCCCGGCGCTTCGCTGGCTACGTCCGCCGGCCTCGCGCAGAAAATGCAGCAGAAGCTGATGGAATTCCCCGAGCTGGAAACCGTGGTGTCCAAGACCGGCTGGACGGGGCGGGCCATAGAGGCGCGCGGCGTGGAGAAGACCGGCTTCCTCGGCGTGCTCAAGCCGCGGCCGGAGTGGAAGACCGCCGGGAGCCGCGAGGAACTGTTCGAAAAGATGCGCGCGGCCCTGGAGGTGATCCCGGGGGCGGTGGTAGGCTTCAGCCAGCCCATCCAATGCCGCATCGACGAGCTGGTGGCCGGCACCCGCTCCCAGCTCGCCATCAGCCTCTACGGCGACGACCTGGGCGTCCTGACTGAAAAAGCCGCGGGCATCGCGGAGACGCTGGGACGGGTAAAAGGGGCCACGGACGTGGCGCTGGAGCGCCAGGGCGGGCAGTCCTATGTGAACATCGAACTGAACCGCGGCATGATCTCCCGCTACGGCCTGAACGTAGCGGACATCAACGACGTTATCGAGACCGCGCTGGGCGGCAAGCCCGCCGGCGTGGTCTACGAGGGGGACCGGGCTTTCGATATAACCGTGCGCCTGCCGGAATCCGAAAGGAACTCCCTGTCGGCGCTGGGCGGCATAGTGATAACCTCGCCGCTGGGCGCGCGGGTGCCGCTGTCGGCGCTGGCCGCCATCAAGCGCGCGGAGGGGCCGGCGCAGATCGGCCGCGAGGGCGGCAAGCGCCGCATCCTGGTGGAGGCCAACGTGAGCGGCCGCGATCTGGGCGGCTTCGTGGCGGAGGCGCAGGAGCGGATCCGCAAAAGCGTGCCCCTGCCCGAGGGCTACTACCTCGCCTGGGGCGGCCAGTTCGAGAACCAGCAGCGCGCTATGAAAAAGCTGGCCGTGATCGTGCCGGCGGCCATCCTGCTGATCTTCCTGCTGCTCGCCATGACGTTCGGCTCCCTGCGCCAGGCCACGCTGGTGCTGCTCAACCTGCCGCTGGCGCTGGCCCCTCGGTTATCGGCGCTGTACCTCTCGGGGCTGTATCTCTCGGTGCCGGCCGCCGTCGGGTTCATAGCGCTGTTCGGCGTGGCGGTCCTCAACGGCGTGGTGCTGGTCACTTATATAAACCAGCTGCGGGCCAAAGGCCTGGCCATGAACGAGGCCATCTCCGAAGGCTGCCTGCGCCGCATGCGCCCGGTGCTCATGACCGCGCTGATAACCGTGGCCAGCCTCACGCCCATGCTGTTCGCTTCCGGGCCGGGCTCCGAGGTGCAGCGTCCCCTGGCCGTGGTGGTCATAGGCGGGCTGCTGACGTCCACCGTGCTGACCCTGCTGGTGCTGCCGGCGCTGTACGCGTATTTTTCGAAAGGGGAAAAGCCGGCCTGAAGGCGGGCTGGGCTATTGGCGCGCGGAAAAAAGCAGGTAAAGCGCGCCGCGCGGAGAGAGGCGGCCCGCCGGGATGGTCCTGTCGCGGCGCGCGGCCGCCTCGAAGACTTTTTTCTTGCCGGGGCCGGCGGCCAGCAGCACGATGGTCCGCGCCCGGTTCAGCGCTTGCAGCGTAAGGGTGACGCGGCGGGAGGGCTTTAGCCCGGCGGGCGCCTTTACCGCCAGCACCAGCCTTTTCTTTTCTTCCAGCGCGGGGGACCCGGGGAAGAGGGAGGCCGTGTGGCCGTCCTCGCCGAGGCCCAGGAAAACCAGGTCCAGCCCGCCCGGCTTGCCGGTTTCTTTCAACAGGTCTTTTTCATAGGCGGCCGCGGCGCGCGGCCCCGGCTTTACCGGGCGAAGGCCGCCCGCCGGCAGGTTTAGCTTAGAAAAGAGCGCCCTGTACGCGGCGCCGAAATTGCTCTGCTCCGACGAGCGGGGAACGAGGCGTTCGTCCGCCAGGAAAAATACCGCCCGCTCCCAGGGCAGCGGCAGGGCGGCCAGCCGCCTGAACAGCCGCGCCGGGGTCTTCCCGCCCGAAACCGCCGCCAGGAAGCGGCCGCGTTTCTTCAGCAGCGCGGCCCTGAAAATTTCCGCGGCGTACGCCGCCATCGCGGCCCCGGTCCTGAATCTTTTCACCTTCGGTTTCACAGCCAGCTCCTGCCGTCTATATTGGGCAGCTCCGCGGCCCGCGCCGGGCCCGGCGAGCCGTCGGCATAGGAATAGAGCGGGTTTTCTCCGGGGGCTTCTTTCCAGGCGGCGAGAAAGGGCGCCAGGAACTCCCACATGAACTTCACCTCGAACGCGCTGAGGAATAAAGTCTGATCTCCGGCCATGGCCTCTATCAGCAGGCGCTCGTAATCGGTCGGAAAACCCGTGGCCTCTTCGGCTTCGGTGCGGTAGTCCACGGCCATGCTGCGCGGGGTGAAGCACAGCTTGGGCCCCGGGTGCTTGGAGATCAGCGAGAAGGATATCTTCTCGTCTGGCTGGATGTTGAAGGAAAAAACGTTCGGATAACCTATGTCCACATCTTTAAAGATACCGCGGTCCGGTTTTTTGTAGACCAGTTTTATGCAGGTGCGCTTTTCGCCCGTCTTCTTTCCGGCCCTGACGTAGAACGGCACGCCGCGCCAACGGTCGTTGTCCACGTAAAAGCTGAAAGCGAGGAAGGTTTCCACGGCGGAGCCGGGGGCGACGCCGGGTTCGGAGGCGTAGCTTTCATACCGGGCCCGGACGGACCGCTCCGTCACGGCTTCGCGGGTCAGCGGGCGGATGCTTTCGAAAAAGCGCTTCTTTTCGGCTTTGAAGTCGTCGGCCTTGAAGCTGGCCGGGAGGTCCATGGCCGCTATCGCGGCCAGCTGCAGGATGTGGCTCATCATGTCGCGCGCCAGGCCCATGTGCTCGAAGAAACCGGCGCGGCCTTCCAGCCCCAGCTCCTCGAAGACGGTCAGCTGCACGTGGTCGATGAATTTGTTGTTCCAGGTGGCGTCGAATACCCGGTTGGCTGCGCGCAGGGCCATCACGTTCTGCACGGTTTCCTTACCCGTGAAATGGTCGATGCGGTACACCTGCGACTCCGTGGCGGGGGTCTCCAGCCCGGCGTCCAGCGCGGCGGCGCTCTCCGGGCTGGAACCGTACGGCTTCTCGATTATCAGCCTGGACCAGCAGGAGCAGTCGGCCGGGTCCGAAAGCAGGCCGCAGGCCTTTAGTTTGCCGGCGATAGGCCCGAAGGCCGCCGGAGGCGTGGCCAGGTAAAAAAGGTGTTTCTTTTTTGCCCCGGCCCCGGCGTCCAGCGCGGCCAGGCGGGCGGCGAGGCCGCGGTAAAAATCTTCGCTGTCATAGTCGGCCCGCAGATATTCCGTGCGGGCGATAAAGGCGCTGAAGCTTTCCGGCGACGGGGTAAAGCCGGCTTTTGTCACGCAGTCCCAGAGGCGGCTTTCGAAAGCGCCGCGGTCCAGCGGGGTGCGCGCGGCCATGACGATATAGAACTTTTCGGGAGCGAGTTTCTTTTCGCAGAGGCCGAACAGGGCGGGGATTATTTTCCTGCCGGCCAGGTCCCCGGTGGCTCCGAAAAGCACGAAACCGCAGCTTTCGGCCCGCGTTTCCTGGCAGAAACCTATCGTTTCGGTCATAGAGATCTCCCGCAGCCGCTTATTTCGGTTTTACCTCGTGCCCGCCGAACTCGCCGCGCAGCGCGGCCGAAAGGCGGTCCCCGAAATTATTCTTGTCCCGGGACGTAAAGCGCTTGAACAGCGCCGCGGTGATCGCCGGCAGCGGCACGCCCAGGCGCACGGCCTCTTCCACGGCCCAGCGGCCCTCGCCCGAGTCGGCCACCGCGCCGGAAACCTTTTCCAGCTTCGGGTCCTTGTCGAAAGCGTTCTGCGCCAGCTCCAGCAGCCAGGAGCGGATCACGCTGCCGCGGTTCCACATGGCGGCCACCGCGGCCATGTCCATCGTCCCGAAAGGAGAGGCTTTGAGCAGTTCGAAGCCTTCGCCGTAGGCTTCCATCATGGCGTATTCGATGCCGTTGTGCGTCATCTTGGCGAAGTGGCCCGCGCCCGGCTTGCCGCAATGCAGATAGCCGCCGTCCTGGCAGAGGGCCTTAATGAAGGGCTCGGCCTTGGCGAAGGCCGCCGCTTCCCCGCCGGCCATCACGCAGTAGCCGTTGGCCAGCCCCCAGATCCCGCCGGACACGCCGGCGTCCACAAAATCTATTCCGGCGGCCGCGGCTTTTTGGGCGCGCCGCGGCGCGTCGTGCCAGTTGCCGTTGGCGCCGTCTATGATCAGGTCGCCTTTGGCGAGCAGCGTGAGCAGGCCCAGGAAGAGCGTTTCGGTGGCTTCGCCGGCCGGGAGCATCATCCAGACGGTGCGGGGCGGCTGCATCTTGGCGACCATCTCCGTCAGGGTGCCCGCCGTCAAGGCGCCGGCGGCTTCAAGCGGCCGGAGTTTCTCGGCAGTGCGGTTCCAGACCACCGGTTTAATGCCCTTGGCCAGCAGGCGGCGGGCCATATTGCCGCCCATCCGTCCCGCACCCGCTATAGCTATTGAATGCATATATCCTCCGGAATTATCGTCACAGCGAGAACAATTCGTAGTGGACCCTGTCCCGGCTTACCCCGAGGCCGGCCAGGGCGGTCTTCAGGGCCTCTATCATCGGCGGCGGCCCGCAGAGAAAGGCGTCGCGCCCGGCCAGGTCCGGCACCAGGCGCTTGAGCGCCGCGGCGTCCACCAGGCCCTGCTCGCCTGCCCAGCCGGGGTCCTCGCTCAGCACGTTGACCACTTTGAAACTCCCATTTCCCGCGAGCTCGTCCAGCTCGGCGGCGAAAGCTATATCTTTGCGCGTCCTGTTGGAGAACAGCAGCACGGTGTCCGTACCGGCCGCCGAAAGCTTTTCGGCGAGCGCGCGCAGCGGGGTGATGCCTATGCCGCCGGCGATCAGCAGCACCTTGTCCGCCCTCAGCTTCGCGGCGGTGAAGACGCCGTGCGGCCCGTCGATGAGCACCGGCGTGCCGGCTTTAAGCCCGGCCTGCAGCGCGGCCGTGAAATCCCCGGACTTCTTGATGCTGAAGCGGAGTTCCCGGCCGTCCGCCGGTTTCGAGAACGAGAACGGGTGGGCCTGCAGTTTAAAGCCGGGCGCCCAGAAGCGCAGCAGGGCGAACTGCCCCGGCTCCACCGCGAAAGCCGCGAGGTCCCGCCCCGTAAGGTAAACGGACATCACGTCGCCGGTTTCCATTACCGTGCGGTCGACGGTAAAGGCGTGCCTTTTATAAAGCCACAGGGGTTTCAAAAAGCGGTACCAGGCCAGGTTAAGCCCGGCGAAGGCCAACAGCGCGAACCAGGCCCGGGAGAAAAGGACGGAGGCGGCGAGGTCGCCGCCGAGGTTTATCTGGTGCCCGAGGGTCAGCGCCAGGCCCAGGTAGGCGCCCAGGTGCGCGGTGTGCCAGCGTTCATAGCTCAGCCGGCGGCGCGCGAAAGGCAGGGAAAGGAAGACCGCGGCCAGGAGCAGCGCCCCGCCGGCCGCCGCGGCCGGGACGTAGTCCCACTTGAGCATGGCCAGGTACTGGGAGAGGAAAGCGCTGTCGGTCAGCTCGGCGTGGTACAAGACTATCAGCGGCGGGTGCGCCAGCAGCGCCAGCGGGATGACCAGGCCGCACAGGTGGTGATACCTGGTGAGGCGGTCCAGGCCGAACAGCGGTTCCACCCATTTGGCGCGCGAAACCAGGAGCAGTTGGGCCATCACGCCCAGCCCGCCGGCTATTCCGGCCAGCCGGCCGAAAGCCAGGAGCAGCCCTGCCCGGTCGGCGAACAGGCTGCCCATGGCCGAATTAAGCGAATTATAAGCCCAGAGGCCTGCCAGGAGCAGCGCGCCGGAGGGGAAGACGGCCAACAGGAGCTTTTTCATAAAGGTAAAACCTGCGCTTAAATTGTACAAATTGCCGCCTGCCTTGAGCAGTACGCAGAACTACGCGCGGCAGCGGGTATTTTGCCCGGGCCCCAAGCCATCGACCGGGCCGAAAAAGCCTATAAGGAGATGCTTGTACTTTAGCTTCGCTTCGGGCTGCTCCCGCGCAGGACGGCTATGCACCCGCCGGGCTCGAAGCGCAGCGCGTCGCCGCGGGCTCATGCGCAGGCGGGTCAGGTACCCGCGGCCAGGAGGCGCTCGGCTTCGGCGGTGAGCGAGTTCAATACGTTCTCGAGTTCCTCGGCCTTGGCCTGCACGTCGTCGGTCTCCGCGACGAAGAGGGGTTCTCCGTAGACGGCCTGCATCCTGCCGAACGGCAGCGGGAACTGGTACTTGTCCCAGCTGTTGAATATTTTTTTCCTGGACATGGCGCAGGCGGCGGGCACTATCGGCACGCCGGCCGTCCGGGCCAGGTAGATGCTGCCGGGCTGCACCTTGCACATGGGCCCGCGCGGGCCGTCGGGGGTTATGGCTATGGAATAGCCGCCGCGCGCGGCTTTGATCAACGCGCGCAGCGACATGAACCCGCCGGAGGTGGTGGAGCCGCGGATGACGGAAAAGCCGAAGCGCCGCAGGATGCGGGCCATGTATTCTCCGTCTTTGCTCTTGCTCACCAGGCCGCAGACGTTGCGCCCCTGGTTGAGGTAGATCATCCAGACTTCCTGGCGGTGCCAGACGGAGTAGACCGCCGCGCCGGGATAGCACGCGTTGCCCTTAATTGAGATTTTTGTGGTAAGCCCCAGCAGCTGGATGTAAGCCCAGGCCAGCCAGGGGAGTATGAAGTGAGGGACGGACCTTTCGTAGAACGACTCGTTCATTTGAAAGAATCTTCGCTTTCGGCGCCGAAAACGGTGATGCCGGTTTTTTTGGCCGCGGCCAGGAACTCTTCCATGCCGAGTATCAGCGTCTTGCCGGCCTGCAGCACCAGGATCTCCGCGCCGGCCTCTTTCATATTGTAGAGCGTGGGCGCGCCGGCCACCGGCAGGTCGAAGCGCATATCCTGGTCGGGGCGGGCCACTTTAACCACCATCAGGCCGGAGCCCTTGGAGCCGCGTTCGCGCATCTGGCGCAGGACGTCGCCCGCGCGCTTGATGCAGGCGTCGGTGCCTTCCTGCGCCTCGGCCGCCACCACCACGCGCTCGCGCAGCACCACGGTTTTCGATTTTCCGAGGGCGGCCAGCGTCTTGGCCGCCTTCCAGCCGAACGCGGCGCAGCGCAGCTCGTCGCCGGAAAGTTTTTTACCGGCCAGCAGGCCCGGCTTCAACAGCAGGTGCTCCAGCATCGTGGCCGAGCTGACCAGCTCTATCCCGTCGGAGGCCAGTTCGTCGGCCACGGCCCCGAGGAGCGCGTTGGCTTTCTTGTCCTTGAGGCGGAACATCAGCTTGGCGGCGCGCAGGTCGGGCATGATCCCGCCGAAGATGGAGACGTGCGGCACCGAGCCGGCCATCAGGATCTTATTCACGCCGCGCTCTTTGAGGAACTCGATGGGGGCGCTGACCTGCCCGAGGCGGAAATAGCGCGTCTCGGCGGCGTACTGCTCGATCTCTTTAGGGGTGATATCTTTAAGGCCCACGACAAAAACTTCGCGGCCGGCTTTTTTCGCTTCGGCCGCGAAAAGGAGCGGGAAGCTGCCCGCTCCGGCGATGAGACCAATTTTCTCAGTCATTGACGGCCGCTTCCAGGTCGCGCGCGTTGCGGCGCGGGCGGGCCACCCCGCGCTTGGAGGCTTCCACGAAGTCCAGGATCAGCGCGGCTTCCTGCGGCAGGTTCTCCGCGCGCAGGCGGGCGATGGCGTCCTTGAGCAGCAGCCCTTTGAAGAACAGCGTCTTGAAAACGTGCTTGATGGCCTTGATCTGGTCGGGCTTGAAGCCGTTGCGGCGCAGGCCGACGATATTGAGCGTCACCGGGCGGGCGCGGTCGCCCTGCGCTATCACGTAGGGGATGATGTCCTGGTTGACCATGCCGCCGCCGGAGACCATGGCGTACTGGCCGATGCGGGTGAACTGGTGGATGCCCGAGAGCCCGGAGATGGTGGCGCGGTCGCCGATCTGCACGTGGCCGGCGGGAGCGGCCGAGTTGACCAGGATGACGTTGTTGCCCACGCGGCAGTCGTGGCCCAGGTGGGAGTTGGCCATCAGCATGCAGTTGGAACCCATCGAGGTAAGGTTGGTGGCGTGGGAGCCGCGGTGCAGCGTGACGTTCTCGCGGATGACGTTATTGTCGCCCATGGTGAAGCGGGTGTGCTCGCCGTGGTAGGACCAGTCCTGCGGCGGCATGCCCACGTAGGCCGCGCCGGTGAACAGGTTGTTCTTGCCGATGGTGGAAAATTCGATTATGCAGTGGGGGCCGACCTTGGTGCCGGCGCCGATCTGCACGTCCTCGCCTATCACGTTGAACGGGCCTATCTCCACGTTCTCGTCCAGCTGCGCTTTAGGGTCTACTACCGCCGTGGGATGTATCTTGGTTGCCATAGCTTCCTCCGAAAATATTTACAGCTATCCTATCGCGAAAGTCAGTTCGGCTTCGGCCGCGGACTCGTCGCCCACCCAGGCTTCGGCCCGGATCTTGCCGAGGCGGCTCTTGAGGCGGACTATCTCCACGTGCATTTTGAGCACGTCGCCGGGCACTACCTGGCGGCGGAACTTGGCGCGGCTGATGCCGGCGAAAAAGCCCAGGCGCCCCTTGGTCTCGGGGAGGTCCATCATCATGGCCGCCGCGGTCTGGGCCATGCCTTCCAGCATGAGCACGCCCGGCATTATGGGTTTCTCCGGGAAGTGGCCGTGGAAATAAAGCTCGTTGGCGCTGACGCATTTGACGCCGACGCAGTACTTGCCTTCCTCCACCACTTCGACGCGGTCCACCATCATGAAAGGGTAGCGGTGCGGGATGATCTTGAGGATCTCCTCGCAGGGGATGGTACGCACGGGCTTGTAGCTGCGGGGCTTGTTTTCCGTCATTGTTTTTGTGCCTTTTCCGATAATAGTTTAGCAAAATTGACATTGCCGGCGTGGCCGGAGCGCTCGGCCTCTACTCTCAGCCCGCGCAGCGGGAGGCCGGCGAGCGCCAGGTCGCCTACCAGGTCCAGCAGCTTGTGCCGGACGAATTCGTCGGGAAAGCGCAGGCCGTCCTTGGCCAGGATCTCCGTTTCGTTGATGACGATGGCGTTATCG
>Ga0209417_1005290_pt1 | contig 14364 bp, 12 predicted proteins | sample RifGroF2_FD_184002 | JGI IMG/M metagenome (GOLD analysis project Ga0209417, IMG submission 184002) | Groundwater microbial communities from Rifle, Colorado, USA - Groundwater F2 (SPAdes) (version 2) | ecosystem: Environmental > Aquatic > Deep subsurface > Groundwater | place: Rifle, Colorado... | reverse complement strand
GCTCTGCATCTTTCAATTACAGAAGTGTTTTGAACCACCTCTCCTTCAAAAACATAGAACTTATTCAACTTTTCGCCAGCGCATTTGAAAAGAGTATATTTACCCAAAGACATTTTAGCCTTAACTCCAATACCCAATTTTGATTCATAGTGGCTTGTAAGGGTAAACTCTTCAGATAAGGAGAGTGGGGCTGTACAGTGTGCAAAATCGATACTATTATCAACCCTTTCAATTGAAGAAGGATTTGACATAAAAGAGATTTTCTCACAAAACACCCTTGAAATTATCATACTCCACAAAGAGGGTATGTCTCCTTCGCAACCAGCTGTTATGCCTTTGTCGTTTAGCAAAGCCAGGGCCAGGCAGGCAGTTGTATTGCAAGGAATCAAAATATCGAAACACTTAATGGTAAGGGATGTAAGTTTGAACTCCTCACAATATTTTAAAAGCACATTATAGAACCTTACGGCATCTTTTAATGTATCTTCATTGGTATGTATATCAAGACGGGAGGCAATTTTGCGGGCGAAGTCTGTTACAGAAGAATTCGTAATAGTCTCTTTCTCAAAATCTTTAATTATTGCCTGCGGATCAATTTCCACGAAAGAAACCCCAAATTTTTCTCCAATGTATCGTTTGTCAATTTTTGAAGATATTAACCATGGAGACTCTCCGCCTATAAGTCCGATTCTTTCTCTTTTTAACTGCGAAAAACCACTTTGGATAACTGCTGTAAAGTCGAGCTCTTCAAGAATTTGCTCAATTACCTTTCTGGATGGTTCAACCGGAAATACTATATGTTTATGCATGATGTTATTGTTATGCATCCACGAGCATATCTCCAGCGATGCTGCAAGGGAGTTGTGATATGAATCACTCAGAATAACAACAGGCTGAGGTATCATTTTATTGATTTTCAGAAAGAGCTCCTCAGTTCCTCCTGTGGCAATAAAAAGAACAGTAAATCCATCCGGAAGTGAACCGGCAGAAATTTGTTCATAAGATAACTCTTTAGTTACAAAGTGGGACCTGAGTACAGGTATTATCTCTCTGTGCGAAGTTATCTCTTGCGAATCGCCATGCAGGGCAGAGGCGAGTGTAATTATATTAAGCGATTTTTCCATTTTCCCGATTATATCTTACAAAGTTAAAAAATTATCGCGATGAAGTTTTTTGTTTATAATTTCATTGTTTGTAATTTCAACAGTTTTTTGAGGTATTCCTGAGGTATCAAAACCAAATTTTCACTTAAAAAACGCTTAAACAAAAACTATCCTAAAGGCGAATAAACAAATATCATCAAAAACGGTTATTAAGTAAAACGCTTATTAAATGTCGCACGACCATTCACATAGTCTCAGTCCAATAAATAATAGTTCAAAAAACATTGCCTACGCATTTGTTTTAAACATTTCGTTTGCCCTGATTGAGCTAGTTGGAGGACTTTTAACAAACTCGGTGGCAATTCTCTCTGACGCCGTACACGATTTTGGGGATTCTTTGTCACTAGGAGTAGCCTGGTATCTTCAAAAATTTTCTCAGAAGAGGGGTGATCGTTTTTACTCTTACGGTTATAAGAGGTTTTCACTACTTGGATCAATATTTATATCACTGGTTCTTGCAATAGGGTCGGTGTTTATAATTCAGGAGAGCGTGAAAAGGATAATTGAACCACAACAGGCTCATGCTCCTGGAATGATTATACTGGCTGTTATCGGGTTAAAGCATGGTACAAGCCACAATGAAAAGGCGGTTTTATTGCATATGATGGAGGATGTTTTGGGATGGATCGCCGTATTTATTGGAGCGGTTCTAATGTTTTTCTTTGATCTTCCTTTCCTTGACCCTCTGATGTCTCTGATTATTACCGCCTGGGTTCTCTGGAATGTTTATCGTAACCTCAGAAATACAGTAAAAATAATGCTGCAAGAGGTTCCAAAAAGTATAAATGTTGATGAACTTGAAGGCCGTTTACTTTCCATAAATGAAATTGTGTCTCTTCATGACCTGCATATTTGGAGTCTTGATGGAGAAAATCACATATTGACACTTCACATTGTGGTTGCTGATGAAACCGATTCATTAACAATTTGCAATCTTAAGGAGAGGGTGCGCGAGATTACATCATCGTCAGGGATAGATCACATTACAATTGAGGTTGAGCGCACCGGAGAGGCCCACAACTGCAAGTACACAAACTCCTGTAGGTAATTTTTAAGTAGCTTCACATTTGATTAATTATGTGATATTTACAAAACCAATATGGAAAAATACTTATAATGGCGCAGAGATTATTACTATTTCTCTGCGCCACTTTATTGAATGTGTAATGAAATCAGGCTTATGCCTCCTTTACATGTTCCTCTTTAATGGCCTGGAAAGCACTTAGCTGACAAGGTGAGAAATTCTTAAGGTAGTTGAACCTTTCGTCGTTCCATGATTGAGCTTTGGTAATGTAAATCTGTGCAGAGTTATCAAAGCTGCTGTCGATCTGAGCATCATTCAACAGAAGGTATGACATGGTTATATGTGCAGCCATCTCTACAACTCTTCTGGCGTGGAAATCGATGTACTCGTTGTCTTTGCCAATCAGCATTTCGACAGCCTTTTCATACTGATTTGTCATTTCGGCGATTATCTTTTTGAGTTGTTCGTATTCAGCTTTTACAGGTCTGTTCTCATATTCACGAAGCTGACTCATATAACCTCCGTTAGTTACATATCTCTGAGCAGCCACTACCTGAAGCTGAGATGTGCCCTCGTAAATGGTTGTAATTCTGGCATCCCTGTAAATACGTTCAATAGGGTAGTCCTTCATAAAACCTGACCCACCATGTATCTGAAGAGAGTCATAAGCATTTTGGTTTGAATACTCCGATGCCATCAGTTTGAGCATAGGGGTAAACATATCTGCCAATTTCTGGTACTGCTTTGATTCAGTCCTCTCTTCCGGAGTGAGTTTTCTTGTCTCAGCAATAAAACCATAGGATTTATATACATCAACAAATCTTGTTGTTTCATATAGCAGAGCCCTTGAAGCCTGTAATTTAGCCTTAATAACTGCCAGCATCTCATAAACAGCCGGAAACTGAATAATTGGCTTACCAAACTGTGCTCTTTCATGAGCATACTTTAAAGCTTCGCGATATGCTGCTTCTGAAATACCAACTGACTGGGCACCTACTCCAAGTCTTGCACCATTCATCAGCGACATCACATACTTTATAAGACCCATTCTTCGCTCACCAACAAGTTTGGCAGGAGCATTTGAGAATACAAGTTCACAGGTAGGAGAGCCCTTTATTCCGAGTTTGTTTTCGATTCTTCTCACAGTAACACCTCCCCACTTCTGATCATGAACAAAGTATGAAAGGCCTCTGCCGTCAGTAGTGTTCTCTTCTGAGCGGGCAAGTACCAGTTTAATCTGGGCATCACCATTTGTTATGAACCTCTTAACGCCATTCAAGTACCACATACCATCCTGTTCGTTAAGCGTAGCCTTTAGCATAACTGCCTGAAGGTCACTTCCTGCATCCGGCTCTGTAAGGTCCATTGAGCAAGTTTCGCCCTGATGAATTCTAGGCAAAAACTCCTCTTTAATCTCTTCTGTGGCAAATTCGTGAATAGTTTCAGCACAATCCTGAAGACCCCAAATGTTGGCAAAACCTGCATCAGCTCTAGCAACTATCTCGGCAGCCATAACATACGGAACCATTGAAAAATTTAGCCCTCCAAACTCTCTTGGAAGTGACATTCCGTAAAGACCGGCTTGCGTAAGGGTATCCTGATTCTGCTGAGTACCTTTTGCATAGGTAACCCTTCCATTTTCGTGATGAGGACCTGAATGGTCAACCTCTTCGGAATTTGGAAAAATAACATCACCGCAAATCTCTCCAAGTATCTCCATTACCTTATCATAAGAGTCTACTGTATCTTCAAAGGATGAAGGTGCATAGTCAATATTTCCTGAATCTTTAAAATCCTGCTCCTTGAGTCTAACAATTTTAGACATCAGAGGATGACTGAACTGAAATTTTAAATCGTTATTATCTTTATAAAAATTGGCCATACTATTTGCTGTTTAGTTTGTAAGATTTAATCATCCGCGGGATTATCTCATTAAGGTCACCTACAATTGCGTAGTCGGCAATCTGATGAATAGGAGCCGCAGGATCGTTGTTTATTGAAATTATCATTGCAGACTGGTCCATTCCGGCTGTGTGCTGAATCTGGCCTGAAATTCCTACTGCAATATAGAGCTTAGGTCTTACGGTAACTCCAGTCTGTCCGATTTGCCTTGCAGGCTCAGCGAACCCGGCGTCAACAGCGGCTCTTGAGGCGCCAACCTCGGCACCTAGCACTGCAGCAAGATCGTAAAGAAGTTTAAAGTTCTCTTTTGAACCCACTCCAAAACCACCGGCAATAATAACCGGAGAGCCTTTGATATCAATTTTGCGCTCCTCGATGTGTCTTTCAATAATCTCAACAACAAAGTCTTCATCTTTAATAATGGCAGCAGTGTCAATTACCTTAACATCAAGAGCCTCTTTTTTCATAACTCCCTCTCTTACAGTTGCCATTTGCGGTCTGCAATCAGGGTTTATGATTGTTGCAATAATGTTACCACCAAAGGCAGGTCTTATTTGGTAAAGAAGGTTTTTGTACTCTTTACCACTTTTAACCTCCTTATGGTCGCCGATTTCTAAAGATGTGCAGTCAGCTGTAAGTCCGCTTACCAAAGCACTAGATACTCTGGGAGCAAGATCTCTTCCAACACTTGTTGCTCCAAAGAGCGCAATCTGCGGATTCTCCTTTTTTAGAACGGAAATTACTATTGAAGAGTAGGGTAGTGTTAGGTAATGCTTAAGTTTCTTGTCTTCAGCTACATGAATTGTCTGAGCACCATATTTGAAAAGTTCTTCTTTGTGTTGAGCCACGCTGTCTCCAATAATAAGTGCCTCAACCTCACATGAGAGCTCTTTTGCCAGAGAGCGGGCTTTGGTCAGAAGCTCAAGGCTTACATCAGCAATTTTTCCCCCTTCAGTCTCTATATAAATAAAAATATTGTTCATACTTATTGATTTTCTGTTATCCAATGGTGTGTGATGAGAATAGTTCTTTAATTAGCGAATCGATATCTTCGAAAGATGATGTGAGTATCTTTGATTCCTTTGCCTGATGCACAATGTTTTCAATCTTTTTCACCTTTGTAGGTGATCCTGAAAGACCATAGTGAATCTCATCTCCGCCAACATCGGCAACACCCCATTCAGGGATCCTCAGATTAGTTTTCGCCTCAATAGGGAGGTATGAGTTATGCTCGTTGTCCTGCTCTTCGGTAAAAGTGCGGGCGTGTTTGTATTTCATCAAATGTTTTGCGTGTCTTGGACGGCAATCAGGAGCTGTAGCGTGAACGGTAATTACTGCAGGGAGAGGGGTTTTCACTGTTTCTACACCTCTCTCAAGCCTTCTTTTTACCACAAGCTTATCTCCGTCAAATCCGGTAATGTCTTCTGCGTAAGTTACCTGAGGATAATTCAATTTCTCAGCAACCTGTGGACCTACCTGTGCTGTATCGCCATCGATAGCCTGTCTGCCTGCGATAATTATATCCGGTCCGATTTTCTTGATAGCCATTGAAAGAGCATAGGATGTTGCCAGTGTATCTGCACCTGCAAATTTACGGTCGGTAAGAAGTACTCCTCCGTCTGCTCCCCTGTAATAACCTTCACGGATTATTTCAGCAGCCCTTGATGGGCCCATTGTCAGAAGCAAAACCTGGCTTCCCGGGAAACGGTCCTTAAGTCTTAATGCCTGTTCCAATGCATTCATATCTTCAGGATTGAAGATTGCCGGAAGGGCAGCACGGTTAACCGTACCATCCTCTTTCATTGCATTTTTCCCAACATTACGGGTGTCCGGCACCTGTTTGGCCAGAACAACAATTTTAAGTTTTTTTGTCATATTTGATTAATGGAAGTTTATGCCTCGGCTGAATTATTACCGAAGTTTATTGGTACTTTATTAATAGGTTCGTTGTGAAGTTCTATTTCACCATATTGACTTTCGAATTTGTCAATATTATCCTTTATGGCTAGAAGAAGTCTCTTGGCATGTTCGGCAGTCATAATTATCCTGCTGTGTACCTGAGCTTTTGGAACCCCGGGCATCATTCTTATAAAATCAAGAATAAATTCACTGCTTGAATGTGTGATTATCGCAAGATTTGAGTAAGATCCCTGTGCCACATCGTTGCTCAATTCTATATTCAGTTCATTTTCAGCACTCATGTCCTTCATGTTTTTTTAGATCAACGCAAAGATAAGATTTTTTCTTAATTGCTAATTTTGTTCACTTTTTTTAAAATTGATTAACTTTGCTGTTTGTTTAAACATCACTTATTAACTCTTTATGGAAATTTCCACAAAATACGACCCGTCGCTTACCGAAGACAAATGGTACAGATTCTGGCTGGAAAAGGGCTACTTTCACTCTGAACCGAATGAAAAAGAGCCGTATACTGTTGTAATACCTCCTCCAAATGTAACAGGAGTACTGCATATGGGACATATGCTCAACAATACCATTCAGGATGTATTGGTAAGAAGAGCAAGAATGATGGGCAAAAATGCCTGCTGGGTACCCGGAACAGACCATGCCTCAATTGCAACTGAGGCAAAGGTTGTGGCCAAACTTAAAGAGATGGGACTAGAAAAATCAGGCATAACACGGGAAGAGTTTTTAGAGCATGCATGGGAGTGGAGAGAGAAGCACGGAGGCATAATTCTGGAACAGCTGAAAAAGCTGGGAGCATCATGCGATTGGAACCGCACAACATTTACGATGGACCCCGAATACAATAAATCTGTAATCAATACTTTTGTTCATTTTTACAATAAAGGTCTAATATACAGAGGCATCAGAATGGTGAACTGGGACCCTGAGGGTCAAACGGCTGTCAGTGACGAAGAGGTCATATACAAGGAGACACCGTCGAAGCTCTACTATCTTAAATACTTCATCTCAAATGACGGAAAACCAACCGAAGAGTATGTTGAGATTGCAACTACACGGCCCGAAACAATAATGGCAGACACAGCAGTCTGTGTACATCCGGACGACCCAAGATATTCTAAACTCAAGGGCAAAAAGGTATTAATTCCACTAATTAATAAAGAGATTCCGGTAATTGAAGATGAATATGTGCTGATGGATTTTGGAACAGGTTGTCTCAAGATCACTCCTGCACATGATATAAACGATTATGAGATAGGAATAAGGCACAATTTGCCTGTAATAGACATACTTGATAACTATGCAAGGCTAAATGAAAAAGCTCAGATTCTGATAGGGGAGGATAGGTTTATTGCAAGAAAGAAGATTGTGAAGATGCTCCAGGAGAGTAATCAACTGGTGAAAGAGGAGCAATATAACTCACAGGTTGGTTATTCAGAAAGGACAAACGCTGTTATTGAACCAAGACTTTCACTTCAGTGGTTTCTTAAGATGACCGAGGCAGCCAAGCCTGCTCTTGAATATGTAATGAATGACACAATAAAGCTTATACCTGATAAATTCAAGAACACATACCGCCACTGGATGGAGAACGTTAAAGATTGGTGTATTTCGAGACAGCTTTGGTGGGGTCAGCAAATTCCCGCATGGTATCTGCCTGATGGTAAAATTGTTGTGGCAATAGATAAGGATGAAGCACTTGCAAAAGCCAGACTTAACCACCCAGATTTGACCGAAAATGACCTAAAACAGGACGAAGATGTTGTTGATACCTGGTTCTCATCATGGCTATGGCCAATATCTGTATTTGACCCAACAAAGCCGGGATTCCCGAATAAAAAACCAAACAGCGAACTGGCCTATTATTACCCGACAAATGATTTGGTTACAGCACCCGAAATTTTATTTTTCTGGGTTGCACGTATGATTATGGCTGGAAATGAATTCTGTGGTGATATACCATTCAAAAATGTATATCTTACCGGTATCGTGAGAGATAAGCAGGGAAGAAAGATGTCTAAATCGCTTGGTAATTCACCTGATCCGATTAAGCTGATGGAGATATATGGAGCTGATGGTGTACGAGTAGGTATGCTCCTGTGTAGCAGTGCCGGAAACGACATTCTCTTTGATGAGAGTCAGGTTGAGCAGGGCAGAAATTTTTCAAACAAAATTTGGAACGCATACCGCCTTGTAAACGGATGGAATGTTGATAAAGATATTGAGCAACCTGCCGAAGCTGTAGCAGCGGTTAAATGGTTTGATGGAACGCTTAGTGAATCACTTGAAATAATAAATGACCACTTTGAAAAATTTCGCCTCTCGGATGCTCTTATGCACGCATACAAGCTTTTTTGGGATGATTTCTGCGCCTGGTACCTTGAGATTATTAAGCCTGAATTTGGCAAAGGAATTGACAGCAAGACGCATAAAGCTACTCTTGAGCTATTTGAAAAACTTCTCAGGGTTTTGCACCCTTTTATGCCTTTCATCACAGAGGAGCTTTGGCAGCACCTAGCCAAGAACAAAGATCATGAAAGCATAATGATTTCCGAAATGCCATCACCGGAAAACTGGTCAAAAGAGTATACAGCTGCCTTTGAGTTGGTAAAATCAGCTATTGTTAACATAAGAAATGTAAGACAATCAAAGGCTATTTCCCCAAAAACAGAACTGAATCTTTTTGTAAAGGGAGATGTAGACAAAAACCTCTACTGCGTAATAAGAAAAATGGCCAACATATCACAAATTGAAGATATGTCAGTTAAGGACTCAGGCCAAACAGGAAACTCATTCATGGTTGGGACTTCTGAATTTTTTGTTCCGCTTGAAGGTATGGTAAATGCTGCCGAAGAGCTTAATAAAATTGAGACAGAACTAAAACATCTTGAGGGATTTCTTAAAGCTGTAAATGCAAAGCTCAATAACGAAAAGTTTATGGCTAACGCAGCAGAAAACATAAAAAACACCGAGCTTAAGAAGAGATCAGATGCTCAGGAAAAAATAGCCAAATTATTAAAACTAAAAGAGGAGTACAGTAAGTAATGTATATATCAGAAACCATTTTAGAGGTAAGGTATTACGAAACTGATCTGATGGGAATAGTACACCATTCCAACTATATTCGCTATTTTGAGTGTGGCAGGAGCGAAGCATTGGCCAATCTTGGCCTCCCTATTCATCAGATTGAAAAGTTAGGAATAATGATGCCGGTTGTAAATGTTGCCTGTGATTACAAATTGCCGGCAAAACTAGGTGATAAGCTAAGAGTTGTTAGCACAGTTAACGAAATACCAAAGGCAAGAATGGTTATTGACACCGTAATTTACAACCAGGAGGGCAACACTGTATGTGCCGGTTCTGTAACTCTGGGCTTTATTCATGCAAATAACAGGAGACCAACAAGGGCTCCTTCCTTTATTATTGATATCTTTGCCCCGTACTTTAAAGAAAACGACTAAAAATTCACAGATATGAACCAATTTTTACTATTCGGAACGCTTGGAGCAACCGAAATTATAATTATCGCACTTATAGTATTGCTTCTTTTCGGCGGTAAAAAAATCCCCGAACTTATGAAGGGAATCGGTAAAGGTGTAAAGAGTTTCAAAGATGGAATGAAGGGCATCGAGGATGAGATAAAAGAAGACAAAGGCTCCGAAGAGGAGAAAAAATAATCTGACCCCACCGTGAGCAAAGAGATGACATTTTGGGACCACCTTGACGAACTGAGGGGAGTACTCTTCCGTTCAGCGATTGCTCTGCTTATTGCAGCAATCGTAATCTTCTTTAACAAAAGCTTTGTATTTGACACGGTAATTTTTGCACCAACAAATTCGGACTTTATCCTTTACAAATGGTTTGGACAGCTCGCAGCCTTTACGGGAATTGCAGCAATGGCCCCCGAGCCGTTTTCTGTAAACCTTATTAATATTGAGCTGTCGGCACAATTCTTTACTCACGTAAGCGTCTCATTGACTCTTGCATTTATATTAACTGTCCCCTATATTATTTACCAACTCTGGACATTTGTCAGTCCCGGTCTGTATGAAAAGGAGAAGTCTGCAATAAGGAAAGCCTTTGCCTTTGCCTCAGTTCTCTTCTTTGTAGGGATCCTAGTGGGATATTTATTTGTGTTCCCTTTGACTGTTAGGTTTTTAGGTACATATCAGGTTAGTGACTGGGTTCAGAATCAGATTTCGTTAAAATCATATATATCTATGTTTACGTGGCTGATTCTTATTATGGGAGTGGTATTTGAGATGCCCGCCCTTGCAGCCATCCTCTCAAGACTTGGTATAATTTCAAAAAGCATGCTCAGAAAATACAGAAAGCATGCATTCACAATATTAATAATAGTTGCGGCAGTTATTACTCCGAGCGGAGACGCATTTACCCTTTTTATTGTAGGGACACCGCTCTATTTACTTTACGAATTTAGTATACTTATTTGCCGTGATATCGATCAATAATCTGACAGTATCATTTGGAGGGTTTACCCTCTTTGATAATGTCAATTTCCACATAAACGAGAACGACAAAATCGGGCTTGTCGGCAAGAATGGTGCCGGTAAGACAACTATTCTTAAGATAGTTGCAGGGATAATTGCACCATCCGGCGGAGCTGTACAGCAACCATCCGAAATAACAATCGGCTATTTACCTCAGGAGATGGAGTACTCGAAAAAGAGTACTGTAATTGAAGAGACTCTCAAAGCATTTTCACATATAAAGAAGATTGAAGAGAGAATTGCCAAAATTAACAAGGACATCTGTGAAAGAACAGACTTTGAGAGTGACTCCTATCATGACCTTATTGTCAGGTTTAACGAATTAAACGATAAACTGAACCTGTACGGAACAATAAACCCTCAGGCTCTCTCAGAAAGGGTACTCAAAGGATTGGGATTCAGCCGCAGCGATCTTGAAAGAGAGAGGGCAACACTTAGTCTTGGTTGGAATATGAGGATAGAACTTGCTAAAATATTGCTACGTAAACCCGATATTCTGCTGCTTGATGAACCCACTAATCACCTTGATATTGAATCGATAAGGTGGCTTGAATCATATCTTCAGGGATTTAGGGGTGCTCTCGTATTAATTTCACACGATAGACGTTTTTTGGACAGTGTTACCAACAGGACTGTAGAGATAACGCTTGGAAAGATAAATGATTACAAAGTTCCGTACACCAAATATACTCAACTGAGACGTGAACGTCTTGAGCAACAGAAAGCAGCATACGATAATCAGCAGAAACTGATTGAGAAGACCGAAGATTTCATTGAGAGGTTCAGATATAAGGCAACCAAATCCAATCAGGTACAATCAAGGATTAAACAACTGGATAAACTTGACAGGATCGAGGTTGAGGAGGAGGACAAAGCAAAACTTTATCTTAAATTTCCCCCTGCACCACGTTCAGGTAACGTTGCACTAAAATCAATTGATGTAAAGATGTCATTTGGAGATAAATGCATCTTTGATAAGGCCAACATTACCATTGAGAGAGGAGAAAAAATTGCATTGCTTGGTAAGAACGGAGAGGGTAAAACGACCTTTATGAGGCTGATTACCGGAGAACTCACCCCTGTTTCAGGAAGAATCGAACTCGGCCACAATGTTTCACTGGGATACTACGCTCAGAATCAGGAAGATTTGCTCAATAAGGAGGATACTGTATTTGATACTCTTGACAATGTTGCAACCGGAGATGTAAGGACAAAATTGAGGGACATTCTGGGATCTTTTCTATTCAGAGGCGAGGACATAGACAAAAAGGTAGCAGTATTAAGCGGAGGTGAGAAGTCACGCCTGGCAATGGCAAAGCTGATGCTCAAACCATATAATCTTCTTGCACTTGATGAGCCTACCAACCATATGGACATAAGATCGAAAGATATACTTAAACAGGCGTTGCTTAAATATGACGGCACACTTGTGATTGTATCTCACGACAGAGATTTTCTTGACGGACTTGTAAATAAAATTTATGAATTTAAAGATGGTGCAGTAAGAGAACATTTAGGTACATTTGAGGAGTTTCTCTCGAGGAAAAATATTGAGAGCCTGGATGAGTTGGAGTTTGAGAAATCTGCCTTAAAAGCTACACCTGAAGTTAAGCAGCAGGAGAGTGTAATGCCCGTCGATCACAACTTAAAAAGAGAACAAGAGCGAGAGCAAAAAAGAAGACAGGCAAAAATTGAAAAGTCCGAGAAGCGCATCGAAGAGCTTGAATCAAAGATAGCGTCTGCAGAAAAGGAGCTTGCCGGTATATCAGATGCCGTTAAAATACTCTCTCTTGTAGAGAGTTACGAAAAACTTAAAAAAGAGCTTAACAGCGAGATGGAGGAGTGGGAAAAGCTTCACAATAACCAATAAAACAATTAGAAATGGAGAGTAATTATATTTGCGGAATACACCCTGTGACAGATGCGGTTATCGGCGGGAAAAAAATTGAGAAGGTTTTGTTTAAGCAGGGTATGGATAGCCCACACTTTAGAAACTTGATGGAGCTATTGCAGGAAAAGAACATTTCAATTCAATTTGCACCCATAGAGAGGCTCAACTCTGTAACAAGGTCAAACCATCAGGGTGTTATTGCATTTCTCTCTCAGGTAGATTATGTTTCTCTTGAAGAGATGGTTGCGAAAGCAACTGAGGCCAGGAAAAATCCGGTGATAATTCTCCTTGACGGCGTAAGCGATGTGCGAAATTTCGGAGGAATTGCCCGTACGGCAGAGTGTGCTTCAGCTGACGGTATTATTATGCCGGCAAAAGGAAGTGCAGCCATAAATGCTGAATCAATAAAAACATCTGCAGGAGCACTTATGAGAATTCCGGTAGCAAAGGTAACAAACCTTAGAGAGGCCATATTTTATCTCTCTCAAAGTGGTTTTCAAATTATTGCAGCAACAGAAAAGGCAGAAAAGAATATTTATGACGCCGATTTTAGCAAAGCTACTGCCATTATTTTGGGATCAGAAGACAAAGGGATATCCAAATCATCACTATCTCTGGCAAACGAATTGGTTAAAATACCAATAACCGGTGCAACCGGATCACTTAATGTCTCTGTTGCCGCATCGGTTGTATTATTTGAAATTGTCAGACAGAGGATCGTTTAAACTCAGAACAAATTACAGCAGTTGCAATTGCAACATTGAGAGACTCACTGCTCTTTTCAGATAATGAAAAGGATGGAATTGATAATTTATTATTAATTAAAGCCTCTAAATCAGGGGAAATACCGTCAGATTCACTTCCCATAACCACTAGTGCCCCCTTTGGTAGACTCTGTCCGTATATATTACTGCCGTTTATAAATGTGCCGTAAACCGGCATCATCCCTTCAATCCCCTTAATTAAGCCGGGTAAATGAGTATACACAACTTTGGTCCGGAATATTGCTCCCATTGTTGACTGAACTGCCTTTGGATTGTATATATCAACACAATTCTCTGAACAATAGATAGTATCAATCCCAAACCATTCTGAAAGTCTGACTATTGTACCCAAATTTCCCGGATCTTTAATTGAATCAAGGGCAATTGAAAGATTATTTATATCAGGAGTTAAAGAATAACTTGTCTGAGGAATTCTGATTACAGCCAGGGCAGGAGAGGGGCTGGAAAGAAGTGTAATCCTTGACATTAACTGCTCACCAATCTCCTCCATCCGGAATATCTCTAAAATATCCCAACCTGACTCAATGGCCTCCTGAACAAGTTTCTCCCCCTCAACGACAAACAAGCCGTTCTCCTCGCGAATTTTTCTTCTTGCAAGGGAACGGATTAATTTAATCTCTGATTTTGAGGGAGTCATCAATATCCCAGAATTTTAAGCATAGACTTGTAAGTCTGTTCTTTACTAAAAAGTTTTGTATAATACTCGCCGTTTTCGTCAACATCAATAGTTATGTGCTTTGGAGCAGGCTGCAGACAGTGCTGAATACCACCGAATCCTGCAATGGACTCCTGATAGGCTCCTGTGTGGAAGAATCCTAAATATAGAGGCTCTTCTCCATTTATTACCGGAAGAAAAATAGCATTGGCATGGGCTTCGGCATTATAATAATCCTGACTATCGCATGTTAAACCTCCTAAAAACACTCGTTGATACTCCTTATTCCACTTATTAATTGGTAATAGGATAAATCTCTGTTTAATACCCCACGTATCAGGCAATGTTGTCATGAAAGAGCTGTCAACCATGTACCATCTCTCCCTGTCGTTCTGCTGTTTTTGATCCAGAACCTGATATATAACAGCACCACTTTCACCAACGGTAAAGCTGCCGAATTCGGTAAATATATTGGGTTCAGGTGTTCCTCTCTGCTCACAAATGCTC
>Ga0209417_1005288_pt1 | contig 14376 bp, 16 predicted proteins | sample RifGroF2_FD_184002 | JGI IMG/M metagenome (GOLD analysis project Ga0209417, IMG submission 184002) | Groundwater microbial communities from Rifle, Colorado, USA - Groundwater F2 (SPAdes) (version 2) | ecosystem: Environmental > Aquatic > Deep subsurface > Groundwater | place: Rifle, Colorado... | reverse complement strand
CCCTCATCGGGAAATTTCCCCTCTCTCACTTCCGCAATAAAATTCTTGACGGCATCCGTCATAACTCCCTTCAAATCAACGTATTGCTTGACAAACTTCGGCGTGTATATGTCGAAGAGGCCCAGCATGTCATGGACTACCAGGACCTGTCCGTCGCAGTGGATACCAGCGCCGATGCCGATGGTCGGGATCGACAGCCGCCGGGTTATCTCCTGCGCCAGATCCAGAGGAATTCCCTCCAAAACAACTGAGAAGGCGCCCCCCTCCTCCACGGCAAGGGCGTCCTGCAGGATGGCTTCTCTCTCTTCTTTCTCTTTGCCCTGGACCTTGTAACCGCCGAAGCGGTGAACCGACTGCGGGGTCAGTCCCACGTGCCCCATGACGGGAATCCCCATCCGGACGATCGCCTCGATGGTCTCGAGTTGCTGAACTCCCCCCTCGAGCTTCACTGCCTCCGCCCCGGCCTCCTGCAGAAACCTCCCCGCATTCCGCTTCGCCTCCTCAAGGCTCACCTGAAAGGAGAGAAACGGCATGTCCGCCACGACCAGGGCCCTTTTTCTGCCGCGCACCACGGCCTTGGTGTGATAGATCATCTCCTCCAAAGTAACCGGCAGAGTGCTCCCTTGCCCCTGAATGACGGAGCCCAGAGAGTCCCCTACTAAGAGGATATCTATCCCCGCCCCATCCAGGATACGGGCAAAGGAGTAATCATATGCCGTCAAAGCGGTAATCTTCTCTCCCCTTTGCTTCATTTTTTTGATTTCAGGCACGGTAACCTTTTCCGTCATTGAACTTGCCTCCCAAAATAAAAAAGCCTCCCGGATAAAGCCGGAAGGCCATTAATAAGTTCGCAGCCCGCAGGCGCCAGAATGCAGTGAACTCCTGCCTCCTGCTTAGTGCCAACTGCCGTCTTCTTCGTAGTGCCGTCCGTCTCAGTCCAGATTACCTGGATCCAAGCGGTATATAATGTTGCGTCCCCGGACCCATGTTGTTGATTTCTTTGATCAAGTCGGCCAAATCGTTGCCGCTTGAAACGAAATCGATCTCCGATGTATTCACCACCAAAAGAGGGCCCTCATCATAGTGAAAAAAGAATTGGTTATATGCCTGGGCCACATCTTCCAGGTACTCGGGGGTTATGTTTTTCTCATAGCTCTTATCTCTCTTTTTGATCCTTTTGTAAAGGACCTCAGGCCGAGCCTGGAGATAGACCACCAGGTCGGGTTTCGGCACCCGCGTATCCAGAAGCAGGTAAATCTGCTGGTAAAGGTTCAGCTCTTCGCTGCTGAGCGTCAAGCTGGCGAAAATTTTATCTTTGGCGAAGAGGTAGTCGGCGACGGTATTTTGATTAAAGAGCTCCTGTTGGCTGATCTCCCGCTGCTGTTGATAGCGGCTGAGAAGAAAAAACAGCTGGTTTTGGAAGGCATAGGTCTCCCGATCCTCGTAGAATTTGGGCAGAAACGGGTTGTCTTCCACCTTCTCGAAGAGGGACCGCGCCTGAAACTCAGCGGCGAGTATTTTCGCCAGGCTCGTCTTCCCCACCCCGATCGGCCCCTCGACCACGATATATTTCTTCTTCGTCATCCTGCCAGGCGAATCTACACAAACACCTAAAAGTTGTCTAGATCTATTTCTCTTTGCTCATTCCTGCAAGCTGAACGAAGTGGATGTGTGGATATTGGATCCGGGCCACTGAAGCCCTTGGGTGTATTTGATGAGACGTTCACACAAACACCCCAAAAGTTGTCCAGTTTGTGGTATTATTCGAGGTAGGATTGTCAGAACAGCTACAGATAGACGGGAGCTTTTCCAATGGGCGTTAGCCGCGCAGTTTGCCTTGCTCTCCTAATCCTCAGCCTCGTAGGGGGCGGATGCACAACCGCCTGGGTTCAAGAGCACCGGATGGCCCCTACGGGGCTAGCTCCCGAGGACACCATCGCCGTCATCTTAGCAGCCCCTGTCAAGGATGAGCTTTCGTCGGAACTGGAGAACCAGGTGACAGAGTGTGTTCAGGGCGCGCTCAGTGGGATTCAGCCGGGTATTCGAATCATCTCCCCAAATCAACTCCGCAAGCTGGCATTCCCAGACCTGACCATTGATCAACTACCATCAGGTTACTTCTCCTGGCGGAGTCTCCTGCGAGATCCCGCGTTTCATAACAAGATCGCTCCGTTGGGGCTGCGATATATGCTCGCTGTGAATACGGAAGAGAGCCGCCGCGTCACTGAAGCCGAATGGACGGCGGCCACGAGCATGCTCGGGGGGCCGGGACCATCGCTCAACTGGTCGTGGGAGAACGAGGTGTTACTGGAGGCTATCATCGTGGACGCAGCACATCGCCGCATCGCCGGCGCCGTGCATGCGTATGCCAAGGGAAACTCAGGGGCCGGCGTCAGCCTGGTAACTTTTCCTAGTCCCTTTCTTCTCCCCCACGGCAGGGTCTCGTTTCCTTTCGGCGTCGCCTGCCGAGGGCTGGGAGAAGCGCTGGCAAAATTTCTCAAGGGCGAGAGTCCGCCGGAGGAGCAAGCGACCAAAGCACTAGAGAACTAGGCGGTTATTCCATTCTATAGATGCCAGCACGCAAATTTTTCCGGTAGATTTGACAACTGGAAAACTATCCGCTTCTAGAAGCGTCCTAACCAATTGGTTCGGTATCGTTAACTCATGGCCACCCTGAAAGAAAAGATCGGGCAGATGATCATGGTGGGCCTAAAGGGAGAGGAGTTGACCAAAGAGGAGGAGCAGCTTCTTAGAAATTATCCATTCGGCGGATTCATCCTCTTTGCCCACAACCTCAAAGAGCCGAAACAGATCCTCTCTCTGTGCCGCTCCCTTTGGGAGATAGAGAAAGAACACCCGCCGTTTATAGCAATCGACCAGGAAGGGGGGAGGGTGCACCGCCTGCCCGCACCATTTACCCACTTTCCTGCTGCGGCGGCTCTGGGCCGAACGGGAAATACCGGCCTTGCCTACAGGTTCGGCCTGGCGACAGCCCGCGAACTGGCAGCCGTCGGCATCAATCTCAATTTCGCGCCCGTCCTGGACGTTCACTCCAATCCTGATAATCCGGTGATCGGCGACCGCTTGCTGAGTTCCGATCCGAGACAGGTGGCGGCGCTCGGCTGGGCCATCATCGAGGGGCTGAGAGACGGCGGGATCATCCCCTGCGGCAAGCACTTTCCCGGTCATGGGGATACCACCAAGGACTCGCATCTGGAGCTTCCCGTTGTAGAAAAAGATCTAACAGCGTTAAGGGCTGTTGAGCTCCCGCCCTTTGTCCGCGCCTGCCGAAATCAGATCGAATCCTTGATGACCGCCCACGTCCTTTATCCCTCCCTGGACCGTGACTATCCGGCCACCCTTTCCCAAGCCATTATTGGCAGATTTTTGCGCGAAGAGATCGGCTACCAAGGGGTGGTCTTTGGAGACGACCTGGAGATGAATGCGATCAGCAAAAACTTCTCGCTGGCAGAGGCGGTTTCACGCAGCGTCCGTGCCGGAGTTGATGTGCTGCTGTTTTGCCATGAGATAGAGGCGGCAATGCAGGCCTTCGAGCATCTTTGCCGTGAGACCGAGACTGAAGAGCGGCTCAGGGAGAGAGTGGAGAGCAGCTATCAGAGGATCAAAAGGCTTAAAGAGCGCTATCTCAGATCCTTCCGCGGCGTGGGCGAAGATCTACTAACAGAACATATAGGGATAACTAGCCATCAGAAAATAGTGGAGGAGATTATCAAGGCAAGAGAGCATTAAGGGGAAGACATAACCGCACGTATCGGGTACTCTCCCCTCACGGCACGAAGATTTCTCCAGTCGGGGGAAATCGAAAACCTTGGTAATAATACGATTCGAGAATGTTTACTTCTGCGTCCCATCAGAAATGCAGTATTCCTACCTGGCGGAGGAATCGCCCAAGAAAAGCACAGACTGCGCAACCCACCGGAAACCACCAGAGCAAGTGCCACGGACTCCGTTCGATTATCGGCACAAGACCGACACCAAGGGCTTGCCACATCCATATCCACCCAGCAGGAGTAAAAAGGCCCCACACCCGGTTTGGGTTCCAAAGTCTTGACCAGTGGTAAATTCCGTAAAAGGATAGCAACGCGTTGAAAACCCAGAAAATCAAACCAAGATATTCCATAGATTCTCACGCTCGACGATTAGCTTGAATTTTTACTTTGGATGCGTAAGAGCCCAGTTGTGAAACACAGCCCAATAAACAAACGAGACCACCGCTAGAATCAGCGACCCGACACCCTTGAAATACCATCCAGAAACCAGGGCCATTATCCCAAGACCGGCAAACAAGTAGACCAACCCGTGAAAACTCTTGACGATCGCATTAAACAATGGCCGATCATCATAAGCCTCATTAAAGTGTTCCTGATCGTGTGACCCAAAGCGTTCGGGTTTGTACATGGGAGACCTAATGCCTGTTATACGCTCCGGACCTTAGATCGGAGCTCTCGCAGCGTATTGTGGTCGCGGAAAGCATAGGCGACAGCCATATGTGTAAAATCTACGTAGATTGGAATTATAGATGTCAAAATCATGGACTCGGCTAAACTTGCCTCGCTCCCAGTAATATAGCGAGCAATGTCGGAAGCAAGCCTGAAGAGCTGCGTTCCTCTGTCCTGTTGCACCTCAATATAGCGCTCCAGATATCGCATGGTTTCCCGGATATTGGTCCCGCAAACCTGAGCATAGAGGATATCGGCAAAGTCCTTGCCGTCGGGGCGGGGAATGTAAGAGTGCTGTGCGAGGAAACCGGATGTCAACAATAGTTGGTACGCCTTGATTGCAGAGTCGGCCTCGCCACCGAGTGTCCTACAGACAATTTTGATTTGCAGTGGCTTGTCGCCCTTCGTGGCGTCTTCCAGGAACGACACACCAGTTTCGAACCATCGTTTGCGTACCACTTCAAGTCCCCCGGCGATATCGGCAGAGATAGCCGGCCATTTGTCCATAGTTGGTTTAAAGCCAAAGAGTTTGCTTAGAATACCCATAACTTCGCCTATTCAGCCTTCCCTTTCGAGCCGGCCTCAAAACATGTGGAAGGTAGCTGAACTTCACCCGCCTGAAACCCCGATCAGCTATTTTTCCATTCGCCCACTTGTTTGAGCAGCTGCAATAGCAACCAGTCTCTCTGAGAGACAACGATCTTATCTGGCTTGACAAGTTCGAAAAGCTCTTTTTCCACCGATTCCAGTCGCTTCTTTAACTCTCGAGCCTCTTCGAGCGTGAGAGGCTTTTCTTGGACCACCTTGACATCCTGCTCGCGCCTCTTGACCACTTCATCTGAGGGAGCAGATTCCATTGGCAGGTAGTAGGTGACCCGACAGAGCGTTAATGCGCAGGATATCTCTACTTGTCCGTATGGTACCACCGCCCACGACGAGATATCATACAGCCCCTGCGTTGGCAGATTACCGATAAGGTCCCAAAGTGTTCCTAGCGGATAGGTTGCGAGTTCTTGCGCGAGGAAAGTGCTTTTCCCGTTGTTTCTAATAAAAAGCCCGGTGCTCCGATCAATTCTGTCTGGCTGTGCATAAAGAAACACCTTGCCGAACAGTGCCACGGGAGCCCTAGCATCCAAAATTGATTCTTGAAGTGCCTTTACTCTCGATTCATCAAGGGGCAGCTGATTTGTGGCAAGAAACTGGAACATCACTCGCTTCAGAAAGAGAAGTCGGTCTATTTTCGCGGTAAAGGAAACCGCGGCCGGATTTCCGGATGCCGCTACTGAAGGGCACTGTTGTAGAAACTGCTGAATGAGGTCGACATAAGCCTTGTCGTATTGAGCCGTGTTACTCAGAGTATTGCACGCCCTGCAGGTCGCGAATACTTTCGCTCCATTTCCGTGTTTCGTGATCTCCTGAAATCTTTGAAGCGTTTCGACCCACTTGACAACTTTGACAGGTCCACGATTTTCGGCCCCTTTCGGAGGAATGTGCTCTTCAGACAATTTGCCTAATTTACCGCAAATTCTGCATTGGCCGTAGGGCTTAACCTTCATCCCCGATCGCTAAATAGCTTCATCCCAACTTAAACCGACTAACCCGAAAAAAAGGGGCATGGCGGTTGGCAGTCCTCGGGCGGTCTGTTTCTACCGTCCCAAATATGATGCCAAGCATGTCCATTCGAACATCGATGGTGGCTAATAGGTTTCCCTTCTTCCCCCCCCCACTGACTACGAGGAAGCCTTCTGTGCTGTTCACCTTCTTCTGTACGACATTTAGGGCAAAGCATAAGTTCCCCCTATAATCTCCCGCCTAAGTCCCACACACAATAACGGCACGATTCACCCGCAGTATTGAGCAAAAGTCCAAGATCTTTTTCTTTTCGAAGCACGTTTTAATTGTAAGGCGTTTCAGGTGACGGGGCAAGGAAAAAATTAAAGATTTTCGTTTACGCCGGCACATATACGGACAAATTGGAGCTTTGGGAATCTAGCAAAGCCTATCGGGGCCTAAGGAAACTGGGGTTCGGATTGAATACCTGAAATTGAGGAAACTTGGCGAAAGCTACCACAGCAAGGGTTGCTGGAACTTCGCACGGATGCCCCACCACACAATCCTTGTCGGCAACAAACGCACCACCAACATTATTTATTACCACACAGTTGCGACCAGACGAGACTTGGCGATCCGACCATCCTGGGTAATGAGCGGACACCGAAGACGGTTCGCAGTCCCTCCTATGAGACGGTCGAACGGGTCGACAAGACCTGGTAGAGAGCGGGCCTCCTCAATATCTTCCCAGGTCAGGGGTTCAACCAGAAACGATCCCGACTCTTCCACGCGCGCCTTCCACTCAGCGAATGACCGATTTGAGCGGACTTTGCCGCTTTCTAACAACAGCGCGAGTTCAAAAAAGCATACCGTAGGAATATAGATAGTTGCCCGCTTGCTCTCGGCCTGCGTGAATGCCCTAAGCGCTTTCCGCCCAAGCTTTTTGGCTTGTCCGATGGCATAAAAGACAAAGGGGTGGGTGTCTGTGACGTAAATCATTCGCGTGCCAACTCACGCGCCAGCTCAGCAGATGATCGGTGAATGGACTCATTCCAGATGGCGCGAATCTTGCGCATTTCCTCGATGAGTTCCTCCGGAGAAGAGCACAGCTCCAGCGACCCCTCCAATCTGAAGCGCGTGGCTTTCCGGCCGCTGCGTTCAAAGGCCCGCGCTTTCTTTGATAGCTCCTGATATTCCTGTGTGCCAATGAGAGTTGCACGTTCTCTGCCATGCTGAGTAATCATGACCCTGGAGCCACCTCGGCTTACTCCAGCAATCAAGCGGCTAAACCGCCTTCTGGCTTCACTGACACTGAGTCTCTTCTCGGTCACTAGTCCCCCTTAGTATTTTGTACAAATATTATGTACCACTTGCTTAATGACGTGTCAAGATAGCAGCCATCTATCATAAGTAGTCCCGGACTACGGTTGGTAACGCTTGCGATCCCGGTATAAAACCCCACGGGCATGAATAGCCTTGGCCCGAGCCGCCTTATGGTAGCTTGTAGGCGCTGTACTCGATCAGCTTCGCGATATTGTGCTCCAACTCCCCTTCCCACTTTTCCAGGAGAATATCTGCCGGACACTTTCCCTGAAACAGCAGATCCTTGAGCGGCTTTAGATAGATGGTCTCATCATCGCCGTTCTCGTCCGGCGCCCCTTGCCGCTTTAATCCTTCCCAGGCGATTTGCAAGAGTTCCTTGGCAAGATCGAGAAGGGAAAAACGGCGGATGCGCGCCGCCAGCGCATAACGATGGGAGTCATGGTAGAGCGCCATTCTTTCATCCCAGGACCAACCTTTTACCAGGTCCCACGCCGCCTGAAGGCAATCGGGGTCATAATAGACCCCCTTAATCAGCGCGGGCAACGCCGGCATCAGCTCCGGCGCTTGACTGTCTGCAGAGCGGAACTCCATGTACCGCTTGATCCTCACCTCAGGAAATAGCGTCGTCAGGTGGAGATCCCAGTCCTCTATTGTTGCGGAGTGTCCTTTGTGGCCGTGTGCGAGAAAGTGGCGGAATGGAATTCCACTAAAGTCGAGATAATCCCCGTCGCGGATAATCAAATACATCGGCACATCCAGGGCATACTCCACATAATGGGCAAAAGAGACATCGGGGGAGAAGGCGAAAGCCAGCAGGCCACAACGATCCTTGTCCGTCTCCGTCCAGATATGCCCCCGAAAGCTCTTGTAGCCGTTGAGACGCCCATCACAGATGGGAGAGTTGGCAAAAATGGCCGTGATGAGAGGAGCAAGCCCCATGCCCGTGCGAAACTTTGCCATCGCGTCTTTCTCATCGCTGTAGTCGATGTTGGCTTGAACGGTGGCGGTCTGTTTCATCATTCGGTGACCCAGCGTCCCAACTTTCTCCATGTAGGGTCCCATGATCCGGTAGCGTTTCTTCGGCACCCATTCGATTTCCCCGAGAGGGCTGACCGGCTGAATCCCCAACCCCAGGAAGACCACCCCCATCCTCCCCGCCACCTCCAGCAGCTCACGGATATGCCGGGCGAACTCCGCCTGGCTGCAGTGAATGCTCTCGCAGGGTTCGCCGGCGAGCTCGATCTGCCCGCCGGGCTCTAAATGGATTTGCGCCTTTTCCCGGATGAGAGCGATCACATGGCCTTCATCCTCTTGCGGCTCCCAGTTGTATTCCTCGATCAACGCCCTGAGGATCGCCTCCACTCCGCGCGGGCCTGAGTAGGGGATGGCCTTGCCGCTTCGGCGTTCTATTCCCACCTTTTCATACTCGGTACCCACGCGCCATTGCCGACGGGGCTTGCCCGAGCTGTGAAAAAATTCTTCCAGCTCTTCTTTATTACGAATGGGGGACATAGGCGCGGATGTTCTGTTGAAAGGGAGGCGTAATCACACCTTTCTCCGTGATAATAGCCGACACCAGGTCGTGGCAAGTAATATCAAAAGCAGGGTTCAGGATGCGCACTCCCCTCGGGGTGACCGGGCGGCCGAAGATGTGGGATACCTCCCGAGGATTTCTCTGCTCGATCGGGATTTCTCCCCCCGAAGGACAATTGAGATCAATGGAAGAGGTGGGACCAGCCACATAAAACGGGATGTTGTGGCGCCGCGCCAGCACGGCGATGCCGTAGGTTCCGATCTTATTGGCTACGTCGCCGTTGGCGGCCACCCGGTCGCAACCTACGACCACCGCGTCGACCTTGCCGTGCTGCATGAAGTAACCGACCATGTTGTCGGTGAGAAGGGTTACCGGGATCCTGTCTTTCTTGAGCTCCCAGGCTGTAAGCCGCGCGCCCTGGAGAAAGGGGCGGGTCTCGCCGGCCAGCACTTCGACCTCTTTCCCCGCTTCCTTCATCGCCCGGATCACGCCAAGGGCTGTTCCGTATCCGGCAGTGGCCAGCGCCCCGGCGTTGCAGTGCGTCAGAATGCGACGTGCATTTCCAAGCAATTTGGCGCCGAATTTTCCCAGAAGGCGGTTCGCCGCAATATCCTCCTCGTGGATCTTCAGCGCTTCCTCCTTGAGGAGCCGCTTCACCGTCTCCACCCCCAAGTTCCTTTTCTCGATATAGACCCTGCGCATGCGCTCCAGGGCCCAAAAGAGGTTCACAGCGGTTGGCCGCGTCTTGGCAAGGGTCCGAAAGATGCGCTCGATCTCGCGGTCGAAATTCTTCCCCTTAACCCACAGGGCCCCTAAGGCCACCCCCATCGCCGCTGCCACCCCAATGGCCGGCGCCCCGCGGATCACCATATCCCGGATGGCCCGGGCTACCTGGGAGTAGTCGCGATAGGTACGATAGACCTCTCTTCCCGGCAAAAGTCGCTGATCAAGCATAACCACATGGTTATTATTCCATTGAATAGTTTTAACGGCCATCGATGAATTTCCTATTTTAGCGGAGGTTGAGTATATTAGGGAGAAGAAGGGAGCGTCAAGGGCCGTCCATGGATCTCACCACTATTTTAGGTTATCTCTCCGGCCTCTATTTCATTAAGCCGGATCTGGACTCCGCTACTCTCTTACGCACAACCGCTCTGGTTCACGCCATTGACGCGCTTCTGTGCAGCCTGATCGCCAGCCAACGCGGCCGTAACCAGCAGACCTGGACCGTCGCTGGTTTGCTGTTGGGGATTTGGGCCCTCGGCATCCTCTTTTTTCTTCCGCATAAAGAAAAGAGCGACAAAATCTCTTGACGGGTTTTTCCCTTTAATCGCCCAGGGCAATGACATAGGCCATGGCATAGCTCTCGGTATGAGTGATGGAAAGGGACCAATGCTTGATCCCAAGCTGCTGGGCAAAGGCAGAGGTCTTATTATGAAGATAGAGCTCGGGTTGCCCTCCCGGCGAGGGAAGGGCTTCGATCTCCTGCCAGCTGACTTTTGAACCCCACCCCCTCCCCAAGGCCTTCATCACTGCCTCTTTGACGGCAAAGCGGCCGGCATAACTCTCGTACTTGCCCTGCTGCTTCCCCTCGCAGTACTCGATCTCTTTTTTGGTATAGACGCGGGCCCGGAATCTCCGCCCAATGGCGCGGTCTTCCAACGCATGCCGGATCCGCGCCACTTCAATCATATCAAGGCCCACGTTCACGATCATGCCACGAGATTAACTTCGCTCCCGTGCGAGTGTCAATGGCAGCCCATTCCGGAGGCGCTATCTCGAAAGGCCGGCCCAACGACCTGTTTAGAGTTGACTGGCAGGATTGGTTGGCATAAGAATTATTTCCGGAGGAGGAATCGCCGCCGTGCTCAAGCGTTTCGCGTTGATCTTGATCCTTTCTTTTGTCTTCGGACTCTCGTCCATCGCCACAAAGGCCTGGGGCCAAAAAGGGGTTATCAAGATTGCCACCCAGTCCCCCCTTTCGGGAGAGCAGGCGGCTCTTGGCGAGCACATCAAGCTAGGGGCGCAACTTGCGGCTGAAGAGGCGGTTAAAACTTTCAAGGCGCTCGGCTTTAACCTAGTCTTTGTCCCTTACGATGATCAGGCAAAGCCCGAGGTCGGCGTGGCGAATGCGAGAAATATTGCAGCCGATCCTGATATCCTGCTCATCGTGGGTCATTTCAACTCAGGCGTGGCCCTCCCCTCCTCGGAGATTTATAAAGACACCATGTTGGCAATGATCTCGCCCGCCAATACCGCCACCGAGATCACCGATCGCGGTTATCCAAACGTCAACCGCGTTTGCGGCCGGGACGACGTCCAGGGACCGATCGGGGCCAGATTTGCCGCGCAGGATCTCAAAGTCAAATCCGTTTATATCGTGCATGACAAGACCCTCTACGGCCAGGGAGTGGCTGATGCCTTCCGGGACGAAGCCGCGAAGTTCGGCCTCAAAATTTTGGGTTACGACGGGACTGAGGAGCGTGCCAACTTCGGGCCGATGATCATCCCAATGAAAGCCAAAAACCCGGATCTGGTCTATTTCGGCGGGATCTATCATCAGGGAGGCCTGCTCCTGAAACAAATGCGGGAAAAAAGAGTGAACTCCATCTTTATGGGGCCGGACGGACTGGACTCTTCGGAGATGGTGAAAATCGCCGGGCAGCAGGTGGCCGGCGCCTACTATACGACCGTGGCCGGGCCCATGGATGCCTATCCGGAGTCAGCCGCGTTTGCGAAGAGATTCAAGCAGCGCTTCGGCAAAGAGGTCGAGTCCTTCGGAATGTATGGTTATGACGCGGCCATGGTTGGCCTGAAGGCGATCGAGCAGACAATCCAGTCCCTTGGAGGGAAAAAGCCGACGCGGCGCCAGGTGGCAACGGCCATTAGAAAGTTCAAAAACTATCGGGGGATAACCGGATCCATCGCCTTCGACGAAAAGGGAGACCCGGTCAAAGCCAAGTACTTCGTACTCAAATTCGAAAAGGCGCAATACCCTGGAAAAGTTGTCAAGGTTGTCGAGCAAGCGGCGCCGAAGGGGAAGCGGTCTTAACCCCCCTCCCTGTCACGGCCGCCAATGAGTCAACACAGAGGATTGAAGATCGAGGATCGAAGGTCGATCCTCCATCCTCTATCTTCGATCTTCAGCCTACTTTCGAGGCAGCCCCGATGAAAAGGAAACTCCGTGTGGCCATCCTTTGTGGCGGGAAATCGGCAGAACATGAGATCTCGCTCCAGTCAGCCAGGAACATCTTCGAAGCCATTGATCGGAAAAAATACCAGGTCCTCTTAATCGGCATCAGCAAGAAGGGTCAGTGGACTCTGATCGAAGCCTCCCGGAAAGGCTGGCCCAAGTCGATCCCGTCCATTAAGGCAGACAAAAGTCTCGTATTGGCTCCTGGGAGAAAGATGGGTCCCCTGGTAGGACTCTCAGGCCGGGAAGCCGTAGGCCGCGTGGACGCGGTCTTTCCGGTCCTTCACGGCCCCTTTGGCGAAGACGGGACAGTTCAAGGCCTGCTCAAGCTGGCCAACGTCCCGTTCGTCGGCGCCGGCGTCTTGGGCTCAGCCGTCGGCATGGATAAAGACTTGATGAAGCGCTTGCTGAGAGACGCCGGGATCCGGACCGCCAGGTTCCTCGTTTTCGATCGCTCTTCGTTCCAGGAAATAGAGTTCGAAAACTTGCAGCATCAATTGGGCGTGCCCTTCTTTGTTAAACCGGCCAATCTCGGCTCATCGGTGGGAATCCATAAAGTCAGCGACAAGAAGCAATTGGAGCGCGCCCTAAAAGATGCCTTCCAATACGACAGCAAAATTCTCGTGGAAGAGTATATTCAGGGCAGAGAGATCGAATGCTCCGTCTTGGGCAACGATCATCCCATTGCCTCTGTGCCCGGGGAAATTATCACCGGACACGAGTTTTACTCCTACGAGGCCAAGTATCTGGACGAAAAGGGAGCGGTCCTGGAGATACCCGCAGAACTCCCGGCCGGGGTCACGAAAGAGATTCAAGACATCGCTATCCAGAGCTTCAAGACGCTCGGCTGCGAAGGGATGGCCCGGGTGGACTTTTTTCTCCGAGATAATCGAGAGGTCATCGTGAACGAGATCAACACCATACCGGGCTTCACCAAGATCAGCATGTATCCCAAACTCTGGGAAGCCAGCGGCATCTCCTACACGGAACTGATCGACAGGCTGATCCAGCTCGCGCTGGAGAGATTTAAAAGAGAGCAAAAGTTGAAAACTTCACGTTAACTCCCTACCCGTTCGCCAAAAGACGGACAACCTCTCCGAACCATTGGAGAATCACGACAACGTGAAAATCATTAAAAACCGTAATACACTGGTCAGTATACTCACTGGTTCTCCGACTGAAAAACGCTAAGCTGCTCGTCTCTCCTTTGCACTTGCCAGGCCGGTAGCACACAGGTTAAACTTCCGCTATGAGTATGACCTTCGACAAGGTTTGTGCTCTGGTTCAGCGCGGAGAGGTAAGGGTATCGGACCACGGCTACGATGAGATGTCTGACGAAGACATCCTGGCCAGGGATGTCTTGGCTGGTGTTTTCGACGGCGTTGTAGTGGAAGACTATCCTATATATGCTAAGGGCCCCTGTGTTCTCGTACTGCAAAAGGACCTCAACCAGCGGCCTATCCACGTCGTTTGGGGAATTCCGAAGAATCTCTCGTCACCGGCAGTTGTTGTTACTGCCTACAGACCTGATCCCGATTTATGGTCTGAAGATTTCACGAGGAGAAAAACATGAGAAAAAAGCGGCATACAAAACTGGTCCATGAGGGACAGTACGCGGCCGAAGTTGAGGTTGAACTCATCGAAACAGATGAGGGTTGGTCGCCGTACTTGTCGCTGGAAGATGCATACAAATTGGACGATGTCCGTGCTGCGCTACGTCGCGGAGATCTGAAAAGTGCCATGCGTTTATCCCGCGTGTTCAGTCTGACCCCAGTGGCTGTGTGAGGTTTAGTCGGAGAACACACGGGTGGAGCCGCCGCAATAAACACCGTGCGGCTCACCCGCCCCGTTATGCCGCCTAGCTGGTGGGAATAGAAACTGATGTTGAGCCGTTATCGGAAAGCCATCTGCCACCTTCTTGAGCAACTTCAACTACTGCGGGAAGATCGCTATGACCGATGGCCACTTTGCTATAGCCTTCAAGAAGAATTGATTCGTCACGTACGCTACGTTGAAAAACAAATCAGAGCCCTCAAACGACAATCGTGCGACAATCTATCCGAAGAGTCGCGGGCAGACCTGTACCGTCGAATCCAGTCCTACCGCGAGATACTCTTCTTGCTTCGTTCCGTAGGAGACGGCATCGCGTTCATTTACATCGACCGCTGGAACATAAAAGCCCTCGCTTTCAACGGATCTCCCGGCTTCATCTCCGGAAAGGACGGGTTCGAGAATGAATGGGCATTCTTACAGCAGGTTCGTACGCTCGGCGTGCCGGCACTCCTCGCTGACTTGACGCACTGCCTAACTTACGG
>Ga0209417_1005287_pt1 | contig 14379 bp, 10 predicted proteins | sample RifGroF2_FD_184002 | JGI IMG/M metagenome (GOLD analysis project Ga0209417, IMG submission 184002) | Groundwater microbial communities from Rifle, Colorado, USA - Groundwater F2 (SPAdes) (version 2) | ecosystem: Environmental > Aquatic > Deep subsurface > Groundwater | place: Rifle, Colorado... | reverse complement strand
TGCGCTGAGGGCTCCCTCGCCAAAGAGACGTCTAAACAGATTTGGAATTTTAAAGGCTACCGTAAAGGCATCCCATACCATGCCTGTTCCAAAGATACTGGCGCATATCATGTCCCTAGCAAGACCGAGCAACCGGCTTAAGAAGGTACAGACGCTGATAATCCTTACCGAACGGAATAAATCATGTGATTCAGACATAAATAATTTTGACGATGTTTATAGTATTGGATTCCCCAAGTGTTGCACTTCATTATTGAATGTGCGATTTGAATTTAGTGATTTTGGTAAAAAAATTTTGAATCATGGACTACGTAACAGTATTTGGTGGTATAACACTCCCTTTGGGTATTATGACTATATAATCGCGAATCATGTAATTTTTTTCGTCAAGCCGTTCTATCTTTTTTGTGTTCTCTATGCTCACATTTGCTCCAATATGGACATTCTTATCAATGATTGCTCCTACTATACGGGAATTGTTGCCTATTCCTATATCTGGTATCTTTTTAAACCTATTTGTCCGAATATTGGATTCTGATTCATAATAATCTGCACCCATGATAATAGAATCTTTAATAATAGCGTTTTCACCAATAATACTCCTGCTGCCTATTACTGAATTATGTATTTCTGCATTATTGATAACGCAACCATCTGAGATAATGGATTGGGTAATCTTACATGCGTTGATGATAGATCCTGGCAAGAAAAGCGGGTTTGTGTAGATTGGCGCTTTTTCATCATATAAATTAAAACTAGGGGAAAGAGAAGCCAATTTGAGATTGGCTTCGTAAAATGATTTTATAGTTCCAATATCCTCCCAATAACCGTCAAAAAAATAAGCAAATACACGCCTTTTCTTTATAACTTCAGGGATAATATCTTTGCCAAAATCCGATTTATTTGTTTCTTTTAGTACGTCGTTTAACACCTCCAGGTTGAATATATAAATACCCATTGAGGCAAGGAGGGTGCGGCCTTTGGCTCTAACGCCATGCCTATCAAAAAAAGATGCATCCAGCGAAAGAGAATCAATTGTTTTGTCATCTTTTGGTTTTTCAAAGAAATCAACAATGCGTCCCTGTTCATCAACCTTTAATATACCGAAGCTTTGGGCGCATTTTCTTTCAACCGGAATAGTTGCTATGGTTATTTCAGCCCCTGTTCTGATATGTTCTTTGATGGCCTGTGGATAGTTCATCCTGTAAAGCTGGTCACCCGAAAGTATCAGGGCATAATCAATATTAGGCTGATTAAAAAACCGGAGGTTTTGCCGGACGGCATCGGCTGTGCCCTGATACCAGTCCATGCTTTCGATGGTTTGATTTGCCGCAAGCAATTCAATAAAACCTCTGGAGAAGTTATCGAATTTATATGCCCTTGTTATATGTCTGTGAAGGGATGTTGAATTGAATTGTGTTAATACGTAAATCTTATTCAGATTAGAATTCAGGCAATTGCTGATAGGAATGTCAATAATTCTATATTTGCCAGCGAGCGGAACTGCTGGTTTTGATCTCTCTTTTGTTAAAGGATAGAGCCTTGTTCCACGCCCTCCACCCAAAATTACAGAAATTACATTGTCCATGTTCTATATCACGTTATGCATAGACAACCCCCACCCGCCCCTTTGTTAATTGGGAATAATTGGGTTTTCCATACAACCCTTAATTGTTAATTATTACTTGAAATTTCTAGGCATCAATTTATACTTTTAGCAACTTTTTATTCGCGCAACCGAGACGGTTACGCTACCGGTTTGAAATTCCAGAACATTGGGATATGCCTTTTGACAGCGATATTTGCCAATTGAATAGTTTCCAATAACTAATGATATCAATTGTTATAATGTATATTTTCTAAATAAGGTGAAAAACATTTCCCCCGATTCTCAGCCTTGAGGGTAAATCTACTTACTGAGACAGAGGGAAATAAGTACTTCTCTAAAAGTAAGGGTAGGTATTGAACCCCCCCCACTGTGGTTAGAGAGGGTAGGTTTGTTAAATAGTTACTTTTTGTCTGACTTTTTTAGGGGATTCAGATTCAATGCCTATTTCTTCATCGGTGAGATAACAAGCAGGATCATGTTCCCACATGTCGCCGTAATATGCCTCTGCACGCGCCCTGAAATTTCCACCACAGATATTAAGCCACCTGCATTTTGCGCAGCGTCCTTTAATATAAGGATTTTTGTTCTTAAGTTTAGCCATTAACTCATTTGAAGTATCTTCCCATATCTCGCCGAACTTTCTTTTCCTGACATTTCCGAAAGAATATTGCCTCCAGAACTGGTCGGCAAGTACCTCCCCATCCCAGCTTATACAGGCAAGTCCCTTGCCAGAACTATTCCCTTCATTCCACTGGAGGAGTTCAAATACATCTTTTGCCCTCTTTGTGTTTTCCTTCAATAGCCGCAAGTAAACATACGGACCATCCGCATGGTTATCCACGGTAAGCACCTCTATTTTCCTGCCTCTGTCATGCGCTTCCCTGGTTTTATTGATAATGAGATCAACAACCTCACGGGTCTCTTTGTGAGAAAGATCTTCTTCGATTAAGTTAGAACCTCTGCCAGAATATACAAGATGATAGAAGCAAACCCTTGGGATATTTTCTTTTTCAATGAGCTGAAAGATACCTGGAATATCGCGATAATTTCTCTTATTAATCGTAAAACGCAGACCTACCTTGATACCCACAGACATACAGTTTCGTATACCTTCTAATGCAGAATCAAATGCGCCGGGAATGCCACGGAAACGATCATTTGTCTCTTTAAGACCGTCGAGGCTGATTCCCACATAGGAGAGTCCAAATTTTTTTAACTCATGTGCCTTTTCTTTTGTAATTAAAGTGCCGTTTGTACTGATGACCGCGCGCAAACCCTTCTTTTTGGCATAGTCAATCAATTCAAGAAGGTCGTGCCGCATGAGTGGTTCTCCACCTGAAAACAGTATTACAGGAGCGCCATAATCTGCCAGGTCATCCAGCATGGCTTTCGCCTCTTTTGTTGTTAGCTCATTTGGGTATTCTATATCTTTTGATTGAGAATAGCAGTGAATGCATTTTAAGTTGCAACGTTGTCCTACGTTCCATACGACAACCGGTTTTTTGTCCTGAGAGAATTGTAATAGATGTGACGGTAGTTTCTTAGATTCTCTGCCGTATCGTAATGCGTCAGACGGCTCTACAGTGCCACAATATAACTTTGATATGCCTATCATGTACTACATCTCCTGCAAATAGTATTTATGCTAATGTAAAATCTGGTTAGCAACAACGCATCACCTTAGCGAGTTTATCAGTAAATAAAATCAGCATTATGAAATTATTGTAACTTAAATTAATTATTAAGTAAAAAGGATTTTGTAAATTTAAAAACCTATCTTCCTATTGCGTAGATCTTCCAATTCACACAACCAATATAAAGTGTGTTTTTTGAGCCGATTGCAGGTGAAGAAAGTAATTGTTCGCCAATTGTGGTGCTCCACTTAAGGGTGCCGTCATTATTGACAGCATATAATTTACCATCCCATGAACCCACATAAATAACGTCATTTGCATCAATAGTAGGAGATGCTGTAATTGAATTTTCGGCTTTAAATTTCCATTTCAAGGTGCCATCTTTTTTTATCGAACACAAATTGCCTTCCTGCGTCCCCACGTATACTGTCTCATCTGAAGCAATTGCAGGGGAAGAGTATGTTTGGCTACCTAAATTAAAACTCCATTTCAGCGTTCCGTCTACATTAACGGCATATAGTTTCCCACTTGTATCTGTAACATATATAACACCGCTACCAACCGCCGGCGTGGTGTCTATTTTGCCTTCGGTCTCAAACTTCCACTTTAAGCTCCCATCTGTATTCAATGCATACAGATGTTTGTCCCGAGAGCCGATATAGATGGTATTGTCTGTTCCTATAGCAGGAGAAGAAGTGAAAATCTCAGCCCCTGTTTGATAATTCCATAAAAGTTTTCCATTAGCGCCAAGAGCATAGAGTTTTCCATCATAAGAACCAAAGTATACAATACCTTTACTATCAATAGCAGGAGATGTATGAACAGCCCCTTTAGTCTGGAATTTCCATTTTAGCTTCCCATCAGGACTAATAGCATAAAGTCGCCCATCTACAGAACCAAAATAAACAACACCCTCTAAACCAATTGTTGGAGACCCAAATATTTCATCACTGACCTTGTATGCCCACAACACCTTTCCATTTGGGGTTACAGACAGTAAATTCCCGTCTGTGCCTCCTACATAAATGACTCCATCAGCATCTATGACAGGAGATGACCATATTTCTCCAGAAGTGGAAATACTCCATTTTATATCATTGTTTGAAGGACCAGCAAATGGCACTCTGCCTGTCCTTTGTAAATTATGTCTATACATGGGAAAAATATTGGTTGTGCCCTGTGCATAAATCGTGGAAATTGTTGAAGTGCTGTACATCATGAGTGCCATTATGCCTAAACAAGAAAAGAAAACTTTAGCACTTGAAGAAATATTTTTAAACATTGTTGCATTACTCCTCGATATGTATTAAAAGTCTGGGATTTCTAATTCTTGTCCTATTGATAAATCTTTCTGGTTTTTTAGGGTCTTTTTATTGGCATCAAATATTTTATTCCATTTTGTGCCGTCATTATAATACTTTACTGCCAGTTTGTATAGTGTATCACCTTGTTGAACTACGTGTTTTTTAGCGGTTGGTTTTGCATCCTCTATTTGAATTACTTGTGAAAGTTGTGGAGTGGTTGCTTCAGTTTTTGTCTTCGGTGATACTGTTCTATCTTCCGGTATAATGAGTTCTGTGCCAATTCTCAAGCTGTTACGGTCCAGAATTTTATCTTTATTTGCATTAAAAATGAGGAGCCACTTGGATACATCTCCATAATATTTTTTTGCTATTTTATAAAGGTCGTCTCTATATTGCACCTTGTGTGTTTGTTGGCTTGAGACAGATTTATTTACATCGGGAGAGGAAACGTCCTTCCAATCTTCTTGATTTGAAGGTGAAGAGGCTTCTTTAGGTTTTGTTTCAACACTTGCTGTTACTCCTTCTTTTGCTGGTTTCCATACTCCTTCTATTACTTTGTCTTCTTTTGCTGACGGCGGCTCCTCGGTCTTTACGGCATTAGTAACGGCTGATTCTTTTCGTCCTGTATTTATGGAGGTCTTTACTTCTTTAAAAGATTCCTGAGGTGCACCCGGGAAATCCTGCGTCAGTTCATTTATATTTAGTGCACCCACCTGTGTGTCTTCTTCTATTTCAGGAATAGGAATAACGGGTTCTTTAACAGCAGTTCTTGTGCTCAGAAATACACCAATAATTGCAAGAATAATCACTCCTAAAATTACACCAACCTGCACATCTCTTTTCATTGTTTTTTATTCCTTTCGAAGGTTTTTATAGGAATGAAAAAGTTAAAAAACAATCTTTTTGCATATCAGGGTTATCGTTAATTATTGTGCAAATGACTTTATGCATGTTCTTGATTTTCCCACACCAGTAAAAAGAAACACAGACATTTTATAACCAACTTCCGAACCGGTACGGGTATAAAATACACGGACTCCTTTTGTATACCATAAGTATCGTTAGTTTTTATCCTTTATGCGTTCTTGGATACTACCTCCTTTCCTTTAGTTGAGTAATTTTGTTGTGGTAATGGCTGAATTGATGGGGTAAGTCCCCTCCACCTAAGTAGCATGGGACATGCAATAAATATTGTTGAATACGTACCAACGATAATCCCCACTAACATAACAAATGCAAATCCATGAATTTCAGGCCCACCAAGGAAAAACAGTGCGCACAACACTCCAATGGTTGTTATACCTGTCAAGAGGGTGCGGCTCAAAGTTTGGTTGATGCTGTCATTAACCAATTGCGGGGTTAATATTTTACCGCGTCCCCCCATATTTTCCCTGATCCTGTCAAATACAACAATCGTATCATTCAGAGAATAACCTATCACAGTAAGGAACGCTGCAACCATGGCGCTATCTATTTTCATATTTCCAAACAAGTAGTCTGCTACCGCCACAGCGCCTAAAGTAATCAAGATATCATGAATTACTGCAATGATTGCCGAACTGCCAAATCTAAAATCCCCAAAACGAAACCACACATAAAATATCGTTGCAATACAAGAGAAAATTACTCCGAGTATAGCCCTGCTCTTCATCTCCTCTGCAACTGTAGAACCTATACTCACAATTCTTTTAAGCGGACTGGGTATTTCAAATGCATTTTTAATTGTACTTTTTACAGCTTCTACATTTTCAAGAGAGTTAAAAGCAATCTTAACAGTTTGATATTCCATTCCAGCCTGTAAATCTTGCTCCAGCACATTTGGGTACCCTGCGGAGGTCAATACTTCTTCAACAGCCTCTTTTTTCAAGGGTTTCGATAATGTCATACGAAATTGCACTAAATTCGGTTCATTTTGAGACTTTGCAGTTGTTGTGCTCGGCTGAGAGATGGAAACATCTTTAAGCAATTCAAAATTAATATCAATTTTTTCTTTATACAAGTTATCTTTAAATCTATTTACAACATCTTGCTTGATTTTCTCCTGTATTTTTTCCGCACCCAAAGGCTGCATATGAATTGCGAATAGTTGTGCAGGAGCATTTAGTGTATTAACACTCTTCATTGCACTTTTGGCAAGTTTAATCCCGCCAATCAAGGCTACAAAATCTTCCTTACTAATACCCTCTTTTAATTCCACATGGATGGCTTCATTTCCGATATTGTAAACACTCGGGATAGAAACCGTTTCCTTAACAGTTTGCTTTATATCTTGTAAACTTGTTCTTGGACCCTCTATTCTCAGTTTACTTGCGCGTGTCCTTTCAGTCTCTTGTGATTGTTTTGTCACTGTAACATTACTAAAGCCCAGCTTGTCCAATTCAAGATTCAGAACGGTTGGCTCTATAGATTCACTGACTTCTACATCTATAAAAGGCTGAGATGTTTTCAAACTTATGTCTTGTGTCTGTAATGTTTCGGTAATATCGCCCAGTTTCATTCTGACATCATGATACACAAGATTATTCTTAAAACAATCCCCAACCGCGCCTATCAATTGAAGGCGTTTTTTAACGTCTTCCAGACCTGCCACATTCACTAAATATTCTTTGGCAGGTTGATTGACAGGTGATAAAGAAACCACATCTTCTTCACTATATCTTGCGTCTTTTAGACTTTTTTGAATAGTTATCTCATCTGCTGGGTTTTGCAATCTGAGGTTAAACACATAAGGTTTAACGAAATCTATTCCTGCAAACAAACCCGTTTTATCCAGAACTCCTTTTATATCTTCTGTTAATTTTTGTTTTACCTTTTCTTCATTAAGTTCTTTTATTCGGATACCAAATTCATCTGCAGTTGTTGCAAACTGAGTTAGATTTTCCTCAGACCAAATACTCTGTACCTCGGCTTCTTCGTAACCCGTTTCAGCCAGTGCCGTCCTTATAAATCCTGGCGGGGTCTGATCTTTTAAATGCAAATGGACTAAAGTTCCACCTGTAAAATCAATGTCGTACTTTTTATTTCCACGAAGGACGAACGTTGTTATTCCACCAATGATACACGCACCAGAAATTGCAACCAGAATGAAGCGATAATTAATAAATTTGATATTGGGAATACCTATCAGTCTGAACATGGAAAAATTCTTGATCCAGCTCAAATCCATAAAAAGTTCATATATAACCCTTGTTACAAAAATGGACGTAAACAGGTTAATACTTAAACCAAGGATTAATGTCCATGCAAATCCTTTTACAGGCCCAGTACCTACTGCTGCAAGTATCACTCCTGTGATCAAGGTGGTAATATTGGAGTCAAAAATAGCGGAAAAAGCCTTTTCGTATCCAGCCTTAATGGTTGCGCGTATAGGCTTTCCTTTGGCTTTTTCTTCACGAATCCTTTCAAAAATAAGCACGTTGGCATCAATTCCCATGCCAATCATTAGCACCAGACCTGCTATGCCTGGAAGTGTCATGGTAGCGTTTAGTAACGCCATCGCTCCAACTACCAAAAAGATGTTTAATGCGTTAGCGCAGTTGGCTACCCAACCAACCCCCATATAATAGATACCAATAAAAAGAACGGCGAAAATACCACCAATAGCGCCAGCGAGTAATCCTTTGTTAATGGAATCTCTTCCTAAACTAGGACCTACCATAGTTTCCATTTCAAGTTCAAGGTCTGCTGGAAGGCTTCCCGCCCGCATTATAGCTATCAACTCATTGACTTCATCCTGCGTAAAATTCCCTTCGATAATCCCTGATCCTGGAATACGGTCGCGTATGACGGGTGCAGAATAGAGGATATCATCTAAGATAATTGCTAAAGGTTTACCAATGTTGCGTTCTGTGATTTGCCCGAATTTAGATTTACCAATAGCGTCAAATTCAAAACCAACGACTGGTTCAATCCCTTTTCGTTCTGAGTATATTCTGTATAGATGTTCTCCGGAAATTTCTGTTTTGTTTCGAACGAGGTACCATTTACCAGCCTCTCCTTCTTCGCCTTTTTTCTTTCGTATCCAGTGTTTATAAAAGCCTGGAACTTCTTTGCCACCAAGCGCCTCTTTATATTCAGGACCGTCACTACTGGCTGCCAGCCTGAACTCAAGCTTACCAAGACGCGTGATTCGAGTCTTCAATCCTTCTATTTCTGTTCTTGTTGCACCGGGAACCTGAATGAGTATTCGATGACTGCCCTGTTCCTGAATCCTGTATTCTATAACCCCCTGTGGATCTATCCTCTTTTTTAACACCTCAATAATTTCTTTTGTAATACCCGGATGATCTTCCCTCTCGTCCACTCTTACCTTATAAAGTAATTCAGAGCCTCCTTTGAGGTCTAATCCAAGTTTGATTTTACCTTTTGACGTATACTCAACGGTCTTATTACATATCTTCTTGCCGTCTTTGTCTGTTTCTGTACTTACAACCGTCTCGCGTATAACAGGATTCGTTACAAAAAATTGTGTCCAGGATTTTTCTAATGTGGTGCGATCCACAACCTTGCCATCTATTTCCCTGACATTTTCCCTTTTTAAGACTTTTTCTGACGGTGGATACAAAACCATTATGCCGATTGCAATAACCACCACAATGAGAGGTATCTTCCACCTTAACTTTTTAGTCATTTGTTTCTCCTCACCAGACTCCCTTTCCGCTGTTTTTAATAACTAGCATATTTATAAATAATAAATGTTATTTTGTTTCTTTATTTTCCTTTGCGATTTCCTTAGTCTCTTTTACTTTTACTTCTACTTCTTCTGTATCATCGTGGGAAACTTCTAATACTGTAGCAATTGCGGTCCTATCAACCTTAACCTTAATATCTTTGGCATCATCAATGCGAAGGATAATTTCGTTTTCTCTTACCGACATAATAGTCCCATGAATTCCACCGGCAGTTACTACACGGTCATTTTTTTTGGCTCTTGATAACAGCGCCTTACGCGCTTTTTCCTTTCTTTTCTGTGGTCTGAGTATCAGGAAATACATTACAACAAACATTAATATAAATGGAAGCAACATGGACAGCATACCACCTGGTGAAGACTGTTTTCCTGCTGCTTGTAATAAAAAAAACATATTATCCCTCCTAACTGTATTTAAAAAATTTGCCGGAAATATAATTTGCCAAATTAATTCGCAATCGTTTCAGACTGTTTCGATAAAAAGTCTGTTTTAAAATCTTTGAATTCACCTCTTACAATTGATTCTCTTATTTGCTGCATCAAATTTTGGAAATAATATATATTATGTAATGACATCAAGGTTAATCCCAGGATTTCATTTGCCAGAAATAGATGCCGCAAATATGCCCTTGTAAAATTCTGGCATGTATAACAACCGCAATTCTCGTCGAGCGGCTTTGTGTCTTCTTTGTACCTACTGTTCAGTATCTTTACTTTACCTGTACTTGTAAAGGCACATCCATTCCTTCCATTACGCGTGGGAACTACGCAATCAAACATATCAATTCCACGCTCCACAGCATTTATAATATCAATTGGAAATCCGACACCCATTAAATATCTTGGTCTGTCGTTAGGTAAATAGTCCACCGTGTAGTCGAGCACCTCATTCATCAGGAGACTCCCTTCGCCCACACTCAGACCTCCAATTGAGTATCCCTCAAAGTTCATTTCCACAAGATTTCTGGCACATTCGACCCGAAGTTCCTTAAACACACTTCCCTGAACAATGCCAAAGAGCGTTTGACTTTTATTATTGTGTGCACTTAAACAACGTTTTGCCCAATTGAGTGTTCTTTTTACTGCCACACTTGCCTTGTCATATTCACATGGATACGGTACGCATTCATCAAACGCCATAATAATATCTGCGCCGATATCATTCTGAATTTGCGTTAAATCTTTACCAGCCCGGTGAGTGAAAAAACCTGAAATCCACCACTATCTGTGATAATCGCACCATCCCACCCCATAAATTTATGCAGGCCGCCCAATTGCTTAATAATTTTTTCACCGGGTCTTAGACAGAGATGATACGCATTACATAAGATTATCTTTGTACCGGCCTCCTTTATATGCAACGGTGTTAAGGTCTTGACCGTTCCCTGAGTGCCGACCGGCATAAAAACTGGCGTGGGAATACTATGATTAGCCAATCGAAGCTCACCACACCTAGCCTTTGTTTGCTTATCTACTGCCAGGACTCTAAAAACCAATAACACCTCCGCAATAGAGGTATTAATATACCCGAACCAAATTTATCTTTGGATAGTAATATTCTAAAATAGCTGTCCATTTAAAACCCTTTTCAGCCATAGCCTGGGCGCCATACTGGCAAAGTCCTACCCCGTGTCCCCATCCCCTTCCAGAAAAGGTAATGCTTTTCCCGTTATTTCTGGAATTAAATGCCGTGCTGTATAAATAATTTGGACCAACCAGCAACCTAAAATCATTTGCATTCATTTCTTTGCTTCCATTTGCAGAAATTATTTCAACCCTGGAGCCGTGATTGCCAACTCCGGGATCAAGAGTCTTTATTGTATTAATATTTGAAACATAAATATTCGATTCACGCAATCTTTTTTCTATATCCGATTTATTAATGTCAGTGCTCCATCTGGAATATTTTGAGTTATTGCAATAATTACATACTACTCCACTCAGCGGGGGTATGCTATCTTTCCCGAATACATGGTTGCTATCTTCCGTATGGCCGCCACATGTGCTATGGAAATATGCAGGGAAAATATTCCAGTTATATACCATAACCACACCTTTAGTTTCCTGCACAATTTTGTTAAGTCTTGTGGTTTCCCCTGCCATACCTCGGTATGCAAGTTCCAACATGTCCGAATGGTAAACTTCATCACGTCTTTTCTTTTTTTTATACAATGCGTATGTTCTTGCAGTTACCGCCTGAGCGCGCAAAGCCTCTTCGTTCCATGATGGCATCATTTCACTGCCAAGGACACCTGCAACAAAACTCTCTAGGTCTATTTCATTGATCACTGAGAATTTGTTGTTGAATTGCAGCAATATCCTGATTTCACCGCGATACCGTACCTTATTTAATTCAATTTCTCCATCTCGCAGGCTTGTAATACGTAATTCACTATTATCATAATTTTTGTTTCCAATCTTGATACTGCTATTTGTTACAGATATTGTGGCATTCTGCAACCCTTGCCCTTGCTCTATAATATTGGTTAAACTGCCCGTAATCTGATAGCTGCCTCTTATAGCTAACTGCGCATCTTTAGCATCGTTTATGAGGAGCACACGCACGATAGGTGTTTTATCCAGAAGGGGTCCATAATCAAGAACCCCATCTTGAATTTCAGTAGTACCTCTCTGGCATGAAAGAGGCATTCCTATAGACATAGTTGGCAATAATGTAGCAATCATTAAGAGTAGCACCCTACCCATATTATTTTATATTTACAATTGTTAAAGGCAATTTATTTTATCTTCTTCTATTGTGTTTAAATAAATTTAATATTTACCAGGCTATCCTAACGATGCGACAAAATACTCCAATTACACTATAGCTATCCAAAGCAATCGCATTTTTGCCGCTCGATTTTAGTCTTTAAAGTTTTATGAACATTCTCACTGTCTTTGCCGCACAGATTGTTACCTTTGTATAATTCACGAGTAGTATCTTTATATCTCTCATATTCACTGAAGATACAACCACAATAACCTTGCCTGTAAATCATTTTTTTCTTTGCTATATCATGACTACACTCAGATAAATAACGATAATCACGATAAACAAAGTCTATCCCATATTCTCTGGATATATTTTCTGAAAGCATTTTTAATTGTTCGTGATTCTGGTAAATACTAAACAACATAGTAGATGTGAAAGCATCATACCCATTCTCTTTTGCATAAGACGCCGTAAATTTTAGCCGCATGGCATAACAATCAGCACAGCGATCACCACCCTCATAATCAACGGTTTTTAAATACTCCCTTAGTCCGTAATCCTCATTGTAAATTGCTGAAATGGGGTCGCTTTCTTGAAATACGCGCAAAGCCTTCAACCTTTTTCTGAATTCAAGTAATGGATGAATATTTGGATTGTAAAAGAGCCCGGTTACTTTAAAACCTTCTTTTCTAAGCTCATTCAATGGCGCGCATAAACAACATGCGCAACAAATATGTAACAACAGATTCATATAATTACTACTCCTCTATAACAGTCTTTTTTGGAGTCCTGTATCTGTATTATATCCCAGATGCTCGTATGCTTTCTTTGTGGCAATTCTTCCGCGAGGAGTTTTATCAAGGTATCCACTTTGAATCAGAAACGATTCGTACACCTCCTCAATGGTATCTTCCTCTTCACTTACCGAAACTGCAATAGTCTTCAAACCAACAGGACCTCCCCCATACCGAATTACGGTCTCCAGGATTTTACGATCCATATCTCCCAAACCATTTTCATCAATCCCCAGCATTTCTAAGCCTATTTTGGCAACGCCTTCGTTGATGATATCGTTTCCGCGCACCTGGGCAACGTCCCGAATGCGTCTCAAAAATCTATTAGCTATTCTTGGGGTGCCCCGTGACCGCATGGCGATAGCTTCTGCTCCTTTTTCATCTATCTGAATAGAGAGAATACGGGCGGAATTAATCACAATCTTGTAAATGTCCATCCATGGGTAGAATTCTAGTTTCTCCAACACACCAAAGCGTGAGCGAAGAGGAGAAGTAAGTAACCCCTCGCGTGTAGTAGATCCAATGAGCGTAAACTTCGGCAAATTGATTTTAACCGACCTAGCCTTAGGCCCCTGATCAATTATAATATCAATGGAAAAATCTTCCATTGCTGAATATAAATACTCTTCAACCGTTGTATTTAGCCTATGAATTTCATCAATAAAAAGGATATCGCCATGTTCTAAGTTTGTTAGAATACCTGCAAGGTCCATAGGCTTGTCCATGATTGGGCCAGAAGTTGTTGTAATCTTTGCATTAATTTCGTTGGCAATAATTTGCGACAACGTTGTTTTCCCTAAACCAGGAGGACCAGAAAACAAGATGTGATCTAAAGGTTCTTTTCTTTTTTTTGCAGCCTCAATGTAAATGAACAGATTTTCTTTTATACGGTTCTGTCCGATAAAATCACTGAACCGTTTTGGTCTAAGTGTAAGGTCTAGATTTTTATCCTCAGGGATTGTTGTTGAAGATAAAATATCCTCTTTTAACATAAAAAATCCTACAAAATAGCTTGTAGTTCCATACGGAAATTAGACCTTATAATTCAGAGCCTCCCTCACAAGTATTTCAATATTATTAACTGTTTGCGATTTTTTTGCTGCTTCGCTTACGGCTTTTTCAGCTAATGACCTTCCATAACCCAAAGAAATCAAAGCCATGACAGCATCAGATATAATTGCCCTTTGCTGTGAGTCAATACCCATGGGTAAAGGTGTTGTAATTTCTTTAATAATTCCCTTCAGTTCCAAAATAATCCGTTCAGCCGTTTTTTTCCCTACCCCTTTAATTTTTTCCAATGCCTTTGCATCTTCATTGATCACGGCATGTTTTATATCGGCTACTGTACTGCCAGAGAGTATTGTAATTGCCATATTAGGTCCTATACCATTAACTGATAACAACAATTGAAACATGTCCCTCTCTTCCACCGTTGCAAAACCGAACATTTTTAACTGGTCTTCCCTTATAAATAACTGGGTAAGAACAGTAAATTCTCCTTGGTTAGGGATTTTCTCGAAGGTAGATAGTGGAATGTGCAATAGATAACCGATGCCCGCTACTTCCAAGATTAGCCGGGTTGGGGATTTGCTAAACACCCGTCCTCGGATGTAATCTATCATGAATGCAACATCC
>Ga0209417_1005286_pt1 | contig 14380 bp, 18 predicted proteins | sample RifGroF2_FD_184002 | JGI IMG/M metagenome (GOLD analysis project Ga0209417, IMG submission 184002) | Groundwater microbial communities from Rifle, Colorado, USA - Groundwater F2 (SPAdes) (version 2) | ecosystem: Environmental > Aquatic > Deep subsurface > Groundwater | place: Rifle, Colorado... | reverse complement strand
GATTTCAAGAGTAAATTAAGAAAAGATCCGGAACTTGTAAAAGTTTATGAAAAAATTGATGTTGGTATTTGGTCAATAAAAGGGTTTTTTCAACTTATTGACGCGAAGCAAGTATTTGACGGACGAAGAAATGTTTTTAAGTTTTATTTAAGGCCGGTCTTAACTAAAATTTTTAATCGAATTGAAAATTTGCCGTTTAATCGTTTAATACCAACAGCGGTAAAAGTAAAAGTTTGGGAAAGAGATAGGGGTAAGTGTGTTTTATGTGGGTCATTAAAAAATTTACACTATGACCACGATTTACCATATTCAAAGGGCGGAACAAGCTTAACCGAAAAGAATATTAGATTGCTTTGTGCTGTTTGTAATTTAAAAAAACATAATAAAATTATGATTTTTGTTTGTTATTTATAAATATGAATATTTTTGTAAAAAATAAAAAATATTCCTTACAGGAAATTATTAAAATATGTAATGAGCACAGACTTGTTACAGTTGATTGCCTAAAAGATGAAAATATGATTAGTGTTGAAGAACCGTATGCTGATTGTTTATTTGAATTTCATAAAGTTGGTGAGAATATTTTTAAACTAACATGGGCTGAAAATAATTAAGAATCATGGGAGGATAAAATAAATCCATGAAAAAATATTGGTGGGTAGTAATTGGAATTATCATAGTTGCGGTAGTAATTTTCGGAGCGGTTTTTTTGCCTCAAATAATCGGGAAATTTAAGCAAGGCGGGCCAGAAATGGGCGGAAACGGCCCAGAATGCGCTTCTCTTGCGCCGGGCGAGTGGATGCCGCAGCAAGGCGAGTGTCCGAGCCAGAATGCCGAATTAAGCGCTAAGTGCGACGAGTTTTGTGTTAAGCATCCTGATTGCTGCGGCAACAGAGAGGGGGGCAGCGGAGCGTTTGGCGGGCGGGAAAAACTTTTTCCTTTGCCTTCGAAAAAAGAAATAGCAGGTTTAAAAAGAATTTATCCCGCAATAATTAAGGCGCTAAACGAAGGCCCAAATATTTATTCGCGCGAAGGCGCCTCGGAAATTATTAGCGACGAAAAGTTGGAAGCCATAAAAGCTATTGGTTTTAACACGATTCAAGTTTTGTTAATCGGCAAAAAAGAAAATGGCAAATTAGTTTTTAATGAAGTTAATAATTCTGTTTTGTTAAATGATATTGTGGCAATAAAAAAACATGGCCTGGCGGTTTGGGTGGCGCTTGATGTTGCCGGCGTTCCAACTGGCGGCAAGGAAAGTTTGGGGGATTATGATGATTTTAAAGCGTCTTTTCTGGATTTTACCAAAAAATCAGCTGAGCTGATGGAAAAATACAAAGTTGAATATTTTACTTCCAACAACGAGCCGGATAAGCCTTTCAAAGAACAAAAAAATTGGAGCGCCGCGGAAATTAATAAAAATCTGGCTGATTTTTTTCCGGCAACCAATGCCGCGGCGCGCGAGAAATTCAGCGGCAAATTGATAAATAAAATTACCCAGACCCAAAAGCACGCCAAAGAAGTTGTGGAGGCTTCTTTTAAAAACGTTGATATTGCGGGAGTTGATGTTGGACCGCCAATGGACGGAAGGATGAGCTTTTCGTCTTATAAAGAGGCGTTTGGCGAATACCAATCTTACGCTTTGCTTGCCCAGGCAGCCGGAGTTCCTTGGATGAACGCGGAATATTGGCAGGGCGATTTTGAGGGTTATGGCAATTTTACTAAAAATAATCAGTTAAAATACGCTAAAGTTTCTTTTGACGCTTACTTAACAATTGAGCCCAAAGGCGAGGGTTATGTTTGGAATGATTTCGCGACATTTTCTTTGCCCCAGGGCGAGGAAACAAAAAAAGCCCTGGCAGAGTTTTTCAGCAAGTTTTAAAATAACGCTCATTTGATTGGTAAAGAGGATAATAGAAATTTTAGAAACAAAAAAGACAGGCAAGCCTATCTTTTGAGAGATTTCTGGGAGGCCGGACGTCCCTCCATCCACGCCAATAATTGGCGGAGCAGAATCCGAAATTTCTGCGTTTCAGAAATCTACTAATAACCAAAGCTTATCATAAGAATAAAATTATTACAATTTAAGTTTCTATTGAGGTTGAACCTCGCTAATTTTAATTTTGGCGAGGCATTTTTGTTTTAGTAGAATTTTGGTATAATGGGGAAAATAACTAAAAAATAAAAATATGAAAATAAACAATGTTTTTAAGTTGATTTTTGCGGTTGGAGTTTCGGAGCTGGCCGGGGTTATTGGCGCGCTTTTTACCGCGCCGGCTATTGACGGGTGGTATGTCAAACTTGCTAAGCCGGCGCTTAATCCGCCGGCGTGGGTGTTCGGGCCGGTTTGGACAACTTTGTTCGCGCTTATGGGCATATCTGCGTGGCTGGTTTGGACGCGCTTGGAAAAAAACGGGATTGCCGCGCTGTCTGGCTAAGGCGAGACAGCTCGCAATGACAAAAAAGAAAATAATAAAAAAATAGTAAAAATTGCTTTGGCTATATTTTTTGGCCAGCTGGTTTTAAACGCGCTTTGGTCAATTATTTTTTTTGGTTCGCCTTCGCTTGTTATAAATGGTTTAAATAATATTGGCATTGCGTTTTTTGAGCTTATAATTCTCTGGCTGGCTATTTTAGCGACAATTATTGCATTTTATAAAATTTCCAAGCCAGCCGCCTGGCTTTTGGTTCCGTATATTCTTTGGGTGAGCTTTGCCGGTTATCTTAATTATTCTATTTGGCAATTATCGGTTAATAATGAAAATCAAGTTTCCTGCACTATGGAAGCCAAGCTTTGCCCGGATGGCTCGTATGTGGGCCGGGTTGGGCCAAGTTGCGAATTTGCCGCTTGTCCGGAAAGCGCGGAAAACGGGCTGATTTTAGGCGGGGATAAAGACGCGCATGGATGCATTGGTTCTGCTGGCTATTCTTGGTGCGAGGCCAAGCAGAAATGTTTGCGGATTTTTGAAGAAGATTGTTTGGCTGAGGAAAAAATAAAATCTCTTTTAGCGCAAAAATATAATAAGCAAATTTCCGAAGTTTTTTTGAGAATTGATAAAGAAAATGCCAAGTATGCGGCGGGCGGAGTCTCTTTTGGGGAAAATGCGAAAGAAGGGGGAGCGTTTTTAGCGGCTAAAATAAATGATGAGTGGGAGCTTGTTTACGACGGCAATGGCAGCATTGATTGCGCGGCAATAAAGCAAAATTATGAATTTCCCGCGGAAATGCTGGTTAATTTTTGCGATTAGTTTTTGTAATTTTAAATTAATCTAAAAAGCCCCTTTTTGTTTGCCGGGGCTTTTTTGTTTGCGCAATCTACCCTTTCCCTCCTTTATAAAAGGAGGGAATTTTTTGATAGGACTCTCCGAAGCCCGTCTTCCTAATGAAGACGGGCTTCGGAGAGAAGCAGGATTTGGACTAAAATGAAAAAATGAAATATAATTTTTTGAAATAATTTTTTTATGAGCTTGTAATAAATATATGAACGGCAGGATCCCCGTTTGTCCTTTTGCTTAGCGCCTCCCGGGGGGCGCGGCAATGGGGTTGGTCGAACAAGTATAATTTAATTAAATTTTATTTACTATGACAAGAAACGCAAAAATAATCAGCGCGATTGCCGGTTTGGCTCTTGTTGCTGTTGTTGGAATGGGTGTTGCGGCAACGCAAGCTGCCTCTGACAATGGCCGGCCTAATTTTATGGCTGGCTTGGCAACCGCTCTTGCCCAGAAGTTTAATCTTAATGCTGGCGATGTGCAGAATGTTATAAGCGAGCAGATGACCCAGCAAAGAGCGCAGATGCAAGAACAGCGCGAAGAGGTTTTTGGCGACCGGCTTGCCAAAGCAGTGGCAGACGGTAAACTAACTCAAGCGCAAGCAGACTTAATTTTAGCTGAAAAAGCTAAAGTTCAGGCGCAAATTGAAGCTTTGGAAGGGAAAACAGGGAGTGAACGGCAAGCGGCGATGAAGCAAATTATGGACGCCGCAAAGCTGTGGGCAACTGACAACAATATTCCGCAAGGATATATGATGTTCGGTTTTGGCGGCCCAGGGAAAGGCAAAGGCTTTGGCTTGCGCGGAGCAGGCGCTGGCTGCCCGTGCCAGAATGGCGCTTCAGAAAGTTCTGACTAAAGATTTACAAAGATAGGCAAAAAACCGCCCTCTGGTTTACTTAGGGCGGTTTTTTAAAATTAAAGATATTTTATTCTTGGCAGAATTTTGGTATATTGGAAGAAAGCGAGCTCTGCCAAGCATTGTTATTCTCAAGTTCTTGAGAACATTAGAATAAGCTTTTTATTATAATTGAAATATGGCCTTAGAATATAAAAAATTAGAAAGGACAGTTCGTGGTTTTTCCAATCATCGGCGGATTGAAATTTTAGAATTGCTGGAAAAAATTCCAGAGCTTTCGGTTATTGAAGTGGCAAGTAAATTAAAAATAAATTTTAAAACAGCGTCAGAGCATATTAGGCGATTGGCGATAGCTGGTTTAATAATTAAACGTTCGGCTGGGAGTTCAATTCGCCATAAATTAACCGCAAAAGGATTATCTATTCTCAAGTTCTTGAGAACATTGGAATAAATTTAATTATTAGGAGGATTTTGTAGATATTTTGACAAATTTTTTAAAAAGAGTAGATTAATAAGAAATAAGAATAGAGGGGTTTTATGGCTAAAGTTATCGGGATTAAGAAAGCAAGAGAGGCCAGGCGGCCAAGCCATGATTTAACTGAGCTGATTAAAAGCGCGGCAATAATTAAAAACCGGATTGTTGATTTCCGGGATAATTTGAAAAAGAAAATAATTATTGCGGCTTCGCAGGGCCAATTTAAAGTTTTCTTGTCAGGCCTTATTAGCGACGCTATTTTTAAACATCCTTCTTTAATTTGTCGCGAATCTTTTCTTTGCGGAATTTATTCCGCTCAAGTTCTTACTCAATTTTTTTACGAATCGCCAAAAAGCTGGTGGGCAACTGATTATCTTTTGGAGTACGCGGAAGCCCGCGACCGGCAGAAAAGCGCTAATGCTTTGAAGCGTGGCGGAGATCTCTGCTTTTTGATTTGTTCGGTTTTTCCGGAACGGGCAAATATTCGGGCAATGACGCTTAAAGATTATCAGGCCATGGGAATTGGATTTTTTCAGCGCCATTTTTATTTTTCTGGCGCTGAGATAAGTTATTTTATGAGCCAGCAGTTTAGCAATAAGGCAACGATTATCCAAGGCCATATTCTGCCCGAATTAAAAGGCGAAAGATAAGAATAAAGAATTAATCCGCCCTGAGCAAAGTCGAAGGGCGGTTTTTTAATAAAAAAAAGGGACTTTTTTGAGTCCCGTTAAGAAGTTATTTCAATGCCCATTTGGGCTGCTTGGCGTTGGCAGATTTTACAGAGGTCTTTATGCTTATTAAATCTGCTTTGGTCTGCCAGGATTCGGCGTAGAAGTTCGGAAGAAATTGCTTCTGTCATTTGCGCGGCTTGGCGCAAAGGCATATTTTCCAACTGGCCTAAAATGAAAGGAGGGTTGCCTGGCAGGCATTCGTGCAGAAAGTATTGTCCGCGCGAGCTAATTGCCAAATAATCAGTGGCTGGTTCCGTAAATCCTCTTTTTAGGGCCGAGCAGCCAGTGATGTCGTAAAAAGGATTAATGGTTTTTAGATTTTTCGCCCGGCCGCGCCAAGGATTGAAGGTGTTGGCGTTAACAAAAATTAGCTTAGGTTTTAAATCGTAAGTGTAGGCCAGATAAACGCAATCGCAGAGCAGGGCGGTTTCATAAAATTCCGCGCCTTTGTCTTTGTGCTCTATGTGGCTTGCGGCAAGATGGAAAAGCTTTTGGTTAATTGAAGTTTCGTCAGTTGGCAGATACCAGGGCTTGATAAATAGCCCGATTTTAGCCAGCTTTAAGAAAACTTTTCTCAAGCAGGCAAAAGTTTTTTGGAAATTCTCCTGCGCTAAAAGAATTTTGATAACTACGCCCCGATAGGGGTAATTTTTTTCCAGAAGCATTTTTAGCATATTTTCCAGGCGCTCAGGGAAATTTTTTTGGAAAAGATGAAAGCTAATAGTGAAAATTATCTTTTCCAGCCAAGCTTGCTTGAGGATTTCCTGGAGTGTGGAAACTTCGTTTTGCGCTGATGCTTCCAGGCCGGAAGTTTCAAGGCGGATTAAATTTATTTTTTCTCCGGCTTCTTTGTCCAGCTTGTTGAAAAAATAAATTAGGTCGGGGTAGAGAAGCGGTTCGCCGCCGGCAACATACATAATGATTTTTTCATAGGAAGATTCTTTAATTCTTTCTGTCAAAAGATCAACTGTTTCGCGGGCCATGTGATGATAGTCGCAAGTATTGGCGCTCGCCTGGCAACAAGAGCATCCGCGATTGCAAAAGCTGGTTACGTCGGCAAACATTTCTAACCGTTTATTGTTTGGCATGAGCTTCCTTTTCGCGAATTTTTAAATAACTTCTTTGATTTGCTTTATAAAAGCATATACTGGCGCGCGATGTCAAATTGTTAAATAGTATGGCGCGGTTGACTGAACGCGGTTTATAGAGTATAGTTAAAAGAAGCACGGAAACATAGTCGAGTTTCTATAGCAGTAAAAAGCAAAAATAAACACATGGAAGGAACAATCAAAACTCTTACGGAAAAAGGATTTGGATTTATTTCTCGCGAAGGCGAAGAAAAAGACCTATTCTTTCATTCCAATGAATTGAAGGGTGTTACCTATGCGGAATTGAAAGTTGGAGACAAGGTTACCTTTGAAGTTGTTGAAGGTGAAAAAGGCCCGTCTGCCACGAATGTATCGCGCGCGTAAATTTATCGCCAAAAGAGCCGTTTTTCTAGAAATAGTTAGGCGGTTTTTTAGTTGGAAATAAAAAAACCCGCGCTTGGGCGCAGGCAATTGGCCGGACAAAAATTAATTTTTAAGCCGGCAATTTTGGGGTGAAGGTGCACGACCAATTGGTGAATTTTCCCCAGCCTTTTTTGCTGGAATGGTTGTGTCCGGTGCGGGTGATTTGTTCTTTGCCTGCCATTCCTCCTAAATTGAAGGCAACTTGGCGCTGCTGGCCAAGCATGACAAAGCAATCAACCAACCCTTCCTTGTCTGATGTTTGCCGAATTTTTACCCGGAGTAATTTTCGGCCGGATTTCAGGGCAACTTCGTGAAGCCGGTCATCGGCTGGAAATTCCACGTGAGAGGCAAACAAAGATCCTTTTCCGCGGATAGTAAGAATTCCTTGCATATAGGCTCCTTTATCAGATAGTGGCAAAAATTACGCACGCTTAAATGTTATTTTTATTAAACCATATTTTAATTAAAAAGAGAATATTTTAAATAATTGGCTGAAGAAAACATTATTCTCTTTTTTTATTTGCTTCAATTAATATTTTATTGTAAGGTGGAAATAACGCGATTTTGATTAAAGGGGCTTGATTGAATGGATAAAATTATAAAAGACCCTTATCAATGGGAGCTTAGCTATTCTTTGAGTTTTGAAAACGGCAAGTATGAAGGGGGGATAGTTGCTAGCCCTTTTGAGAATCAGGCCGGAGCACTTGCATACCGCAATGTTTTTCTTGACGCGCTGGAAGGTAAATGCAAGATTCTGGGGATAAAAACTCATTATAAAAAAGACGAGATCACGCAGGTTTGCGGCGGATCTGAGTGCGTGGATGAAAATTTTATGGCGCCCGCGCCAGCAGCGACTGAGTTTTTGGCCAGCGCCCTTGAACATTGGATGCGAGTTGCCAATACTGAGCTTTGCCACGAAGAAGCGATAGAAGACGGGTACGCGATTAAAAGAAACCCGAACGCGCCCTCCTAGTTTTAATGGGGAGGGTTTTTTGTTTGTTTTTTAAATAATATATGGTTATAATTTTAATAGACGGAAGCCAGGCCTCCGTAAAGGTCGGGAAAAATAACAAATTATTTTTTTATGATCGACGCGTTAATTTTTCAATTAATCGGGCTTATCTATCTGGCTGTTGGCATCGGGATTTTAATTCATCCGGAATTCTATAAAAAACTATTGGCGGATTTCAGCCAAAATCTTTCTGCTTCTTATTTGGGCGGAATAATCGCCTTGGTCATTGGCTATGTTTTGGTTTTTTATCATAATACCTGGTCGTATAATTGGCCGGTTATTATAACCATAATTGGCTGGATGTCTTTGGTTAAAGGATCATGGATTCTTATTTCTCCGTCTTCAGCTTTTGATATGGCCAAGGCGCTTAAAAGAAATAAAGTTTATTTGTTAGTTTGCGGCGCTATTTTGGCGGTTTTCGGGATTATTCTGATGTATATTGGTTTTTGGGTGAAATTTTAGGCAGGTTTTTGTTTTTTTTGGCATTTTTTGCTTGTTTGGTTTTTACGTAAGCAAAAGTTTTGTTTGGCAATAAATTTTGGAGGTTTTGCGTTAAAAAAACTTGGTTATGAGGAAATATATAAGATATGCAAAAAAATTAGCGCCCTTTTTAGCAATTCTTTTAATTATTGCCGCGAGCTATGGCAGCGCTATTTTTTTGTATAAAAAGCAAAGAGGGAAACAGCAGGCGGATTATGATTCAAAGGTTTCTGCCTTGCAAAAACAGATTTCCGGGCTCCAGGATAAATTAGTTGAATTGGCCAAACAAAGCGTTCCAGCGGCGCTGCCAACGCAGGAAATTGTTAACCGCGAAGTTGCGCGCCAGAAATCACAAGATGAATTGCTGACTGCCGCGGTTTCTAAAGTTTCGCCAGCGGTTGTTTCAATTGTTATTTCAAAAGATATCCAGCAATTGCAGATTGCTTATGTAAATCCGTTTGGCGATGACCCGTTTTTTAAAGATTTCGGCTTTCAAGTTCCGGTTTATCAGCCGAGCGGAGAAACTCAGCGCCAGAAAATTGGAGCTGGAACCGGCTTTTTAATAACCAGTGACGGATATATTTTAACAAATAAGCACGTTGTTTCCGACGAGCAGGCAGATTATACAGTTTTGCTTGCCAGCGGCAAGCAAGAAGCCGCAAAAGTTATTTATAAAGATCCGCAAAATGATGTGGCTATAATAAAAATAAGCGGAAGCAAATACCCGGTTGTTAACTTAGGAAATTCAGATAATCTTCAGCTTGGGCAGACAATTATTGCTATTGGCAATGCTTTGGGAGAATATAATAATTCTGTTTCAGTTGGAATTATTTCAGGGCTTAATAGGAGCATTCAGGCAACAACTTCGGGCGGGGCGGTTGAAAATCTTAATGGCATAATCCAGACCGACGCGGCGATTAATCCGGGAAATTCCGGCGGGCCGCTGTTTGATTTAAACGGCAGTGTTTTAGGGATAAATGTTGCAATAGCGCAGAGATCAAATAACATTGCTTTTTCCATTCCAATTAATATGGTAAAAAGCATTATTAAAAACGTTCTTGGCAAATAACTAAACAAAGCATTGAAAATAGAAATCGGATGCGTGTCGATTCCTGTTTTTGATGCATCAATTATTATGAACAAAAAAACAAAAATATTTTTATCGGCTTTCATAATTTTATTTGTAGCTTTTCCGGTTTTAGCGCAACCTCAGATGGGCGGCGCGGATTATGTTTTAGGAAAAGACGCTTCAGTTGATCGCAATCTTTATAAGGCAGGCAGGAGTTTGATTGTAAACGGCGAAGTCAAAGGCGATTTAATCGGCGCGGGGCAAAATATTAATATAACCGGCAGAATTGGCAAGGACGCGGCTATTGCCGGGCAGAATATTAATTTAATGAGCGAAGTTGGCGAGGATGCGCGTTTGGCTGGCGCGGCAATTATTGTTGATGGAAATATTAAGGGAGACGCGATTATTTTTGGCGCTGAAATTCATATTTTAGCTGACAATAATTTAGACGGCGATATTTTTATCGGAGGCGGAAATGTTGTTATTGACGGCAATTTGAATGGAAAAGCCAAGGTGTTTGGCGGAAAAGTTACAATTAATGGCCGGGTGGCGCAGGACGCAACAATAGCCGCTGAACAGGAGCTTGTTATTGGCAGCCAGGCAATAATTGACGGAAAAATAGAATATAAATCGCCCAAAGAAGCAACAATTATTTCCGGCGCAAAAATTAACAAGGAGCTTTCATTTACAAAAATAGAGGCCTCGGGCGGGGGAGCGAAAAAAAGCGCGGCGTTTTTAGCGGTTTTCACCACGTTTTGGTTTGTAAAATTACTAATGATCTTAGCCGCTGCCTTGGCTTTGCATTTATTATTTGGGAAATGGACAGCGAGTTTTGTTAATAGCGCAATTGAAAATTTTAGCCGGGAAACAGCCAGGGGGTTTGTGTTTTTGGTTATTATTCCCGTGGCAATTATTATCTTGCTCATTACGGTTATCGGCGTAATCCCGGGAATTTTAGGAATTGTTTCTTGTATTGCTTTTGTTATTTTAGCTTCAATTCTGGCGAGCATTCTTTTGGGGAGCTTGATTTATAAATATTTGTCAGAAGGAAAAGAATATATTGTTGATTGGAAATCGATTTTGGTTGGCGTGGTTTTGATGCAATTAATTTGCCTTCTTCCTTTTGTCGGCTGGATAATTTCTTTTATTTTCTTTTTGGTTTGTTTGGGAAGCCTTTATTATTCAGCTTACCAGCGCTTTTGGCTGGGAAAATAAATTCATAATCATTATTGATTCCGGGAATCGTGGCGATTTCCGGAATCTTGGTGATTTTTTCTTTTGACAGAATAAACACAGAATGATATGTTTTACAAAGAAAAATCGCGGAGGAAAATAAGATGACTCAAAAAGAGATTAAAGCAAAGCATGAAGAGTATGCAGGGAAAATACAGGAATTAAAGGAGGAGATTGAAAAAGTTCAGTTGGCTTGGCGTCAGCTGCAGGCAAAGTGCAAGCATCCGAAAGCCTACAGGACAACTTGCTGCGGCGAAGAGGGCCATTATTGCCCGGATTGCGGTTGGAGTTAATAACAAAAAAGTATTTTGTCGAGCTTGGCTCGACTTTTTTTATTGCTTAAAATTTGCTATTGTTTATATATGAAAAACTGCTTGGCCATAGGGATTGTGGGATTGCCGAATGTGGGCAAATCCACGCTATTTCAGGCTATAACAAAAAAACAAGTTGATTGCGCTAATTATCCGTTCTGCACTATTGAGCCGAATGTGGGAATTGTGGCCGTACCGGATGAGCGGGTTGATAAATTGGCGGAGTTAACTAAATCTGCTAAAAAAATCTACGCCACGGTGGAGTTTTTTGATATTGCCGGACTGGTTGAGGGCGCGCATAAAGGCGAAGGTTTGGGCAACCAGTTTTTATCGCATATCCGCGAAGTTGACGCGATTGTTTATGTTTTGCGGATTTTTTCCAATGCTAATATTGTTAATGTTAACCAAGAAATTAATCCGTTGCGGGACAAAGAAATTTTAGACACTGAACTGATTTTGAAAGATATGGAAACTGTTGAAAAAATTATCGGGCGCTTGCAAAAAGATTCGCGGTCGGGGAACAAGGATATTTTGAAAGAGCTGGCGCTAATGGAACGAATTAAAGAAATGCTTGATAAAGGATTAATTTTATCGGAGCAGAAACTTGAAGAGCAGGAAAAGGAAATGCTAAAGCAATATCAATTGCTGGCAATGAAGCCAAGGCTTTATTTATTAAATGGGGAGGAAAATGAAGAATCTAAAAAATTTATAGATGTTTTTGAAAAAAATAATTGGCCATATGTAGTTTTTGATGTTTTGGCGGAATTTGAGGCCAATGATTTTAGCGCGGAAGAAAGAATTGCCTTAGGTTTGCCATTAGAATCGCAATTAGACGCGTTAATAAAAAAATCTTATGAATTGCTGGGGCTGATAACTTTTCTAACAACCGGCGCGGATGAAACTCGCGCGTGGACTATTATAAATGGCTTTAAGGCGCCGCAGGCAGGCGGAGTAATTCATACTGATTTTGAAAAAAAGTTTGTGAAAGCCGAAATAATCAATTGGCAGGATCTATTAAATTGCAATGGTTATGCCAAAGCGAGGGAGAAGGGTTTAATTAGAACCGAGGGCAAGGAATATGTTGTTAAAGACGGGGATGTGATTGAGATTAAGCACGGGGGATAGGAATAGGGATTAGTAATTAGTTTGGAGTAGCGAGTGACTTGCCCGCCAAAGCTTCTGCCCGAGGCAGATGCAGGCGGGAAGCTCGCGCCTGTGTTATAAACAAACTGGCGCAAACTTTCGTTTGCTAGTCCAGTAGAGTATTTGGAGTAGCGAGCGAAAGCTCGCGCCCGAGACACGCTGGATTCCCGCTTGTGCGGGAATGACACAATGGAAAGCGGGAATGACAAACGGAAGCGGTAGCTCGCGCCTGCAGTTATTGATAAACTGGCGCAGACTTTCGTCTGCTAGTCCAGTAAGGCATTTGGAGTAGCGAGTGAGAGCTCTCGCCTGTAGTTATTGATAAACTGGCGCGGACTTTCGTCTTTATTTCGGTGAAATTATTAATTTTTTTGCTTTTGATATATTGATTAAATTATGAAAATTTATTAAACTAGATTTATGTTCTATGCGCCTTACGGGGGCATTTTCATTTGCAATAATTAAAATTATGGAAAGCATTAATAAAGAAAATTTGCCAAAACATATTGTTGTTATTCCTGACGGCAACCGGCGGTGGGCAAAAAGAAAAGACTTGCGGCCGTGGCAGGGGCACCGCGAAGGAGTGAAAACTTTCGAGGAAATTTTGGACTTAACTGATAAGCTTAATATTTTTTGCTTTTCATTTTGGGGCGCGTCTAAAGATAATATTTTAAAGCGGAATAAAACGGAAGTGGCAATTCTTTTAGAATTGTTCAGGATTCATTTTGCCCGTTTGCTTAAAAACAAGAGAATTCATGAAAAAGGAATTAGAATTAATATTTTCGGCGAATGGGAAAAGCATTTATCTCCAAGGATAAAAAAGCCAATGCTGGAACTAATAGAAAAAACAAAAAAATATGACAAATTTTTTTTAAATTTTTTTATTATGTATGACGGCCGGGAAGAAATGGCTGAAGCAATTAAAAAAATCGTGAAACAAAACAAGGAGAAGCCAGGGTTAAAAATTACCCAGGAGTTAATAAAAGAAAATCTTTATACTAGAGATTTGCCGGCGGTTGATTTTTTAATTAGGACCGGAGTTGAGGGCGACCCGCACAATAGCGCTGGTTTCATGATGTGGGATACTTCCTATTCCCAGCTCTATTTTACCGAAACAACCTGGCCGGATTTCAAGCAGGAAAAACTTATTGAAGCTCTAAAGGATTATGAAAAAAGGGAAAGAAGATTAGGATCATAAAAATTATCAATTACGATTCTCTCATTCAAAATTTAATTTCTGGCGGTTATCTCAAAACCCCGCGGATTATCGAAGCGTTTAGAAAAATTGACCGGGCGGATTTTGTGCCGGAAAAATTGAAAGATGAGGCCTATATTGACGCGCCTTTGCCAATTGGCCAAGAACAGACAATTTCCCAACCATGCACAGTTGCTTTTATGATGGAATTGCTCCAAATTGAGCCAGGCGATAAAGTTCTTGATATTGGTTTTGGCTCTGGCTGGACAACCGCTTTATTGGCGGAAATAGTTTCGCATTCTGTCATTGCGAGGATCCGCCAGTTGGCGGAGACGAAGCAATCTCGTGAATTAACTGCGAGATCGCCACGTTTATCCCACATTGCGGGATTCACTTGCGATGACAAAAATAGAGGAAAAGTTTTCGCGATTGAGCGTATTCCGGAGTTATGCGAATTTGGCAAAAAAAATGTGGCGAAATATTTTCCGGATGAAGAGAAAGTTGAAATGAAATGCGGCGACGGAATAAAAGGTTGGCCTGAAAACGCGCCGTTTGACAAAATTATCGCGGGCGCTTCTGGCGAAAAATTGCCAGAAGCTTGGAAAGAGCAATTAAAAATTGGCGGCCGGATTGTCGCGCCTGTCAAAAATAGCATTTGGCTGTTTATTAAAAAAGATAAAAATAAATTTGAAGAAATAGAACATCCGGGGTTTGTGTTTGTGCCGCTGATTGAAGATTGACTTCTGAGTGTCATTCCCGCGAAAGCGGGAATCTATATTTATAATTTTAATTCTGGATTCCCGCTTTCGCGGGAATGACAGAATGTGTATGAACAAAATATTTATTATTATTTTATCAATAGCTAGCATTTTGATTTTACTTGCCGTAATTGGAGGAGTTTTTGTCTCTTATCAGATAAAAACGCCAGCGTCTAAGAGCAATTATGAGCAAGAGATAATTATTGAGAAAGGGGATAGTATCAAGATTATTGCCGTTAAATTAGAACAAGCGCAAATTATCCGCGGGGCGTTTTATTTTGAAATGTATGTCTGGTTGAAAAATAAAAAAAATCTGCAGGCAGGGGAATATTTATTT
>Ga0209417_1005285_pt1 | contig 14380 bp, 14 predicted proteins | sample RifGroF2_FD_184002 | JGI IMG/M metagenome (GOLD analysis project Ga0209417, IMG submission 184002) | Groundwater microbial communities from Rifle, Colorado, USA - Groundwater F2 (SPAdes) (version 2) | ecosystem: Environmental > Aquatic > Deep subsurface > Groundwater | place: Rifle, Colorado... | reverse complement strand
TAATTTCTCTGCTTCTTCTCTTCTTTTTCTTTGAGTTTCTAATAAGGCATATTCTATTTCTTGTTGTTGTTTTAATTTTAAATTATAAGCATCTAATTGATCTTTATTGCTAATTTTTGCTTGTTGTTGTGCTAATTTTTCTGCTTCTTTTCGTTTATTTTTTGCACTTTCTAAAAAAGCATTATCTAAATCTTTTTGTGCTTTACTTTGGATAATATAATATTTTTGTTGATAATCATTTGATTCTTTTGCTAGTTTTGCAGATTCTCTTGCTAATTTCATTTGTTCTTTTAAAAGTTCATTATTTTTAGAAACATCTGTTCTATATACATTATCTTGTCCTGGTCTTGAAGTGATAGTAGTTTTAACACCTGTTTTAGAATTAAGGTATGTCTCATCTGTCCTTAATGGATCTCCATTAGCTTTTTTTATTTTGACAGTTTTAATTAATTTATTATATTCTGAATCTAATTTTTTAATTGCTTCTGTTTCTTTATTAATATTATTTACTATTTGAGATGAGGCAGATTGTTGTTTTGCAATCTTATTTTTATCTAAAATTTCAGTTGTTTTCTTTATTATTTCACCATTTGCTTTTATTGTTTCTGAATATTTTTTTACAGTACCATCTAATTCTTTAACTATTTGTATATTTTGAGTTGAAGATTTATTGGCTTGTTGTGTTGCTATATTCATACTTTCCATTACTTTTGATATATTATTAATTGTAGAAATAATTTTATCATCTATTTTTATCTCAATATTTAATTTGCTTAAATTTTTAACTAAATTTTCTACTTCAGTTTTTAAATTGGTTACACTAGTAGGTTGTAGTATTGTTTTTACTAAAATTGATAAATCGTTATTCATTAAAATATCACCTCTCCTTAAAATAATAAAAAGAGGTGATTAAATTTAATCACCTCTTAATTGAAATAAACTGTTAAATTATCAAGATAATTCTTACATTCTTTTTGCATTTTCTTATTATTTTCCTTAATTTTAGTATTATCTCTAATAGAATTTGATTCTCCATTTTCATATTTTTCTTTAATAATTTGTTCCATACCAATATTCATAACTAATCCTAAATAATTATCATAAAACCCTTTAATATTATTAACCATTTTTTGTTGTTCTTTATCATTTACATTTTTATAATCATTTAAGAAATCTTTATAGCCATCTAATGTTCTAATATCTCCGTATTCATTTTCTAAAGAATTATTATATAATAATATACTTAATTTAGTTAATAATTCAAATCTTGTAGAGAATTGATTAGAATATTTTTCTTTGTATTGATCTTTTAGTTTAATATTGTCATTAAATGATTGATTAGTACATCCAATTATAAATATAGAAGAAAATAGTAATAATATTAAAACATAAAAAATTTTTACTTTATTATACATAAACATATCCCTCCAATTTGTTTTTATATATGTATATTATGATATAAGAAGGAAATATGCAAGATATTTATTAAATTAAATAGCAATATTTATAATATTTAAACTGTTTAATTCTCTTTCTAATATTTCTTCAATCTTATCAAAGTCCCAATATGGTATTCGTAATAATTTTATATTATTATTTTTAGTATAATTATCTTTTAATTTGTCATGCATTTTCTGTTTCTTTAACCTTTCTTCAGCATATTTAATTGGTTCATTTTTATATTTTTTAATAGGTTTATAGTGGTATTCTCCATCATATTCTATAAGAAGATTTAATATTGGCATATAATAATCAAACAACAACAATCCACCACCTAAACCAATCAGATTATCAAATGTATATTGTGGAATAAAATAATTATTATATTTGTCTTGTTTGGTTAATAAATTAAACTCTTCTTGAAATATTTTTATCCAATTATTATTTGTTAATACTCTATTTATTTCTTTTTCACCTTTAGATTTATTACATTCAGGACAACCTTTACCATTATTTCTATCAGCAATACGAACATACCATTCATGATTACATTCTTTACATAACCACCAAGCATATTCTCCACTGCCACAAGTAAAATTATATGGAGTCAAATTACCATTTTTACTAGGATGCCATTCTGTTGCTAACTCTGGATTTCTTGTTGCAAGGCAATTAGACAATCTTACTTGTCTACCATCACAAACACCACAATTATATCCAGTTTGAATATTACCCCAATTTGCTTCAAATATTTCACCACATTCTTCTTTTAAACATTTCCATTGTAAATATTTATCTGCACCTTCATATGTATCACTTAATAATTTAAATTCTTTATTGTTTAATTTGCACCATAATTTTATATTTTGAATAGTGTAAGGGTTTGATTTAATAAATTTATCAGGAATACATCCTTTTTTAATATTATCAAAAGTAATCATATAATAATACCCATCTTTATCTTTAAATATTAATTTTTGTTTATTATTTTTATATTCTTTACTAATTAATTCATATCCTAAACTTTCAATAAATTGTTTTACTTGTTCATATGTATATTGTATGCTACCAGCACAATTAGGACATCTTCTCCCTCTCAAAAAATTATTTGGACTAATATCCCATTCATGTTGACATTTATTATGTTTCATTAATACATATTTATTATTATTAATATATTTACTCAAAACTTTATAATCATTGCCAACCAAATTATAAACTTCTGTAACAAATTCTTCATGTGTTTTCTTTTTTGTCAATATTATACCATCTCCTTTTAATTATTATAACAATCTAAAAACTAACTCCTTATTTTTTAAAATATAGAGGAGTATCTTATAAATCGTTACTATATTTATAAAAATATTTTAATTAATTAGTTAGAAAGGTTTTTAAAAACCTTTCTAACTAATTATCACCTAATTAAACATCATATTTATTATACAACCCGACTAAGTGGGGGAAGAAGGTTATATAATCAAATAATCACAAGTAGTAGTTGAAATTTATTACCTCAACTACTTATTTCTAATTATTTAATTATCTCATTCTCATTACCATTATTATCTTCATCTTTACTTTCATCATACCATCTATCAAACATACTCTCAAACTGTTCCCAATTATCACTCAATTTCATAATAGTAATAACTGAAGCTAAATGTTTATCTAAATGAGGTATACCAATATTTTCAGTTAAAAATTGATGAAATCTATACTTTCTATAATACTTATTTTGATTAGATTTATTTTTAACTAAAGGATTCTTATTTCTTAATTCATCTAATACTGCTTCTGGCAATACATCATAAACATACTTGTTAGTATATTGACCAACTAATGGAGATTTAGCATTGCCTTTATATTGCCAACCTTTTAACCTAAACATTTCTTTATAAAATTCCAATGGAAATCTTCTAGTCCAAGGTAAAAATTCTTCCCTTACATATAAAGATAATAATTTTTGTAATTCATCACGTTGCTTTTCTTCTTCATATCCAGTAGCCTCATCAATCAATGCTATAATACCAATTTTTGACAATGAACGTACAAGAATTTCTGCTACTAAAGCGATAGGTTGTTGATTAGACATTAGAACATTATCTTGTCTTGCCTGTAAATAAATATCACAAATAATAGGTAAGACTTCTGCTTTATAACCATCTAAAATCCTTTTATCTTTTGCAACATATTTTACTGAAAACCCTTCCACAGCACTCAAAGCCTTATCTATGTAGGGTTTAAGGTTATTTGCAGTTAAAAAAGCTGGTAATGTTTCCACGGCATTTTTACCTCTTTTAGCTCTATCAAATGCCTTAAACATTGCTGTACTAGATAGTATCCTAGTACCATCCTCTAAAACTGCACAAGTTAATACTTTTTCACCAATGATTATTTTACCAAAATGTGTTGCTTTTAAAATTTTATTGTTCGTATTTTCTTCCATAATATATTATCTCCTTTTAATTTTATAATTTTTTATAATTATTTTATCATTCTTTATACTTAATCAACTAATAATTATAAGTTAAAAGGACTATCCCTAATTTTCATATCAACACCACCTTTTTATATGTATTTGCATAATATATAATATGTATGTTTCTTGTGCTATCTGTATTATACAATATAAAAATAAATGTGTCAACATGAAAATAGGGAGAATAGTGAAAATTGGAGATTTATTTTATGGAAAATTTAATTTTGTTTTTGTTTTATTGTTTTTGTAATAAAATGTGGTTTTTATTCACTTATTCACTTATTATTTTATCTTTCTCTAATTGTTCTTTCTTTTTCTTTATTCTTAATTCTTTTAATTTTTCTCTAATCTCTGTTTTTGACTTAGGTTTCACATAAATGAGGGTTGTATCTGTGGATTTATGTCCAGCATGAAGTTTTGCTGTCTCAATATCATTAGTTAAAAGCATTACATTATTAATAGATGTTTTCCTGAAACAATGCATATGAAAATCATCAATACCAGCAAGTTTTCCAATCTCTGTTGATCTCCTTTGTAATGAACCTTTACTCATTTTATTATATTTTTTACCATATAATGATATAAATAAAGCATCAATTTCAAGATTATCCATTTCCTTTCTCATTTCTAACCATTGCTCTATATATTCTTTACATTTATCATCAAATATTACTTCTACCCTTTTACCCCGTTTTTCACGAATATTTTCAAACAAACCATTCTCTAAATCCAAAGATGATAGAGTTAATTTAGAAATTGCACCAATTCTATTGCCAGAATCTAAACTTAAATGAAAAAGAATTTTATCTTGAATATCATATTTAGGATTTTCATCTAATCCCTTAGAAATCTGTTCAACTTGTTCATCTGTTAAAAAATAATCTTTAGTAATTCTTTCATCATTAGCACCTTTCATTCTTTCAATTTTACCTTGAAATGGATGATATTCTATTAATCTTCTTTTTACACTCCAAATATAAAATGAAGATACAGTTGCAAGTTTAGTATTAATAACCTTTTTGTTATTTTGCAATGTATCTTGACAAAATGCCATAAATCCTTCCATTATGTCAATAGAATTTTCAAAGAAATCTTCACTATATAATTCAATATTATTCCATTCCTCTGCTAAATAAACTAAAAATTGTTGCATAAATCCTTCATAAACTTTGTAAGTAGTTTCTTTTACCTCACGATTCTTAAGTATATTAGATTTTAAATATTTATCATATAATTCAATATTTTTAGGATTAATCAAATCTATTTTATCTTGTGTAAAATATTTGATTTTAACTATATGTGCCATTAAATCACTTCCTTTATATTAATAAAATCATTAAATATAGCATCTAAATATTCTTCATTTAAATCAAATGGAAATAATATATGATAATTTAAACAATTATCTTTTAACAATTTTTCTTTATTATATAAGTTTATTCTATAATCTTCTCTTGACTTACTGTTTATTATTATATTTTTAAGATAGTAATTTTTATAATCTCTTAATATACCTGCAATTTCTATGTATAATACTTTATTATTTAAATTAATTACATAATCACAGTTAGAATTTTTATTATATCCTTTAATAAATTTTTTATATTTTATATCCCTAAAATAGTCAATATTATATTGTAAGTTTAAATTATTTCGCAAATAATTAGAAAAATTAAATTCATGTTGAGAAGAAGTTTTCTCACCATCTTCAAAAGTATAATTCATCCCACGTCCTTCTTTTGGAATATCAAATCCATATTCATTTAAAAATAATCTAATAGAATAACCATTGTTTTTAAAATGTTTTCTATAACAAGAATAACTAGGTAATTCATCACAATTTTCTATATCTGAAACAGTTATAATATTTCTATTTTCTGTGTTTTTAATATTATAACAAAATTCTAATAGTTTATTTTTTAATACTTCAAAATTATATACATCAGACTGTGTTTCATAGCCATATGCTTTAACTGCATTATTCCATGAACCAAATCTATTTTGATAGCACCAAAATGAAGGATATTCACTATTATTAAAATCTCTGAATATAGGTATTCTACCATTTTCTTTTACAAATCTATTAAATTCTGATTCTAAAAATTCATCCGTATAATAAAAAACATGATTTAAAGGTAAATTAGCTTCTAACAAAGCATTGCTCCAATTACCAAATATTTTTCTATATTTATCTCTTGAAGGATAATTAATATTACTATCAAAATCTTTAGCTATTGGAACACGATTAAATTCTTTTATAAATCTATGTATCTCATTTATTAAAAAATCTTTAGTATATGTTTTTAAATCTCTTTCTCTTTTCATTTCTAAAGAAATATAAACAGGTTCAAATCCTGCTTCAATTACTACATTATTAAAATTACCAAAATGATTAGTAAAAGTTTTTCTTGAAGGATAACCTTCTAATTTCTCAAAATCTTTAGGTGTAGGTATTTTATTAAACTCAGAAACAAATCGTTTAATTTCATTGATTAAGAATTCCTTTTTAAATTTGCCATCATTTATTTTATTATAATTAAAACCACAAGAATTAACAAAAGTATCATAATCATTAAAATGTTTATAAATTAATTGATGTGAAGGGAAATCATCTATTTTATCTAATTCACTTAAAGAAGGAACTTTACCTAATTTGATTACTAGGTTTTTAAATTTATCTATAAGAGTTTCAGGAGAAATATTATAATCTGCCCTATCTTTTGTTGGAAGACCAATTAAATTTAACGCATCATTCCAACTGCCAAATTCTTTTATATATGTTTGATAATGAGGCAAACCATTTTTTGAACGAAAATCTGATTGTTTAATCTTATTATTAATATTATATTGTTGTACTAATATTTCCAACAATTCTTCCCTTGTATATACTTTTCTTTTTCCCATCTAAATACCACCTCTCGTATTTTATTTTATCAATCTTTACCTTAAAAAAATATTACAAGTGGGAAGATGTTAAGGTTTACATCTTATCGTGTTGCAATCACTATCCCACTTGATATAAATAAAATAAATCTAATAAACTTAATCCATCACACAAAAATACCCACCACATTTTCGTGATGAGCATTTTCCTACAATAAATTAAATTATAAATAACCATAAAACCATCAAACTATCTACATCAAACCATCTACCCTAACAATCCAATAACTTTATCCCCAACCACCAATCTCTTACCATTCCTAATCTCTCTAATAGATTTCCTTGCTTTCTGGGGTTTAATCTTCTCAGGATATTCTTCTAATAATTCTTCATATATTTGTTCCCAACTATGACCTTTCTTTTCCATGTAATGTATTTCATCTTCAATCTCTCTAATTTCTTCTAAATCTTTCTGAGATAAATAATCTCTAAGATTATCTTTCTGTCCCAAATCCAAATAATCTCTAAGTTCTTTAGCATTCATACCATACAAAATATTATATGTAATGTTCGTCACATCTTTATAAGTTTTACGTCCTTTTGGCAATTCACCTTTTCCAATCATTTTAGTAATAGAAGCAGTTTCTCTTTTCCTTCTAAAAGTACCATCCATTCTTATTGCTAATCGTTCTATATCTTTACTTGTTACTTTTTTTACTTTTTCTGTCTTTTCTATTTTCTCTTTTAATTTAAAATAATCATCAATAACTTCTTTATATTGTTTTCTTGCTAATTCAGAATCCATTAATTTAAGCAATAATGTATAACCACGTTGAGATAATAAATAAATATTCTTACTTGCATTTAAAGCATTTTTCGTATATATTTTGCTGTCACTGAGAGTGACCTCAAATTCTGTTCCTTTTAAATCAATAAAATCGATACCTTCTTCAAAATAATCATCATTAATATGACGTTTTATATTTTGATTTACAACTTTCAATTCAATATTATGTATCTCAGCAACAGTTTTTGCTAACATAACTTTTTGATTTTTCCCAAATCCACCATAAACAATTGGTACTTCTATTCCACAAACTGTTGTATTACCTTTCACTATTAAATTACTCATAATTAAAAAATCTCTCCTTTTATTCATTAATTATATTTTGTTTAGAATGGGAGAAAATAAAACTCTCCCATTCTTCATTAATTATTTTTATAATCTATTAAATACTATGTATTCAATCAACTAAATACTATTCTTCACTCCCATTTTCATTAACTTCACTAACAATACCATTAACTTTATCCTTAAATGGTTTACCTGCTTTAAAACTAATTACATAATGATCTATACTATTATACTCTTCACCTTTTTTCGGCCCAACATTAATAGTACCAGTTTTACCTTCTTTAAATTTCCTCTCAAAATTTCCAAAACCAACAAGTTTCAAATCATCATTTGCAACAGTATCCATAATTAACTCAAGAAAACATTCACCATAGAATTCAGCGTCTTTTTTACTAATCTTTTTTGATTTTTCAACCTTATCAGCCTCAAATGCTTCTTTCTTTTCGTTTAGTACTTCTGCAAATTTCACTAACAATTCTTTCTTCGTCATAATAAATCATTTCTCCTTTTATATTATATTATTTTTATTTCCTCAGTTCGTTTTCTGAGGTTAAATGTATTATATAATTATTTTATGATTCTGTCAACAAGTTTTTGAAATAATTTTAATTTTATTTTAGGGAATTTATATTTTTATTTTGTTAAGTATTTTATGGATATTTAATATGATTACACCTCGTCCGTCAAAATTGTCGAGCGAGAAATTGTTATGATATCTTATTTGCAATCAACTCCCTGCCTACGTAATCCTTTGAGGATTGCTTCTTTTGCTTTCCCATTTTTTAATTCTATAAAACTATTATGAATAAAAGGTCTTGCTTCAATTATATCATCTAAAGTCTGAGTCCAGTAACCTTTTCCATATTCTATAACTTTATCCACCATTCTTCCATCAAATTCATCTCTACGAATATTCTTAACTTTTAAAATATTATCATTAATCATAGTAGTTTCTATATTATCTCTATCCAATAAACCTCCTTGGTCATAAGAACGAGAGTATGAGGTGGGTTCGTACACATTATATACGTCTTCAACAACATGCATCTGAACAGTAGTTTTTGATTGTTGAGATAATTCATTTTGCATTGCTGATTTTATTTTAAATTGTATCTTTTTTTCTATCTCTAATAATTGTTGAGCGAGACTAGCGATTTTATTTCACCTACCTTTAAAATAAAAATATTGCATTATAATAAAATATATGTTATAATTATATTAATAATCTAAAAAAAGCGTTGATATCGGAGACAATGGATATTTATATGTACTGTGCGTAGCACGAACTTTCTCTTGTGTGCCTAGTAGTTAGTCTTATCTATTAAGTATATAAGTAATAGTATAAGTATAGATAGTATAAATAATAAACTATAAACTATATTATCTTCTTATTCTTATATAACTTATTAACTTCTCTATATTGATAATCAGGTAATATATTCTTTATTTCTTTCTTATTAAATAAACTTACAATACAATTATTATATTCATCATTTAAATTAACTATATCATTTTTAATTATGTATTCTTTATTACTTTTATTATTTGTACTAATTATTCTATTACTTATTATATATTTATTAGGTAAACTCATATATTTACTACAATGTTGATTTTTTCTAGTTATAATTATTTCACTATCATTAACTAATTCTAATAAATATTTAGATATTGAATCATTTGATATTTTAACACTTTCTGCAATTTGTTTATAAGTCATATAAAATTCACCATTGTTAATTGCATACCTCTTAGCATGAATTATTAAAGCATAGAATAATAACTTTTTAGGTTTTTCTTTATGTTTAATAATCTCCATCATTTCATCTCTATTAATGGAAATATCTCTAACTTCACCTTTTATTCCTCTATTATTTTCATAAACAAATTTAATTATATTTTTAATATCTCTTAGATATTCATTTTCAGTTGCTTTGTAAAAATGTCTACTTTGTTTAGACATCCATTCAATTAATAATTTTTCATTTTCTTCTTTACTATGACCTAAATGATTATAATATCTAGCAATTTTCATCAATGAATGATGCCTAGAACCTAATATAGTTAAACCATTTTCAATAAGATTTTCTATGTATTCAATAGTATATTCTTCATCAATATATAAATTTTGAGAATTTGCAGGTTTTGATTTATTTTTAATCTCATCATTAAAATAATCAATATTTTGTCTTTCTCTTCTTGATTGTTTTGCTTTTTCAAATACAATATCAAGAATTTCTCTTGGTAATTGATTAATTTTATACAAATATTCTATTGATTTTATAGGTTCTAAATTATTATCAATATCACAAAAATAACATTTTTTCTTAGTTTCTTGATGTATACTCAATTCTAGTTTTAAGCCAAAATTATCCTTTGGACGTAGTTCAATCTTTTGCTTTAATTCAATTAATGAATATTTCCAAGACATTTCCAATACTTTTAATGCTTCATAATCAATAGAATAATATAATTCTTCTATTATTAAATCATATAAAAAATGTATTTGCTTATAACTTACTACATTATCAAAGAATATTAAAGCATGATAACCTTTCTTACCAGAAAAACTTGCATTAATATATTTATCTTCAATTCCATATTGTCTAAATATATTAATAATTTTATAAGTTACCCATTTTGCTTGGTTTAAATCTTCACCAAAGTCAATATCAATGCACATAAATTTAGTATGACTATGACAAAAAACACCTACAGTTTGTTTTGATTGTAGGTGTCTGATTAGGATATTCTTATTGTCTTTTAAATTTCCCCATTCTGTTCCGTCCATCCGTTCATAACTACCATTTGATCGTTGCACAATAAAGGGATTATAAACAGTGACATAAAGATCATACATACGATCTGCTAATTTTTCATAATTAATTTTAGGTTTTTTAATATCTTTACACATTAATATATCTACCTCCACTCATTTAATTAACTTATGCGTTTATAGGATTTCAAAGCAAATTTTAATTCTGGACATTCAAGAAATTTCCAGAAAGTCATTTTGTCTTTTGTTATTCCTAATCCCACATATCTAATTTTGCAAGTTTCAGTAAGATACTTCATAAGTCTAACACTGGTACATATCATATGTTCCATATCTAATGCTTTTAATTCATTTAATGTTAAATTAATTTTTTTACACATAATATTTCTACCTCCTTAAATTTATATTATTAATCTATCATTATTATAACTCATCACAATATATTAGTCAATATATTTATTTTATTATTCTTTGAAATATATTTTATTTTATTTAGTGTAGAGTGAGATGTGATTTATACTCTACACTATGATTGTTAATTATATTATTAGTAAATTAACTAATCAACATTTCTAATACAAATATAAATTTTACCGTCCTTATAAGAATTAACTGATTTATTTTTCTCTATAATTACTTTATCCACAATGTTGTCATCCTCACCTAATTCTCTGGTTATGACTTGATCTAAAATACTTTTTGTAAAATTCTGTATATCAAACTTATCCATACAATCAAATTTAAGAAATACTTTAACTGGTATATTCCAATCTATATTTAATTCTTCCTTACTTAATATTTGATATGAAGGAAAATTATTTATCCATTTTTTATATGTATTTGTTTTTACTACTATATCTTTACCTGTATAATTATTTTTAACTGTTTCATACATATAATTTTCAGAAATTGGATGTATATTTAAAACAGTATATTCATCAAGAGAAGGATTTAATGTAGATATAATATTTTGTTGTTCTTTGATAATCTCATCCATCTCATTGATTATCTTACCTCTTTTATCAATTTCTTTAGTTTTAGAACTCTTTATACCACCATTTCTTTTATTTTGCAAATATGCTTTATCTCTAAGCACTCTATTTTGCAATAAAGATATATCATAGCACTTACCAACATTCTTAACTGCATCATGGGATAATTTTAAACTTAATTCTCCTAAACCATTAAAAACACTTTACAACATATTAATTCTTTCTTTTGGACTATATTCATTTGCAATATATTTTAAGAAATCTTCATATAAACTTTCTACTTCATGTAATTCTACATTAGAAAAAGTATTCTTGATCCTACGAATACCAAATAATTTTTCCTTATCAATTACTTCTTCTTTTGCATGTTCCATTATATAAACACCACGTTTACGAAGAGAAGGGAGTATTTCTGATGTAACCCATTTACGAAACTTACGAGCATTTTTTGCTCTACTTTCTAATGCCAAATCATAAAATGATTCTTCTGATATGTATGTATTTTCAAAATTTATATTTTTAGTTATTTTATAAAAGTTGTCGGCAACCGACAACCCAACAATATCAAGGGTTTTACATTTGCTTTCAATATCATCTTTTTTAAGATATAATTTACCTTTTGATATTTTAGTATAACCTAATCCAAAACATACATCACTCAAATTAAAAACATCTTCTTCATTAATCTGTGTAATTCTTAATTTACCTAAACCCGTTTGCTCAAACACCTGTAATTCATTTTTGTTTTCCATTTTACAATTCACCATTCCTTTTCGTTTTATTTTTTATTTTTCTTCACAATATTTATCCTTTTTTATATTTAAATTTAAAACTAGATGCAGAGAGAAAAGGATAAAATCTCTTTTTTAATGGTTAATTACTCCATTAAGCATCTAGTTATTGTGCTATTTCAACACAAATAAAGACACTTCTTAATTGAAATGTCTTTTATCTATTGAAATATTTAATTATATAATTATATTATTTTTACTATTATTTATTTTTATTTTATTACTCTGTAATCTCAATCTTACTAACTACTTCATCCACTTCATCATTTACAACTTCATCTGTTTTATCAGAAACAATATCTACAATATTCTCACTTTTATCAACACTTTCAACATTACCAATAATCTCCTTCAAATATTCAACACTTTTCCCATCTTTTATAAATTCATCTATTCTATCATTAAATTTCAGCATGTAATCATTTATTTTTTCTAATTCACTTTCTGGAAATTCACTTAATAACTTATCAAAAATTTCTAAATCTAACATTGCATTAAGTATACGAATTTGATCTTCAAGAGTATCTGTTTTTGCAATTTCCAAATTAGTAAAATATTTTATTGCTAAAAACATTAAATATGAAACTTTTACAGATTCGTCTAATTCCTTGAATTTATCATAATTCGTAATTGCTTCTACTATTAGCTCATTTAGTTTAGTCGGTCTAAACTTCTGATCCACCAATACATCATAATCTTTTTTGTTGATATTGATAATTACTTTCCTCTGAATAAAAAGTTTGGATTGTTCCTGAAGTAGAATAGAAGAAGTTAATTTATTTACTTTTGACATAAGGGATACCTCCGTTTAATTTTTTATTTTAATATTTTTATTTAGTTTAATAATTAATTATTTTTTTATCTATAAAATAAGTTAAACCAACAGCGAAACTGTCGCTTTCGTTTTCATTTTCTTCAATAATTATTTCTTTGGTTTTCTTATTCTTCTTTTCGGTTTTACTAAACTCTATATTGGGATATCTCTTTTTAATTTCTTCTCTTATTTGTTTCTTTGTTGCGTTTCCATTTAATATAAAACTTTTTACTTTCTTAGGTGGATAATATATTTGTTCACAATCATAAAACAAAAATTTTACTAAACCATGCACCATATAAATTACTTGAGTAGAAGTATTGAATCTACTAAATCCTCTTTCAATTACAATTATTTCAGTAGGATATTTTTCTCTTAATTCTAAAACTTTATCTGCAATAAATTTTAATCTTTGTCCATGACTTTGTTTACCATTTGTTTTAATAGAAGTTATAAGTATAGGGATACCTTGTTGAGAAAATATTGTAATACCGCTATCATCTAAAGACAAATCAAAACTCCATATGTATTGTGATATATTAATCACTCACTTTCTAAATTTATAAATTTTAAAATATATAAAATCAACTTTCAATTTAACATTTAAAACACTTGACAAATCACTATCAATAATATATGCTAATATTTAATATCAGCAGGTTGCAAATACTTCCCGAAGGGAATTGAAACTTTATTATACTAATTGTTAACAAATGTTAACAAACATTTAAATCAACCTGCTAATCAAATAAAAAATTCTGCTAAGTTAAATATACTTTAGCAGAATTTTTTATTTTCCTTAATATTTTAGTCTTTTTTATAATTTAGTTATATTATAATTTATACTACAATATTTCTTGTATTATTAATTGTGAAGTATAAATGAGTGCCATCAAATTCTAATAATCCGTTTTGAGGAACTGTATACAATGCAGATGATCTTAATTTTATATTTTAAATATATTTCCAAACCATTTTTTCACCAGTAATAGGATAAATTCCTGCTGATTTTTGTCTTCCTCTACAACACGCATAAATATTATTTGCATTAATATTATATTTTTCTCCAC
>Ga0209417_1005284_pt1 | contig 14382 bp, 13 predicted proteins | sample RifGroF2_FD_184002 | JGI IMG/M metagenome (GOLD analysis project Ga0209417, IMG submission 184002) | Groundwater microbial communities from Rifle, Colorado, USA - Groundwater F2 (SPAdes) (version 2) | ecosystem: Environmental > Aquatic > Deep subsurface > Groundwater | place: Rifle, Colorado... | reverse complement strand
GGAGGGCAAAACCACCGTAGAATATAGCTTTGACCCAAATATATTGACTTTTGACTCTTGCAATAATTGTGAAAACCTTAGCATCAATGGAGGCTTAATAAGTTTTGATACAGACACTATCGCTATTAATGATTCCCGTCAATATACATTAGTTTTTACAGTAAAAGTAGGCTCTACAGGACAAAAGGTATTTACTTATGCCTGCATTGATAATTCTTACTTCGGACAGTTAGAAATGAAAAATATGAACATTAAAAATAACTGCGATACATTAGCTCCAACAGTTATTGCTTCTTGCGACCCTAATGACAAGCAAGTGCAATGGGTAGGAATGAATGCTGACAAAAAATATATCAATAATGACGATAAAACTCTTAGATACACAATCCGATTCCAAAACACAGGAAACGACACAGCTTTCAATATCTGGCTTGCCGACACCCTAAGTAATTTTCATGATTTTTCTACTTTAGAACTTCTTGCTTCAAGTCACGACGTAGTAACACTATTAGACAGCAATGGAGTACTTAAGTTTTTCTTCTATGACATTCTTTTGCCCGATAGTAATGTTAGCGAACCATTAAGCCATGGCTTTGTATCTTTTGTCATTAGCTTAAAAGATGACATTGCAGAATGTTCAGAAATAAAAAACAAAGCAGGTATATTCTTCGACTTTAATGATCCCGTTATTACCAATGAAGTAGTTAGCACATATTCCACACTTGTAGCTGGAATATCTTCAGATATAACAATAAACGAAGGCGATTCGGCAATAATAACTGCCAATGGTGGCACAAACTATTTGTGGAGTAATAATAAAACAGAACAATCCATAACAATTAAACCTATATCCAATACAACATACACCGTAACCGTATCTGACCAATACGGATGTTTCCAAACAGCAGAATCTATTGTTAGTGTTATAACATCTATCGAAAAATTATCAATTCTCAATTCTAAATTCTCAATTAATATTTTCCCTAATCCAGCAAACGATATTTTAAACATTACAAAAACTACTTCTAATGCTAAAAATCTAACTGTTGATATCTATGACATCTATGGCAAATTAATAATGAAAGAACAATTAACTGACAATCTGCAATTAGATATAAAACATCTGGAAAGTGGCATCTGTTTCATAAAAATAGAAAACCAAACCCTAAAATTTATTAAACAATAAAAACAATGTAGGGGCAGGGCTTGCCCTTGCCCCTTTCCCATTACGGGCAAGTATCTAAATATCAGTCCAAAACTACATCTGTCGCATCCTAAAATAGGTTTACACAAAACACTTGAATCATCAGAAACCATAAAAGTATTAAAGATGACTTTTGCAAATTTGCCAAAAGGAGAACTCTTTATACTGATACATCACTCAGATAGAGGTTCTCAATATTGTAAGCATAATTATGTTAAGTTATTGCAAAAACACAAAATACAGGTAAGCATGATAGAAAAAGGAGACCCATCGTGTTGTCCTAAAATAAGTTACTGTCTTTTTTGATAATTCTAGTTTTTTGTGTAAACCTATTTTAGGACAAAACAGTGTTTTAATATTGAGCCGCAAAGTTCGTCGTTGGGCACTTCTTAAAAAAAATCCTTGTAAATCTGCGTTACGAAGCATCAGCGTCATCCGCGTTCCATACATTTGAACACTAAGAAAAAAAACTTTAACAGATCTCTCAAAATAGCATTAATCATTGGCAGGTGTAATATATTTATATTGTACTCATAATATTTTTCAAAAAAAAATGAACAAAATACATTGTTGTGTTAATTGTTGTTTTTAGTTTTGTAAAATTGCAATAAAATGATGAGCTCCATATATAATTTAAAAATTAGTCAATATCTTTTTAGTATAGTTAAATTTGTTATTATAATTTTCCTAACTCTATTATTCTCAAATACCTTTGCCCAATCTCCTGCCGAGGAGCTCAGGGATGACTTCGGTAAGTATTATGAGCAATATGATGTTGATGGTTCGGCTGTGGTGTATGATGAAAAGAATAATAAATACTATTTTTACAATAAGGCGCAATATACAGAGATGTTTACACCTGCGTCAACATTTAAAATTTGTAATTCCTTGATTGGATTGGAAACGGGAGTTATTAAGGATGAGAATTTTGTAATAAAGTGGGATGGAGTTGATAGGGGAAGGCCTGAATGGAATAAAGATCAGGACATGAAGAGTGCTTTTCGCAACTCAACAGTGTGGTATTATCAGGAAATGGCAAGACGAGTGGGGGGTGAAAGAATGAAGCATTGGCTCGAAAAGGCTAATTATGGCAATAGGGATACTTTGGGAGGTACTGGCTAGCGGGCAATCTAAGAATATCTCCTAAACAGCAGATTGCCTTTCTAAAGCTATTACATGAAGGAAAGCTTTCTTTTGCAAAACGTACAATGGAGATTGTAAAAAAGATTATGATAAAAGAAGGTAGTAAAGCAAACTATGTTGTGAGGGCAAAGACGGGCTGGGGTGGTCAGAAAACAAAAGAAAAAGGATTTCAAAATGTTGGCTGGTATATTGGTTATATTGAAACCAAAGATAATGTATATTATTTTTCAAACTGCATCCAATCGCCTGATGACAACAATCCAGATTTTGCAAAAGCCAGAATAGAGATTATGGATAAAATACTTACCGAATTAAAAATATACGAGTAAAGAGAATCTTAATATAAATCTTAGATATTATGGATAAGGGTTGTTTTAATATTAATGAGAAGAACTACAATCAATAACAAAAATTGTTTAATAAAATGATAGAATTACAACATGAAACTAAATATTCATTAGCTCCATTTTTTATAATGATATCCTTGATAAATTCCATAATCATTACTATATTATGAAGATCGTAAAAAAAAGATTACGATAAAAGAAGGCTGCAAAGCAAATTATGTTGTGATAACAAAGATGGGCTGGGGTAGTAGTCAGAAAACAAAAGAAAAAGGATTTTTTAATGTTGGTAGACGCATCTGTTGTAAGTCTTATTGGATAAGGTTTTACGAGAGTTGACGATTTAGTATTATTTTTATAATTAATTTATTGTTTTTTTATGTAATTATTAAGAAAAAGTAAATATTAATAAGAGTAAAAGTACAAAAAAAATACATTTTGCAACATAAATGTGATTTTTTGTAGTGTGATAAAAAAAAATAATAACTTTGACAAATTATTATTTGTAAAAAAAATAAGCACTATGAATTATATTTTATTTGATGACTCAAAAAAAGACTTATTGCCATTCACATATTTAAGGCCTGTTGCAGATATACGCATTGGGATTATGACAATAAAAGAAAAGTGGGAATTATTTTTAAGAACACAAGTTTCAGTTTTGGTTGATTCGTATTTAAGTAAAAAATACCCAGCAAATATTAAAACAAATAACGTTTTAATTAATGGCTCAATGCTTCCTTCAGATGAATTAATAAGTAAAATAATGTTATTAACACCAGGTCAAGCATTGGTTGATAATGAAGTTGTTATAGCATTTTATGTGCCTAATGATTTGTCAGACAAAATAAGTATAGACAATCTTAATATTAATAACTACGAAAAAGTAAATATTGAATGTGAGTATATTAAATTGAATTTTTGTTGGGATATTTTTGTTCATAACAAAGCTGCGATGTATTTGGATTTTAAAAAAATCACAGAAAACAGAATTTCGCAAGAAATAGACTATAACAATAATTGGGTCACAGCAGGAGAAAATATATTTATTGAAGAAGGAGCGCAAGTAAGACATGCCTTTTTAAATGCAAGTGAAGGAATTATTTATATTGGGAAAAATGCAATAATACAAGAAGGCAGTATGCTTAGAGGTCCAATTGCGATATGTGAAGGAGTAACGGTAAGAATGGGAACCAAAGTGTATGACAATACGACGATTGGTCCGTATTCAAAAGTAGGAGGAGAATTATCAAACTCAGTAATTTTTGGATTTTCGAATAAAGCTCATGATGGGTTTCTAGGCCATTCTGTAATTGGCGAGTGGTGTAATATTGGAGCAGATACGAATACTTCTAATTTAAAAAATGACTATTCTGCAATAAAAATGTGGAATTATAATACAGGTAGGTTTATAAATACAGGATTACAATTTTGTGGATTAATGATGGGAGATCATTCTAAATGTGGCATAAACAGTATGTTTAACTCAGGAACCGTAATTGGCATTAACTCAAATGTTTTCGGGGCAGGTTATCCACGTCATTTTGTTCCATCGTTCTCATGGGGTAGCCCAGTTGGAGGTTTTGAAAGTTATTTATTATCTAAAGCAGTCAAAACAGCAGAAATAGTTATGGCAAGACGTAATGTTAGTTTTTTAGAAGAAGATGCAGAAATATTTAATTACGTGCACAATTTAACATACGTATTTAGGTACTAAACCAATTAGAACTTTTTTTATTTTTACTTTATTTATTGCGGCTAATTGTCTTGCGTTTACAGGGATAATCATAGATTATTTTTATGTGGAGTGTTAAAATATTGTGAATCATTAAAATATGCACGTTTTTTCAATATATCTAGTGTGTATTTCACCTGCTTAAAATTTTGTAAACAATTGAATATAAATCTAAAAGTTTTATTTTCATAAGTTCAAAGAAGAAAAAAAACAACAAATTATTTACTTTTAAAATGCGGTTCTATCAAAAAATATATTAGGTTTGTGCTTTATTATATCAATATAAACTATGAATATTCTTGGAATATCAGCCTTTTATCATGATTCGGCAGCAGTTATTCTTCAAAATGGAGAAATAATGGCAGCTGCACAAGAAGAACGCTTTACAAGAAAAAAGCAAGATTCCTCATTTCCTATTAATGCTGTAAAATATTGTCTGGACTACACAGGATTAACATTAGATTCACTTGATGCAGTGGTATTTTATGACAAACCATTTTTAAAATTTGAAAGAATTTTAGAAACGTACTATTCTTTTGCACCTTCAGGTTTGAAATCATTTATAAAATCGATGCCAATATGGATAAAGGAAAAAATATTTCTAAAAAGAATAATCCATGAAGAGCTTTTGAAAATACAAAACTATAATAAAAAAAAGTTAAAACTATTATTTCCAGAACATCACTTATCACATGCAGCGAGTGCATTTTATGCATCTAAATTTGAAGATTCAGCAATATTAACGATTGATGGAGTTGGGGAATGGGCCACAACATCATTAGCACATGGTAATGGCAATAAAATAGAAATAATAAAAGAGCTTCATTTTCCACATTCGTTAGGGTTACTATATTCGGCATTTACATATTTTTTAGGATTTGTAGTAAACTCTGGGGAATATAAACTTATGGGCTTAGCCCCTTATGGAATACCGAACTCCGGAAATGTCAATAACTTTATCAAATTGATTAAAGAAAATTTACTTGACATAAAAGCAGATGGTTCGATATGGTTAAACCAAGATTATTTTGACTATGCCACTGGATTAAAAATGATTAATGAATCAAAATGGGATAAACTATTTGGATTTAAAACGAGACAACCAGAAGCCGAGATGGAGCAACATCATTGCGATCTTGCTCTTGCTATTCAAATAATAACAGAAGAAGTTATTTTAAAAATGGCAGCAGAAATAAAAAAAATAACAGGCTCGTCAAATCTTTGCATGGCAGGAGGAGTTGCTCTAAATTGTGTTGCATCAGGGAAGTTGTTACAAACAAAAATGTTTGACAATATATTTATTCAACCAGCTGCAGGAGATGCAGGAGGAGCTTTAGGAGCTGCGTATTCTGCTCATTATTTATATTTCCAACAAGAAAGGAAATATTCAGGAAATATGGATGAGATGAAAGGAGCTTACCTTGGACCTGAATATTCAAATTTTGATATTGAAAAAGTTTGCAGGAAATATAAAGCAACATGCTTAAAATTTGACAACTTTGACTTATTAGCTAACGATGTTGCGCAATATATAGCTGAAGGGAATGTTATTGGTTGGTTTCAAGGTCGAATGGAATTTGGGCCAAGAGCTTTAGGTAATCGTTCGATATTGGGAGATCCTCGTAATCCAGAAATGCAAAAGAAGCTTAATTTAAAGATAAAATATAGAGAAGGTTTTCGTCCATTTGCACCTTCTGTTTTGGCAGGAGATAATAGTAATTTTTTTGAAATGGAATGTGATTCGCCATACATGCTTCTTGTAGCAAATGTTGTTAAAGATAGGCTAAACAATCTCCCAGAGAATTATCATAGTCTTCCTTTAATGGAAAGGTTATACATTATTCGTTCTGATGTTCAAGCAATTACTCATACTGACTTCTCGGCAAGAATACAAACAGTGCATAAAGAAACCAATCCTCGCTATTGGACTTTAATAAATAATTTTAAAGAAAAGACTGGTTACGGTTTAGTTGTTAATACAAGTTTTAATGTTAGAGGGGAGCCGATTATCTGTTCGCCTGATGATGCTTACAGATGCTTTATGCGAACAGAAATGGATTATTTAGTTATGGGTGACTATCTCTTAAAAAAGACAGATCAGCCTAATTGGGACAGTAAAGACTATTGGAAAGAAGAATTTAAACTGGATTAAAAAATAAACGAATATGCAAATAAAAAGCATTATCATTTATTATTTTTCGGGAACAGGTAATTCAAAAAATGTTGCTTTATGGGTTTCTAATGTTGCATTAAAGCATAATATTCCAACTCAGATTATAAATATTACAAATGCAAATAGAGCTTTAGTTGAGCCTCCAGCTTCGGATGCATTAATTGTTTTTGCTTCACCAGTACATGGGTTTAACTATCCCCCTATCATGCTTCATTTTATAATGAGGTTTCCTAAAGGGAAAAACAATATATTATTAATGAATACTAGAGCTGGTATGCTTATAGGAAAGTTTATAACACCTGGACTAACGGGCATTGCATTTTACTTATCTTCAATAATGTTAAAACTAAAAGGATATAGCATTGTGGGGATGATTCCTGTAGATTTGCCTTCAAATTGGATATCAGTACATCCAGGATTAAATGAAAGAACAGTAAAGTATCTTCATGAGAAAAATAAGGAAAAGGTTAGCTCTTACATGGAAAAAATTATTGCAGGCAAAACCAATTTTAAATCAGTAAGAGAAATTATTCAGGATATTCTTATTTCTCCTATTGCTTTGCTGTATTACTTTATTGGTCGTTTTGCTATATCAAAGACTTATTATGCTTCGTCAGATTGCAATGGTTGCGATATATGTATAAAAAGCTGTCCAGTTAAAGGTATTATAAAATTAGATAATCGTCCGTTTTGGACTTTCAATTGTGAAAGTTGTATGAAATGCATGAGCAATTGTCCTAAAAAGGCAATAGAAACAGGTCATGGATTTGTTTTTGGGGTAATAATATTTTATTCATTAATAATAGGTTTATTTTATAGATATTTTTCATCATTTTTTAGCATTATTGAAAATGAAACAATTATTTTTTTTATTAAACCTTTAGTATTTTTAATTTTTCTGGGAATATGTTATTGCATTATACACTATCTTATGCGCTTAAGAGCAATTGAAAGATTTATGGTTTACACTTCTCTAACCAAATATAAATTTTGGGGACGTCGCTATAAAGCTTTAACAGAAAAACTCGACTAAAAATGTTTACCTTTTTTACACAACAAAAAAAAGTAAAAAAAATAATATCTAAAGGCTTATTTTGAAAATTTAATTATAATTTTGCAAATATAAATAGCGTAATACTAAATTAATTAATACTTAAAATTAAACTACAGTGGACTTATTTGATAAATTAAACATTGATAAAACTCCTCTTGGCAAATATGCTGAGCAAGCGCATGGATATTTTTTATTTCCAAAACTTGAAGGAGAAATTGCACCAAGAATGAAATTTAGAGGAAAAGAAGTACTTACATGGAGCCTTAACAATTATTTAGGCTTAGCAAATCATCCAGAAGTTAGAGAAGCAGATGCTCAAGCAGCAAAAGATTGGGGATTAGGTTATCCTATGGGCGCTAGAATGATGTCAGGGCAAACAAAATATCATGAGCAGTTGGAGCAAGAGTTAGCTACATTTGTGGGAAAGGAGGCAGGATATCTTCTTAATTTTGGATATCAAGGTATGCTATCAATAATAGATTCTATTTTAGACAGAAAAGATGTTGTTGTTTATGATGCAGAAGCACATGCATGTATTATTGATGGTTTACGATTGCATATTGGAAAACGTTTTGTTTATGCACACAACGATATCCAAAGATGTGAATTAATGATACAAAGAGCACAACAAATAACAAAAGAAACAGGAGGATGCATATTAGTTATTACAGAAGGTGTTTATGGAATGTCTGGTGATTTAGGCAAGTTAGATGAAATTATAAAATTAAAAGAAAAATATGATTTCAGACTTTTAGTTGATGATGCTCATGGTTTTGGAACCATGGGAAAGACTGGAGCAGGAACGGGTGAACATTTTAATGTTCAAGATGGAATAGATATATACTTTGCTACATTTGCAAAATCTATGGCAAGCATTGGAGCATTTGTTGCATCAGATCAAAAAGTTATTACGTATCTTGCGTATAATATGCGTTCACAAATATTTGCAAAATCATTACCTATGCCTTTAGTGATAGGAGCATTAAAAAGATTAGAATTATTAAAAACTAAGCCTGAATTAAAAGAAAAATTATGGACAATAGTTAATGCGTTGCAAAAAGGACTTAGAGAGAGTGGATTTAACATAGGCAACACCAATTCTCCAGTTACACCAGTTGTACTTTCTGGAGAAGTTGATGAAGCAACAAATCTTACTTATGATTTGAGAACAAATCACAATATTTTCTGTTCACTTGTAACATATCCTGTCATACCAAAAGGAATGATTATTATTAGATTGATACCTACAGCAGTGCATTCACTTGAAGATGTAGACTATACGATAAAAGCTTTTAATGCAATAAGGGATAAGCTTACTTCAGGTTATTATAAAACAGGAAAAATAGCTGATATTAATAATTAAAAATAAAAATAAAAAAATGAGTAAAGTATTAATTATTGGTGCAGGAGGAGTTGGCAGTGTAGTTGTTCACAAATGCGCTCAAGTTCCTGAAATATTTTCAGAAATAATGCTTGCAAGCAGGACATTATCAAAATGTGAGCAAATTGCGAATCAGATAACAAATATGAAAGTAAAAACTGCACAAATTGATGCAGAAAATATTCCAGAATTAATTAATTTGATAAATAGCTATAGGCCAGACATTGTTATAAACGTAGCATTACCTTATCAAGATTTAACAATCATGGAAGCATGTTTGGCAACTAAAGTAAATTATTTGGATACGGCCAATTATGAACCAAAAGATGTAGCTAAGTTTGAATATAAATGGCAATGGGATTATCACAATAAATTTAGAGAAGCGGGTCTGCTTGCTGTTTTAGGTTGTGGTTTTGATCCAGGACAAACAAATATATACACAGCTTACGCACTAAAGAATCATTTTGATGAAATTAATTACTTGGATATAGTTGATTGTAATGCTGGAGATCATGGAAAAGCTTTTGCAACAAACTTTAATCCAGAAATCAACATAAGAGAAATTACACAAAAAGGTAAATATTTTGAGAATGGCCAATGGCATGAAATAGAAGCATTATCAGAACATAAACCAATTAATTATCCAGAAGTCGGCCCTAAAGAATCTTATTTATTATTTCATGAAGAATTAGAATCTTTAGTAAAAAATATTCCAACATTAAAGCGTGCAAGATTTTGGATGACTTTTGGACAAAGCTATATTACTCATCTTAATATATTGCAAAACGTAGGAATGACAAGCATTAAGCCTATAATTTATGAAGGAAAAGAAATTATTCCTTTGCAATTTTTAAAAGCAGTATTGCCAGATCCTGGAAGCTTAGGAGAAAATTATACAGGAACAACATCTATTGGTTGCTACATTAGAGGCAAGAAAGATGGTAAAGAAAAAACTTACTATATTTATAACAATTGTGACCATGCAGAAGTTTATAAAGAAATCAAAGCACAAGCAGTTTCTTATACGACAGGAGTACCAGCAATGCTTGGAGCAATGATGGTATTAACTGGGAAATGGAATGGTACAGGAGTTATTAATGTTGAACAATTTGATCCGAATCCATTTATGGAAAAAATCGGTCAATATGGTTTGCCTTGGAAAGAAATTGTTAATCCTGAATACTTTCCTTTCTAAATACAAAACTTTAAAGTTTTGTATTTAGAAAGGAAAAAAATAGATGTAGTTAATTTTAACTGCATCTATTTTTTTTGTATACAAGTAAAAGGATATTTAGATTTTATTAAGCAACGTTTATTAACATAAATTCCTTGCCAATCAGCATTATTGATTATGTTTCCATTAATATCAAGCGAATTGTGTAAAGTATCTTTTTGTATAATAAACATGTTTCCATTCTTTACTTGCTGCACAATTAATTCTATAAGTTTTTCTTTAGGGAGTTCTTTATATTCTATTCCTATTTGCGAACCAATTTGATTGTTTAATAAATCCATTTGTATGCTAACAGAATCATGAGTAGTAGAGATTCTTTTTTTGAAATCTTTATAATTTTTCTTTTCATGAGCGACACCAAGTTTGATGGCTTTTTTTTGTCCTATTTCTTGAGTTAATCGTGCCATCCAATAAGAATGGCGGAAAGCATCAATAAAACCTCCATTATCGTCAAAGTCTAATATTTTATTTTCTTTTATTTGCAGAGATGTAGTAGAAGCTTCTTTTGATATTTTCTTTGCTTTGTTTGCAACGAATATATGCTTTAAAGCCCAAGCTTTTTCAAAGCGAGAAGGTTTGATGTTTTGAGCGTTTAAGCTTTGAGTAACGAAAGCAGTAGTAATTACGATAAATATATATTTTAAATTGCAAGTCATTATTAGTTTATCTTTGTATTACAAAAGTTATTTATTCGTTTAAATAAATTTATAAATAAATGCAAAGTTACAAAAATGAGAGATAATATAAAACAAATATTGGAGACTAATTACCTAAAATATAATACTAAGGATTTTATCATTAATGACCCAATAAGCATTCCTCATAAATTTAAGGATAAAGAAGATATAGAAATTGCAGGCTTTTTTGCATCAATATTTGCATGGGGACAAAGGAAAACAATAATATCAAAATCAATTTATTTGTTAGATTTAATGGATAATGAGCCTTACAAGTTTATCTGCAATCATTCTCAAAAAGATTTAAATAGATTTGATAATTTTAAGCATCGCACTTTTAATCATGAAGACTGCAAGTATTTCATTAAAGCACTTCATTATATATATACCCAAATGAATGGTCTTGAAAGCTTGTTTGCTTCAAGTTTTGCTAATCAAAATAAGGATATGAAGAATACCATAACAGAATTTCGCAATGTATTTCTTTCGTTTGATTCACCCAAAAGAGTAGAGCGGCATATTGCATGTCCAGAAAAAGGTTCAGCAGCAAAAAAGATTAACATGTTTTTAAGGTGGATGGTTAGAAATGATGCGAATGGTGTTGACTTCGGCTTATGGCAATCAATAACTACAGCGGATTTAATTATTCCGTTAGATTTGCATGTCGGGCGTATTGCAAGAGATTTAGGATTGTTAAAAAGAACAAGCAATGACTGGCTTGCTGCACAAGAATTAACAGACGGACTTAAACAATATGACAAAAACGATCCAACTAAATATGACTTTGCATTATTTGGGTTTGGAGTAAATCAAAAATAACAATAAAATAGATTGTTTCTAGGCTTTAATATTTGGTTAGATTAATTTAAAATAATTGCAGTTTATAATCAAAAAATAATTTAGCTTTGCAAATAAAGTATTTTATATCTAAAGCCATTATGATTAGAATTTTATTAAAAACATTAGCCTTTTGCATTGCAATTGTTTTGTTTTATAATTGCACAAGTGATTTAAAGAAAAAAATTAATAATATTACAATTGTAGGGAAAATAAGGCACTCAAATAAAGATAGTGTTTTCCTCAGAGAAATAAGACCTAACGAAATAATTAACATTGATTCAGTTAAGACTGATGAAAATGGAGAATTTTCGTTTACCTTTCCTTGCAAAGAAATTTCATATTATGTCTTACATCTTAAAGAAAAAAATAAATCAATAACTCTTATCTGTGAACCAGGAGAAGAAGTTAATGTCAATTCTGATATTTATTCTTTTGGAAAAAATTATTATGTTTTGGGATCGCCTAATTCTAAATTAGTTAAAGAACTTGAAGATAACACAAATAAAAACATGTTATTACTCGATTCTATGAAATTTGTTTATCAATTGTATTCCGACAGTGCAAACATAAAAGAAATTAAAGGGAAATTGGATTCTACTTATATGCAGATTGCAAAACTGAATAAAGAGTTTCACAAAAAATTTATTAGGAAAAATTCTAGTTCTTTAGCATCCATCTTAGCTTTATATAAAACTTTTGCAAGTAACCCTATACTAAACCCTACAGAAGATTTTGAATATTATTTATTAATAGACAGTAGTCTTAATGCGAGTTATCCAAAATCAATACACACATGGTCTTTTAACAAAAAGATAAGAGAAATACAAGAACGAAAGGCAAAAGGAGCTATAATTGATAAAAAGCTATCATTAGGCAACAAAGTGAGTGACGTTATTCTTAATGATATTTATGGGCACCCAGTTTTGTTATCTTCATTAAAAGGGAAGTTTGTATTGATAGACTTTTGGGCTTCATGGTGCGTTCCTTGCCAAAAAGAATTACCTGAGTTAAAAAAGATATATAACAAATACAAAAGCAAAGGATTTGAAATATATGGAATTTCTTTAGACAAACACCGTCAAGAATGGGAGTATTATGTAAAGAGAGAGGATTTAAAATGGGTAAATGTATCTGATTTAACATATTGGAACTCTCCAGTTGTTGAACAATTCAATATAGAAGGAATACCATTTAAAATACTAATAGATACGAGCCAAGTAATCATAACAAAAAATATCTCTATAACAGATTTAGACGTTAAATTAGAAGAGATATTGAAATAAATATAATGGAAAGATTAAATACATACTTTGTGTCAGACTTCCATCTTGGAGTTCCATCAAAAGAAGCATCAGATATCAGAGAACGACAAATAGTAAAATGGCTAGACAGCATAAAAGATAATGCAAAGACTCTATATTTATTAGGAGATATTTTTGATTTCTGGTTTGAATATAAAAAAGTTGTACCCAAAGGCTACATTCGCTTACTCGGGAAATTAGCAGAGCTTTCTGATGATGGGATTGAAATAAAATACTTTATAGGCAATCACGACATGTGGGTGTTTGATTATTTTGAAAAAGAACTCGGAATTACAATATATGAAAACCCTATCGAAGAAATAATCAACGGAAAAGCATTTTATATCGGTCATGGAGACGGTCTTGGCAAAGGAGATTATGGATACAAAATGATAAAAGCTATTTTTAGAAGTAAAATATGTCAATTTTTATTCGGAATAATACATCCCAATATAGGAATCTCTTTAGGAAATTACTGGTCAGGCAAAAGCCGTCTAGCCAATGGCTATAAAGATGAATTGCTTCGTGATGAAAACAAAGAATTTTTAATTAGCTTCTCAAAACAATACTTAAAAAATAGAAATATTGACTATTTTATCTTCGGACATCGACATCTTCCTCTTGACATAAACCTTAATGGAAAATCAAGATATATAAATACGGGAGAATGGATTTATAACAAAAGTTATGCAATATTTGATGGAGAAAATTTACAGTTAAAGAAGTATATAGAATAATTACAATCCTAACAAAACTTAACAATTGACTATTTATTTTTAGGGAATAATATATTCTTTAGTCTTTTTCGGAATAATATTATATGAATTATTATTAATAAAATAAAGCATGATGCACAAATTTCGTGAAATTCTACGGTGTCAAATTGCTCTATATCTAAATCCATTATAAATATAGATGCTATTAACATTATGATAGCAAACAACATTAATATTATAACAATCCTTATTGGTTTATTATTATTTTTTAAATTATTCATCTTTTTATTTTTTATAAATCATCTTTTTTTTCATTTTCAATATGTTTCATTTCCTGAGGCTCTGCATGAATATATACTCTGCTACGTTTTATGCGGGATTCTATTTCCTTTTCAATTTGATCGCATATTTCATGAACATTGCTAAGATTTAGGGCTGGATCTAAATGTACATTCACTTTTATAAAGGTGTCTGCGCCTGCAGTCCGTATTTTCAATCCATGAAAGTGTTTTACTTCCAAAAATTCTGCTAATATATTTTTCACCAAATCAACATATTCTTGAGGAGCCTTGTCAAGAAG
>Ga0209417_1005283_pt1 | contig 14384 bp, 11 predicted proteins | sample RifGroF2_FD_184002 | JGI IMG/M metagenome (GOLD analysis project Ga0209417, IMG submission 184002) | Groundwater microbial communities from Rifle, Colorado, USA - Groundwater F2 (SPAdes) (version 2) | ecosystem: Environmental > Aquatic > Deep subsurface > Groundwater | place: Rifle, Colorado... | reverse complement strand
CGGGTTCTATCAACGCTAAAGAAGCCATTATCGCACTTGCAGAATATCTTGGAGAAGAACTTGAAATCATCAACTTTGAGAGAAAAACACCACTCACTCTTCTTGAATCGCCAACTCCTCCAGAAGATGTCAAACGCGGCAGTGCCATCATTGCGTTTAGCCGTAAAGATGTACTCAAACTCAAACAAAACTTTGCAAAATATTTTACAATCAGTGTCATCTATGGCAATCTTTCTCCTGAGGTCAGGCGAGAAGAAGCACGGCGTTTTAGAGAAAAAGAGACAGAGATACTTATCGCCACGGACGCTATCGCTATGGGTATGAACCTACCGATAGAGACGATACTTTTTTCAAAAGCGGAGAAGTTTGACGGAGTGACTATTCGTGATCTTCAGGCTTCGGAAGTACATCAAATATCAGGTCGTGCTGGGCGATATGGTCTGAGTGAAGCAGGGTTTGTAGGTGCGCTTTCTTTAGACGTTCTCAAGATAGTCAAAAAAAACTTCCACAAAGAAGCAAAACTTATCACGATGCCTTTTAAAGTCATGGCAAATCTGGAACACGTCAAACTAGTAAGCACTATCTTGGAAGAAAAATCACTTGAAGAGATACTCAAGTTTTTTGTGGAAAATATGGAATTTGACGGACCGTTTCGAGCGACAAACCTTGACGATATGCTTGAAGCGGCGAAGATAGTGGATAACTACGACTTGGATATTGCTATGAAGTACCATCTTGCCTGTGCGCCGCTGAGTATAAAGTCACCTTATATCATCGCCACTTTTGAGAGTTATATCTCATTTTTAGAGAACAAGATGCCTGTGCCTTACGCACCTCCGGGACTTGTGGGCAGCTACGCGCAAACTTCTGAGGAGCTTTTACGGGCTGAAGATATGGTCAAAGAGATATCGCTTTATCTGTGGCTAAGCTATAGGTTCAAAGAGTATTTTTTAGAAGTCTCTATCGTACAAAAAGCCAGACATACGCTCAATAAGTTTATCGAAAACTCTCTGCAACAAAGCCGTTTTGTGCAAAGATGCCGCATGTGTGAAGCGCCACTACCGCTTAACTCAAAGTACAGTATATGCCAAAGTTGTTTTAGAAAAAACTATACAGGACAAAACGCGAGAAGAAAAATGCAAAGATAACCTCGTCACCCTGAACGTGATTCAGGGTTTTGTGTGCCAGTGATGACGCAACAATCTAACTTTTGAACTCTTCTATGGATATTTTGAGTGCTTTGGCGACTCGAACAAGTCGTTGCAAATCTATTTCTATACTCTGTACACTTGCTCCGTTTGCTGTAGAGAGTTTCTCTATTTCAGAGATATCATGGATAATCTCTTCGAGGTTTTGAGACATTTTGAGGCTATCTTCTCTTGAGTTGTTTGCTACTCTGCTTGAGTGTGCTATTGCATCAGAAGTCACATTGATTTTATTTTGTACATCATACGACACATTTGAAAGATTTTCTATATTTTTGGCATTTATATGCATCTTATCGCTTACATCATTGATGGACTGCACGATAGTGCTTACACTGATATCTATCTCTGTGAGACTTTTTTGTGTTCGCTCCGCAAGTTTACGCACTTCGTCCGCAACTACGGCAAATCCCCGTCCATGTTCACCAGCTCGTGCTGCTTCTATGGCTGCGTTTAGGGCAAGAAGGTTTGTCTGTTCTGCTATCTCTTTGATGACATTGAGTACATCTTTGACCTGATCTGCATTGCTTTTAAGTCCTGATAGTTCATTGGAGAGTTCATTTTCTATCGCTACAAAAGAGACAACTTCATCACTGAGTGCATTGAGTGCCGTGATGGCTGTATTGAGTTCAATATTTGCATCTTCTACTGTTTTTTTAGTCTCTTCAGTTGCTGCTATAGTTTGACTTAAGAGCGATTTGATGGCATGACTTTTGAGTGTCGTTTGATAAACGATTTCACGTTCTTGTTGGGTACCTTCACGGATAACATGACTTGAGAGCTCTATCTCTAAAGCTATAGAAGAGTTTTCTTGACCCAAAGATTTTATCTCATTGACCGTGCCTTGAATCATCTGTACAAACTTGTTGACCTCTTTTGCAGCATCCCCAAATTCGTTGCCATTTTTATGGGCAAGACGTTTTGTGAGGTCTTTATCTCCACTTACAAGTGAAGCGATACGTGTTTTAAGATCACCCAGTGGATTGAAAATCTCTTTGATAAAAAAGATAGTAGCAAGAATACCAAATAAAAGACCGCCTATAGCCAGAGAGATGATAAGTGTCATATTTGTAGCGGTTATTTCTGTATCATTTTTATCTAAAGACATGGTGAGATCCATCGCACCCAAAACATACCCGACTTCTGCGTTATAGTGACAGCTTAAACAGCGGTCTTCCGCAATCATAGGTTTAATCATACGGATAGTATGGTGGTTCTGTTCATTTCTTTCTATAAGTTTTGTTGTTGTGTTTTGAAGTACATCTATGATGAGAGGGTCTTTGGTGAACGCCTCTTCTTGAGCATACACTTCAAGGACGGCTTGAGATTTTGTTATCTTGAGATTTTCAATACCTGGAATACTTCTAGCCTCTTTAAATGCATGCTTGACAACAGCTGGATCGCCAATCATCATACTGGCAGTCATAGTCTGAAAAATTGATTCACTGAGCATTTTAAGTGATTGCTGATTGTTTTCGTTTGAAAGTTTATGAAGTGTTTCTGAGAGATAATAACTGATACTTATAAGACCAATAAAGCTGAGTGCTAAAATGGAAACGATAACTTTTGACTTGACTGATGTGAACATGAAAATCCCTAATTTCTCGATATATTTGGTGTAAAGGTCTTTATTGTACTGCATAATATCTTGTTTTACTCTAAAAAATTTCTCTAAAAAGAGACAGTTTAAAAAGAGTAACCGACCTCGCGCTTTTATAAAAAGTGCGTAACATCAGAGAGTAAAAAATTTTGTGACAAGATTACTCTGCTAAAATTGCAAGATAATTTTTAGGTAAACTGGCTGTTTTAACAGCTCATGTGCCTTCACAAGGAAACAATATGAAAGCAATCGCACTCTTTAGCGGCGGACTTGATTCTACTTTGGCTATGAAACTCATCATCGACCAAGGTATAGAAGTCCTCGCAGTCAACATCAATACAGGTTTTGGAAGTACAAAAGACAGGCTTGAACATATGCAAAATATGTGTGAACAAGTAGGTGCAGAGCTTCGTATCATAGATATTCAAAGTGAGTATCTTCAGGATGTTCTTTTTGACCCCAAACACGGATACGGTAAAAATTTCAACCCTTGTATCGACTGCCACGCAAAGATGTTTGCGGTTGCCAAACGTGTTATGCAAGGTGAAGGCGCTTCTTTTTTGATAAGTGGTGAGGTTTTAGGACAACGTCCTATGAGTCAGAACAAAGATTCACTGCAGAAAGTTCTCGATGAGAGTAACTGTGAGGGACTTCTTTTGCGTCCTATGAGTGCGAAGATGCTAGCCCCTACTATAGCAGAACTAGAGGGCTGGGTTGATAGAGACAGACTCGAAGGTATCACAGGCAGAAACCGTGAGAGACAAATGGAACTTGCTCGTGAAATAGGTTTGGAAAACTTTGAGAGTCCTGGTGGCGGATGTCTTTTGACAGATGAAAATTTTGCCAAAAAAATGGTGGATTTTATCAAATATGACAAATTTGAGCTTGAAGATATCCCTGTTATCAAATACGGTCGTCATTTTCGCTTGATGGATGGCGCGAAACTCGTCATTGGGCGTAGTCTTGAGGACAACATACAACTTGAAGCAGTTGCGAATCAAAAATATGTCCATATCAAAACACTCAATATGAATGGTCCACACACCCTAATCAGTAAAGGTGCAAGTGAAAATGATTTGGAGTTTGCACGAAGAGCTGTTTTAACCTACTGCAAAACAACACCTCATGAGCGCTATAGCGTTAGTTGTGACGGCGAAGTGGTAGAAGTATTTCCGCTAGATTCACGAGATGCACTCAAACCTTTTAGCGTTTTATAATATTTTCGATATACTTTAGAAAAAACAGAGGAGCAGAGGTATGGCTGGAATACATTTTAGTTTTGATAATTTCAAAGAGTTGATGCAGTTAAATATAGGCATTTCAGATAGATTGGATCAAAATCGTGCAGAGAGTTTTACGATTCTTTACTGTGATTTTTCAGGGATACCTACAGAAATCGTTGATGCTTCACTCAAGCAGATTCTTAGAACTTCTGATTCTATTGTAAACAGCGAAGGTGATTATTTTTTTGTATTGCCTTATACTGACAAATACGGTGCAGAAATAGTTAAAAAGATGTTTGATGAGTTTTTTGCCAAACATTTAAAAGCATTTTTACTCAGTTATCCTGCGGACGGTGAGACTGCTGAAGAGCTTTTTAGTACGATGCAGGATTCAACGGGTCTGTTTTTGAAAAACGAGCTGCATTGTTTGGATAAATTTTCCAATCATCTCTAAGAGAGATTACTCCTTAAATTTATACTCTTTTGCATTTTTATAAAAGGAGACGGCATTGTCTATCTCCTTCTCTTTATATATCTTCTTATCGCAAACATAGCGGCACTTTATCTTTTTATTTTCATCTGCTAGCTCATGTATCTTAGAGCTTTTTGTCTCAAACGCAGAGAGGTCAAAATGCTGCGTTTTTTGGACATCAAAAGGTCCAGCTGCAAACAAAAAAAGTGGCATCAATAAAATCAATATCTTTTTCATGTTTCACATATCGGCAAAAAAATGGAATACATTATGCTTTAATAGTTAAAATATCCCTTCTATTATTGAAGGAAAGTGGGAGCCTAAGGTGATTTCATTACTCGCAAAATCTGAACCAAAAGTTGCATCACCTCTTGGTTTATCCGCTAAAAAAGAAGAATCTACCCTCTCTTTTTCTGAGCTTCTCAAAGGAGTCGGTACAAAAAAAGAAGGTAAAACTATCCAAAACGGCGCTCTTGTTTTATCCTTAAAAGAACAAGAAACATTGACAACAACAAAGGCAAAAAGCAGTCTCTCTTTGACGCAAAAAGAGACTTTAAGTTCTCTACTCAAAGGAGAAGAAAAACCTGCTCCGCTTTTAAGTAAAGAGCCGCTTGAGCTTAATCCTAAACTCACACAAAATCTCTCTGTAGCAGAGCTGAAGGTCATCATCAAAGACGCAAAAGAGTATCTCAAAGAGAAGATTGTAGAGAGTGATGGCTACAAAAAAGCGCAGATAAAAGAGCTACCGACTACACTCAAAGGTTTAGTTGAAGTAGCAAAAAAGTTTGATATAGATATCTCAAAAATAACTATACAAGAGGTACAGACAAAAACAAAGGAAATCTTGCAAGAGTCAATCATCCAAAAAGAGAGCGTAAAACAAGAGATAGTAAAAGAGCCAAACATTCAAAAAGAAGCTTCAAAACAAGAACCGCGTTTAATGCAACTTTTGAAAGAAGTTTCAGAAATCAAAAAAGAAGAAAAAGAGACTCCAAAAACGCAAAATCTCAAATATCAAACGCAACCGACTAAAGCAGAGGTGCTGCAACAGACACAAGTTACTCAAGTGGATACGCAAAATGTAACAGTAGTAAAGGCTCAAGAGATAAAAACGCAAGAGCCGATTTCTGTGATGCAACTCAAAGAGACTCCCCTTTTTAAAGCGCAGGAGCGCAGCGGACATACAACAGAGCAGCTTGTGCAAAGCAAACAGTTTAAAGTAGAAGAAAAAACGCCAAAAGAAAAAGCGGATGAGACGTTCAAACTCCTTTTGCGAGGTGAAAAACCTACACAAAACACAGTTACAGCCACTCCTGATTTTTCTGTAGCAACGGCAAAGGTGCTTGTTTCAAATACGCCAAGTGAAGGTGCAAAGTCCTTCGAACAGCTTCTTCGCGGTGAAGAAAAAGAAAACACAAATATATCCAAAGTGGATGGACTCTCCGTCCATAAATCTGATAGTTTTGAAGTCAAACTCAATGAAGCGAAACAGATGATTAAATACCTCTCAAGTGATGTGAAAACTGCGATTGAGGATTATAAATCTCCATTTACCAGAGTCAAAGTCCAGCTCAACCCTCAAAGACTCGGTGAAGTAGAGTTGACAATAGTGCAACGGGGTAAAAATTTGCATGTCAATATCAGCTCCAACAACGCAGCAATCAACACCCTTGTACTTAATGCAAACGAACTCAAAACGCAACTGAGTAACAATGGAATAAATAATGCTTCATTGAACTTTAGTAACAATGCGCAAAGCGATAACTCCAGTGCGTTTGGCGGGCAAAGTCAAAATAAGCAACATGAGCAAAAAGCTCATGAAGAGTATAAATACTTTGGCGAAGAGAGTGCCAACGAAGAGATTGTAAGTTCGCTTGAAATCGTTGTCGCAAATTACGCATAAAATAAGATAAAGGAGCCCTTTATGGCTATCACATCAACTGGTCTAAATGCAGCTACAAATCCAGAATATACGGTTGCATCCACGCAAAAAGATGCAAGTATCTTAGGTAAAGATGACTTTTTGAAGCTTTTGTTGGTCGAGTTGCAGCATCAAGATCCTACGGAACCTATGGATAGTGAAAAGATTTTGACGCAAACTTCTCAGCTTGCAACACTTGAATCCGCAGACAATACCAATAAAGCCTTAGAAGAACTCGCAGCCTCTTTAAGCACTTCGCAGCAATTTTCTACAGTGGCGGCAATAGGTAAAACAGCAGATTTGGGCAGTGATGCTATCTCTCTCGATGAGGGAAGTAGTTCTACATTTGAAGTCTATTTCCCATCAAGCATAGAAAAAGGAACGGTTGAGATTACAGATTTAGCTGGCAAAATTGTCAAAACACTTGATGTCGGAACAAACCCTTCCGGCGTTTACCAATTCAAATGGGATGGGACAGATAGTGCAGGTAACAAGGTAGATAGCGGTATTTACCGTGTAAACGCAAGTTACAGCGATCAAGATGGAAATGCTCTTAAAACACGACTAGGAGCTTATCCTATAGAATCGGTGAGATTTGAGAACGGAAGTACACTTGTGAAAGTCGGATCAAGCTATGTTCCGCTTGAAAATGTAGTAGAGATCTATTAACTGATATTACGCACGCAAACTTTTAATTACTAAAGGAGTTCTCCTATGATGACACAAGCCTTTTATAGCGGTATTTCTGGGGTTAGAACCAACTCTACGGGCATCGATGTTGTGACAGATAATATTGCAAATATCAGCACAACGGGATACCGTGGGTATAATTTGGAATTTACCTCTTTATTTGAAGAGAAGATAGCAAGCATTGGTAAAAATGCTCTTGATAGCAGTGTCGGTGTCGGTTCAAGAGTGCAGGCAATCTCTATGACACAAAAGACAGGTTCACTTTTACTTACAGATAGGAGTACGGACTTAGCCATCAGCGGGGAAGGCTGGTTTGCCATACAAGGTGTGAATGAACCTATATATACACGTGATGGAACTTTTTCTTTTGATGCGAATGATGATTTAGTCTCGCTTGAAGGTTATCATGTTTTGGGAACGATGGGTAAGAATATCAGTACGGATAATATCTTAACCGCAAAGATAGATGAGGTAAAACTTGCAAATGTTACAGCACAAGAGAAGCTGCGTTTCCCACGTACACTTACCTATCCTGCAGAAGCTACGACAGAAGCGAAGTTTTTTGCAAATGTTGGGGTAAATCCAGAAGTACAAATCGTAGGTGCTAGTGTTATTGATCCTTTGGGAAATAGAAATAATCTGCGTTTAGAGTTTACAAAGGATCCTATACAAACTCTTCCTGGAAGTCAATGGAACGTAACAGCGACAACACAAACTTTAGATGGCGCAACGATTTACGATACACAAACGGGACGCGTAGTTTTTGATGAGGCAGGTGCTTTGGTCTCGCAAACTCTCTCAACTATAGATAACAACGGCGCCCCTATAAGTATAAATCTTGGAAGTGGTTATGATGGAATTGTTTCGATAGATGTTCCTCTACTCTCTGGTTCAAGTAGTGCAGATGGTATTATCAGAGGTGATTTGATGGGATATTCTATCAACAAAAACGCAGAAGTCATCGCTACTTTTAGCAATGGACAGCAGAGCAGTGTCGGTAAAGTAGCTCTTTTCCATTTTCAAAATGATCAAGGTTTGGAGCGTCTCAACGGAACACATTTTCAAGAAAGTTCGAACAGCGGACGACCTATTTTTTACACAGATACAGATGGAAATAATATCAACGGCACTCAGGTGATAAACTTCAAACTTGAAAGCTCCAACTATGAAATGTCTCAGGGGCTTACAGAACTTATCCTCCTCCAGCGTGCATTTGATGCAAACTCAAAATCTATCACAACAGCAGATCAGATGATAAAAAAAGCACTTGAGATGCATCGATAAGAGATAATTTAGGGTCTCTTACTTAGAAGTTGGAACACTAAATGCTAACTATTCTTTACTAATAAAAGTCTAGCTTTTTCAAAAGAAGCTAAGTCAAAGGAAGCTTTTTCCTGCGAAGCATACTATAGGTAAAGGATAACAAATGTTAAAATCTCTTTTCTCCGGTGTATCTGGGTTACAATCCCACCAAATTGCGATGGATGTTGAATCAAACAATATTGCCAATGTTAATACGGTAGGTTTTAAATATTCCCGTGCAAACTTTTCTGATCTTTTAGCACAAACGCAGGCCATCGCTACAGCTCCACAAGGGCAACTCGGTGGTAAAAATCCTGTGCAAGTCGGTTTAGGATCTACGGTAAGTTCTATGACACGTATCTTTTCTCAAGGTTCTATCCAAAACTCAGATAAAAATACCGATGTTGCTATCCAAGGAGACGGTTTTTTCATCATCTCTCCAGATGGCGGGAACACTTACAAATACACGCGTGCAGGGGATTTTAAGTTTGATGCTGGCGGAAACTTCGTGGACAACAATGGTTTTATCGCACAAGGCTGGTTGCGTGATTCGACTACAGGTAAAGTAGATGCAACTGCACCAATAACAAATATCAATATACCACCGGGACTTACTACTCCAGCAAGTCCAACTTCTGAAATGGTGTTAAAAGCAAATCTTAACTCAGGTCCACTTGTCCAAAGTTTTTCTCCATCGTATGCAGTTGCTACAGGGACACCAAATCATATCACAAATCCTGGAGAAGGAGATGCGGTTGATGCCAATGGAAGAGCGATAGCTTCGGGTAATGTCGGTGTTTTATTCAATGAAATAGGGGAAGCATTTTCACTTCAAAAAGATCAAGGTATCTGGGCTTCATTTTTAAGTTCTAAATCCGTAGCAACAACTACAGTCGGTGCGGCAGATAGTGCGGCAAATCTTGATATCACATTGTCGCTTGATGATGGATCAACGAAACAAATCACTACATCCAACACGGCTGGTACACTCTATACACAAGATCAAAACGGTTTACGTTATGCTGCGGCAATCAACGCGCAAACATCTGTAACAGGTGTTGAAGCGAATTATGATACGACGACGAATTTGATTACACTCACAAACGCCAATAACAATGCTGCTGCATCACATAATATTCAAATATCTTCTATAGGTGCTGCGGACAATAGTGGTTTAAGCGCTACAAATGATAGTATCACCGCGTATAAATACCAGTATGATTCTTCGGGCTCTTCAGCACTGGTGGATAGTAACAAAACCTTTACAACATTAGCAGATTTGCGTTATGCGATGGAACAACAGGCAAATTCTGAAGGCGGTGGCACTACAAGCAATATTGAGGTTATTGTAAACGAGCAGGGGAAATTTCAAATAACAAATCCTGGTGGAACTGCAAATGATTATGATGTAAATATTGCGATTACGGGTATTAGCGGAAGTGGTATTACAGAAAATGAGCGTTTTACACGAAATATGGAAGCGCTAAACGCAGCACTTCCAGCTGCAAGCGGGGGAAAAGCTTTTTCCCAAAGTTTTAACGCGGCTACGCACTCAAGTTCGATAGATATTTATGACTCCTTAGGTTCTAAACATACGCTTCGAATGGAGTTTAGAAAAACTGCGGTGGATGCAGCAACAGGCAGTACGTGGGCTATGCGTCTGAGTGTACCTGCTCCTGCGACGATTGATACGGTTATTCCGTATGATGAAAAAGACGGTTCGGTTCGTTTTAACAATGACGGTTCTTTAGCCACATACAATCCGCCAAACCTTTCATTTACAGGGAACAACGGTTCATCACCAAACCAGCAGGTAAACCTGAGTTTGGGTACTGCGAACGCTTTTGACGGTATGACAAGTTTTGATTCACGTTCATCTACTTCAGGTATAAGCCAAAATGGTTTTACAGGTGGGGATTTGGTTGGTATCAGAATCGATCAGAGCGGTACGCTTGTAGGTTCATTCTCAAACGGGCGCTCTTTTGGTTTGGCGCAGATAGCTATGGCAAAATTTACCAACAATGAAGGACTCTCAACTGAGGGGGGAAATGTTTATATCCAAACAGCCAACTCAGGAGACCCTATCATCGGTACTGCTTCTACGGCGGGACGCGGATTTATCCAAAGTTCTGCGCTTGAAGCGTCCAATGTTGACCTTTCACGTGCGCTTACTCAGCTCATCATCGTGCAACGCGGTTTTCAGGCGAACGGGAAAACTATTACAACTTCAGATCAACTGCTTCAGACACTTATCGGTCTCAAACAGTAGAACCTACTTCTCCATGAGCTAGAGGAAATTGTTTCCTTTAGCTTCGCTTCCACTCAATTTTGCTATAATTTTTTTACTAATAATGAAGGAATTTTAATGCAATTCTCCGCTCCACTCAAATCAAACTCAAAAAAAGTAATGTTACTAGGCTCAGGCGAACTTGGTCGTGAAGTCGTCATAGAGGCGCAAAGGCTCGGTCTTGAAGTTATCGCCGTGGATAGATACGAAAACGCTCCTGCACACCATATAGCACACCGTGCGTATGTGGTCAATATGCAAAATAAAGAGGCTGTTTTAGAGATTATCCGTCGTGAAAAACCTGATTATATCCTCCCTGAAATCGAAGCAATATCCATAGAAGCACTTTTTGCGGCAGAAGCGGAAGGGTTCAATGTTATACCAAACGCGGAAGCGGTCAATAAAACGATGAACAGAAAAAATATCCGCCGTTTCGCAGCAGAGGAACTTGGGCTCAAAACTGGACCTTATGAGTTTGTCAAAACGCTAGAGGAACTCAAAGAAGCAGCTGCGCGTATGGGTTTCCCTTGTGTTATCAAACCTGTTATGAGCTCTTCAGGACATGGACAAAGTGTCGCTAAAAGTGCAGATGATATAGAAAAATCATGGGAGATGGCGAAAGAAGCGCGTGGAGACGCAAGCGAACTTATCGTAGAAGCGTTTGTTGATTTTGACTACGAGATAGCACTTTTGACGGCAAGAAATGGCAAAGAGACTATTTTTTGTGAGCCTATCGGACATGAGCAAAGAGATGGTGATTATGTCTTTTCTTGGCAGCCGATGGCAATGAGTGCCGTGGCAAAACAAAAAGCGCAAGAGATGGCGAAAAAGATAACAGACGGTCTCGGTGGTCGTGGTCTTTTTGGTGTAGAACTTTTTATCAAAGGTGATGAGGTCTATTTTTCAGAAGTTTCTCCTCGTCCGCATGATACGGGAATGGTGACACTTATCACACAAAGTCAAAGTGAATTTGCTCTGCATCTTCGTGCGGTTCTTGGTCTGCCGCTAGGATTTACATTTTATGGAGATGGCGCGTCGGCTGCGTTTAAGTCAGATGCACATAACTATGCGCCTGTAGTAGATGTAGATGACGCACTTTTTTCTACCAACAGCTTTGTAAGAATATTTTCCAAACCAGAAGCACATAAAGGCAGACGTTTGGCTGTGGCGCTTGTCTTTGACAAAGTGGATAGCGCACTTGCTCAAGCAAGAGAACTTATCAAAAAAATCAAAGATGCGTAATCTATGAAGATAGTTCTTCTCGATACACTCACTTTCGGTGCTACGTATCTCGGCGAATTTGACAAACTCGGTGCAGTAAAAGCCTATCAAACGACAGCCTCTCATGAAGTAGATGAGAGGATAACAAACGCAGATGTTATAGTAACAAACAAAGTTGTTATAAATGAGATGCATATGCAAAACGCAAGCTCTCTCAAACTTATCTGCGTAGCGGCAACTGGCATGAACAATGTCGATTTAAACGCAGCCAAAAAGAGAGGTATAGAGGTAAAAAATGTAGCAGGATACTCAACTGATTCGGTTATTCAGCACACTTTTTCTATGCTTTTGTATCTTATCGGTCATGCTCACTATTATGATGAAGTTGTCAAAAACGGCACTTATTCAAGAAGTTCGATTTTTACAGATGTATCAAAACCTTTTTTTGAGATTAAAGGCAAAAAATGGGGTATCATCGGTCTTGGGACTATAGGGCATGGAGTAGCAAAGATTGCTGCTGCGTTTGGCGCGGAGATTTTTTACTACTCCACAAGTGGTGCAAATCGTGACATGAGCTATCAAAACGTCTCACTCGAAGTGCTTTTACAGAGTTGTGATATCATCTCCATTCATGCTCCTTTAAACGAAAAAACAAATAACCTTCTGGACTATGAACAGTTGTTAATGTGTAAAGATGGCGCCGTTGTTTTAAACCTAGGACGTGGCGGTATCATCAATGAAGAGGCAGTTGCCCGTATCATTGATACAAAAAATATCTCTTTTGGTTTGGATGTGCTTATGCAAGAGCCGATGCGAAAAAACCATCCATTTTTTGATATAAAAAATCAGCAAAACCTTTATGTCACACCACACATAGCATGGACTTCCATCGAGGCGAGAGACAAACTTATAGCGCAAACTATAGAGAATATAAAATCACTCAAAGCATAAAAATCCCATGCAAGAAATAGCACTTTTCCTCTGGGCATTTCTTGCAGCGACCATCTTTCCATTCTCTTCAGAAGTAGCTTTTGTGGCTGCTTTGGCAAATGATATGCCTTTCATAAACGCAATGTTTTTTGCTTCTAGCGGCAATATTCTTGCCATTATTTTAAATTACTGGTTTGGATATTGGCTCTATGAGAAAACAAGAACAAAACTTGCAGCTTCAAAAGTAGGAAGAAAAAGTTTAACGTACGGACATCAATACGGCTATTTTATTTTATTTTTTTCGTGGTTGCCCATTTTGGGTGATCCGCTAACACTTGTTGCAGGTGTGTTGCGTTTGCGGTTTGTTTGGTTTGTTATCATTGCCGGAAGCTTAAGGGTTGTGAGGTACTATTTTATCGCACAAATTATTTAAACATTTTAGTGTAATATTTAAGAATTTTTTTTAGAGGATAATTATGAAAAGTGATGTTTTGATTATAGGTGCAGGAGGAGCTGGTTTAGTGGCGGCTCTCTCTGCTAGCGAAGCAGGTGCAAAGGTACGCGTGCTCACAAAAGAGTACCCGACACGCAGTCAAACTTCTATGGCGCAGGGCGGTATAAACGCAGCTCTTGGCAATGCAGGTGAAGATAGTGTCGAAGCGCATATACAAAACACACTCAAATCCGCTCATGGGTTAGCAAATGAAGCAGCGGTGCGTTATCTCTGCGAAGAGGCTCCAAATGCCGTCGCATGGCTTGATACTATCGGTGTCTGTTTTTCGCGTACCAAAGAGTCAAAAATCGCTCAAAGAACTCTCGGCGGTGCTTCGGCTCCTAGGGCTTGTTATGCGCAGGATTATACAGGTCTCAAAATCCTTCACACTCTTTATGACAGATGCCTTGAAGCGGGCATTGAGATACTCTCTGAACGTTATCTGCTCAACTTTATCGTCAATCATGACCAATATGAAAAACCTTATGCTTGCGGTGCAACGGTTCTCAATATCCAAAGCGGAGAAGTTGAAGTCTATGAGAGTGCTTCTGTTATCGTCGCGACAGGCGGATACAGCCGTATCTATGACAAACACTCGACCAACTCTACAAGCTCTACTGGAGATGGTATCGCGATACGTGCGGGAGCGAGGTTGAGTGATATGGAGTTTGTCCAGTTTCATCCTACGGCACTTAAAAACTCCTCTATACTTATCTCAGAGAGTGCTAGAGGTGCGGGTGGATATCTTCTCAACTCCAAAGGGGAGCGTTTCACCAACGAACTTGCCCCTCGTGATGCAGTAGCTCGTGCTATTCATGACGAGATAAGTAAAGGCGAAGAGGTTTTTTTAGATATCAGACATCTTGGTGAAGCTTTTATAGATGCGGAACTTCCGCAGGAGCGCAAACTTGCAAAACTCTATGAAAATGTTGACCCTGTATATGATTTGATTCCGATTAAACCCGCAGCGCATTACACAATGGGCGGCATAGAAGTCGATAAAAACTCCCACTCAAAACTCAAAGGACTTTTTGCGGCGG